>Ga0136643_10010577_pt1 | contig 13635 bp, 12 predicted proteins | sample TergutLab28metaG_FD_96883 | JGI IMG/M metagenome (GOLD analysis project Ga0136643, IMG submission 96883) | Labiotermes labralis P1 segment gut microbial communities from Petit-Saut dam, French Guiana - Lab288 P1 (version 3) (version 3) | ecosystem: Host-associated > Arthropoda: Insects >...
AGGAATGAAGTTACTAAGACAGACTGTACATGAGGTTATCTGGTAGCATGCTGTTTTGTTTATGTTATGTCCGTCTGGTTCGGCCTGTGTTCATCCTCCGCTGTGAGTGCTGTGTCACTGTACTTGGTTGGAAGTCTATACCTATCTGAAAGCTACCATTAACATTTAACGAAGTACAACGTAAGACTCTGTTCGTTTACGAGCTATATGCCTAGTGTTTCAGTAACAAGGCTATATCTGAAGAAGAACCGAAGATCAATAAAATAAACAAAATAGCGAGAAACGTTTTTAGAAAAACTGGTACTCTGGTTGAGTATATGTTTTCTCACTGGTATATAGTTTTACTCCGATGTCGACAAAATTGTGCACCGTGAAACTCGACGCACGGTCCGATGGTGTGAGTTGATAGCTGCAGCACGATGACAAAAGGCTGTCAATTTACTATTGCAAATATTCTTGTTGTGACAAATTTCAAGCATCGAGTTTGATAGCAAATTAATCAGAAGTCCACACCACTTTCATTCAGCAAGGAACACTGCTGCTACTGCCATATGAACGCTACTAAACAAAGACTTCACTTGGACAGACAAGAATCCTCACTGGTCTAAGCACGCACACCTTCAGCGAGGGTTTGCATGGTGGCTATGATAGGCCTACACCAGCCTATTTCCCAAACTTTTCTTTCCAAGCGGATATTCTCACACAGCAGCAACACTCTTGGTTGTTATTAGAGAAACGCCCCATTCGAATCTTGGCGGAATTACAGGTCAGCTTGTCAGAGGTTTCCCCCCCCCCCCGTCCTTAGTTTATCCAAGCAAGAGGTTATTTACTTCGTTATTCCAAATCCGATTTTACTCATTATTCATCACTATCTCTAAATTTCATTCGATAACACATGACGGTCGGCATGGTGTATGATTTTGTAACTAAAGAACCTTCAATGACTGTCATTATATCATAGAAATTCGTCTCTGACAAACTATCATTCGTCCCCAGCGCTGCAACAAAATCTTAGCGGCCACATGTTTCAAGACTGTTGTGATGTTGAAGCACTTGTAACTAAAGAACCTTCAATGACTGTCATTATATCATTGAAATTCGTCTCTGACAAACTACCATTCGTCCCCAGCGCTGCAGCAAAATCTTAGCGGCCACATGTTTCAAGACTGTTGTGATGTGGAAGAACGTGTAACTAAAGAACCTTCAATGACTGTCATTATATCATTGAAATTCGTCTCTGACAAACTATCATTCGTCCCCAGCGCTGCAGCAAAATCTTAGCGGCCACATGTTTCAAGACTGTTGTGATGTGGAAGCACTTTTAACACGAACGCTGATAGCACACGACGCTAACTTCTATCAACACGACGTAGGGACTACTTTCCGCGCTAGGATACATGCATCAGTAGGACACATGCCTCAGTTGCGGCAGGGAGTATGTAGAAAATTAGTGGGGGGAAAAAAAATACAATTAATGACGTTCTAAAGAGGGTTGATAATGAAGGAGTGAAAGCATGCGCACTGTAAACTCATTTGCTGGCCGACCACATTATAGCCAGTAACGCTGTAGAAGCGTCTTTAAATAATGTAACTGCAAACTCTTGTATTCCTCAAAACCAAAAATTTCCTACGTTTTAATTCAGTTCTCTTCCCTTCGGAGAGAAATTTCTCGCGTCCACATGAAATTCTCAACTAGACATTTCCCACATATGGCCTCTTTCTATAATCATTTCAGCACAATACGAGCGTTTGAAAGATGTGCAAGTAATAAACTATAACAGCACACCAGATGGGAGTATATATACGAGACATCTGATACTAGAAGCTCCAAAGCAAGCCTAAATTCATGTAAGAGGCAGCGGTATTTCCGTAGTGGTTCATACTTTACAGGATATTGAAATACATTATAATAGCGCTCATTTACGTGAGACTGCGGCTGCTTTCGGTAAATGTGAGCGGTGTGGGGAAAGTGGTCGTAGCCACTCTGGGGCAACATAAAGATTTTCTCTTGAAGGTATGAGGAAATTCAGAAAAAATGTCCTGACAGAACGATTCCCGGCCAAAATCAGAGCCGGCAACTTCCACACCTCAAGTCAGAAGCATTGCCACTTGAGCCAGTGTTTATAATAATTGCGTGATGAACGGCGTACATCCCTGAGTATATCCAAATACTGACCCTAACGAAGGTCGCTCCATTTTGGTATGTGGTACAGTGTAGAATTGCAGATGTGACCCGATGTATCAGAAACATGTTGCCTCCAATAGTGGGGTCGATTGAGGCAGCAAGATAATCTGAAACGTCGGCAGACTTCTACCGTGCTACACAACGTTGCAGTTCGGAAGACAGCACATTTCATAGTAACCATCGGAAGAACCTCTAACCTAACAAAGACCTCAACACCGTCTGAAGTGTCCGTCACTCTCCCTGTTAAATTCTGCTCGCTTACGTGTATTTGTCCTTACTCTTCTTCACACTGAGAGAAAATCTAGCAGTCAGTATTCCCTATATCAACCATCGAATGCAGTCAATAAAATAAAATAAAAATCATAACGTATAATTCATGAAAAGTATCAAACTCTACATGTTTCGGCACCGGAGTGTCATCTCAGGGAGTCTACTAAAATTCATACAAGTCTAGCATGCTAATGTGGCTATTGATCGCCCTGGTTTTTATACTTGTCATGAATTGTATTTTACGATTTTTATTTTATTGTATTTTATTGACAGCGTTTGTTGGTTGACGCAGTGACTGTAAGAGTATGCACGGTATAAGTAACGTAAAACAAGCTATCAGCATTAGTGAAGAAGCCTGAATACAGAAGAAAGGATTTACACAGCTCTAGGCACATGTTGATACAGTATGATCTCTACGTGTTACGAGTACTAAAAGTTCAACATTTTTCACAAATGTGCTTATGAATATACGCAGGTCTGTGGTAAAAAAAATGCCAGATATGCAATTCCAGAAGAGAAGGTCCGTGAGAAACTTACTGAATTTTCAACAATACTAGGGGTACAGGTCTACAAGACCAAACCACCAACTTCACAAATTTTGTGATTCTTAGCATATTCATTTCTTTTCCGTACAACTCAACATTTTTTAAACAACATTAAAGTTCAAAAAAAATCGTCGAGATTTTAATGGTTAAAATTTAAAAAATATATATTTTAACAGTTTTCAGTTCGCATGCTTGCTACATCCCTCTTATTTCACACGTCCCTTGATTTTTTCGTAATAATTTGTGGTGTAAAATACAATTTATAATTAATTATACACTTATCATTTAACTGTGTCTGAAGTATAAATTCCCAGCACTTTGTTCACAAAAGCAAGAAATCGATGTTTTTCCATTACAACTACACAGTAACAGGTTATTGCGTTATTTCTGTTTGGTAAAAGAATACAAAGAAGCGTTTTCTTTCTTAGCTCAATGTGGGCTCTTTTTTATGTCAATACTGCAGTGCATCGCTGCTATCAGGTAGCTACTGAGATAGAAGGAAGTGTATCAGGTGTAATTAGCCGGAAACCCATCTGTTGTACAGTGTTGGCTGTAATCAGAAATACGTAGTTACGGTTTCGTCCTGAGAGAATATGTGGAAACGAACATAGGGGGATAAACTGTAGGTGGAAGGAGAAGAAATCCGGCTGGTAAGAAGAAGTGGTGAAAGGAAAAGGACAATAATAGAGGGGGGGCGGAAAGGATAACTGAACAGTAATTACGTAGATGGCAAAGTAACAACACGCGATAATGGGCGGACAGATATCAAACAGTATGTGGCGGCTGACTGGGTTTCATTAACGCTCACAGTATGCGGCATTTTGTGAGAATTTATACAGCGTTAGTCGTCCCATGGAGCGAAGCTGTTAGCCCAACAAACAATCATCATTGTCTAACAATTGTGGTACAATGATTAAATGCGTGGTATGAAGCCTAAAGCCTGCAGCATGCACGAGGAAAGAAAATGTGCATGTAGCAGTTTGTTCTGAATTCCTCAGGACACGAGATGATTTTAGAGATCTGGTTGTAGACTGGAAGGCGAGATTGGTAATAATCTTACACAGACAGGGTGTGAGAGTGTGGAGCGAATGAAAGTGAGGCACGACATGACCCACTGGCAGGTTGCGGCGAATAATGTGGGGCACCATCAGGTGCCATAAAAACGTGAATTTCCTTGATCAGCTTAATGAAGTTTCAACTGCTTCCTTTCACCCTGTACCAAAAAAAAGGTACAATGTACAACACAATTTAGGTTGCTATGTTCCATCTAAGTTGCCAAGTGTGTGTGGTTCATCGCGTAAGCGTGTGGTCCCGAATTCTATTCTAGGCAGCGAATACGGCGAACGAGATGGGTTCTTGGCGGCTTCTGTCGGTTCTTCCAGGAAAATTGCCTACTGGAAAAAGCACATCTATCTTAAGACTTATAGCACCGCTATATTTTACAGCCTTCCAGTTCACTCATCCACAGTAATGTCTCAGTTCACATCTGTAAAACCTCTGCAGGTACGAGATGGTTATTAAACAAACCGAAAAGAAGTAAAATCTTCGCTTTTCTGGCATGTTGCGTGGCGTGGTTTGTTAGTTACTTACTGATGTTGCGGGACGAGCTATCTGTCCCATCTTTAACGGCCAACCAGATGAAAGTCAAACACCGCTTGATCCATGAAGATGGTACCGATAGGTTTTTCCCGAAACATCGGTAACTACCGATTTACACAGCATAACATCCCAGAAGAGCGAAGATCTCTATTACATTGCGGCCTAAGCCTTAAATCACGAAAAAAATCAAAATATTTCGTGATTTCCAGAATTAAGCACTTGAAATTACGTATTACATAAGTGTTTAAACACTTACTCACAGATATCAAAGTGCTGCTCGCTTGATACGTGGTGAGGAATACAAATTTACTAAAAGCATCCTTTAGCCAAGCTACGAAGCTGCTTGTCTTATTACAAAGAAAGAAAAATGGTGCGTTTAGTGAATGTAACTGGATATCGATACACATCTCGGTTATCACTTGCCTGCTGTTGTTTACGGGCTATATTTTTGACAGAACACGAACAAGAAGCTACATTTTGTTCGGTTCGTAGTAAAAATAGTCTCCACAGTGTACCGAAGAGAAGCACTCACTGGACAGCTACTAACAGATTCCGCAGCGGGAACACCATTAACAAATACTTCCCAAAAGTCACCACTTTTCTGCTTAATATTCATGTCAATTCCACCCGTACATTCCATATGAATCATTTATATGGCCGATAACCGATAGGCTTTGCCACAAAAACTGCGTCGGTATTCTTCTTTTAAAAATCGCAGCCACGTGTTCAGCCAATCGTAGCTCACCGCACTTCAGCATCTAACACTGTGTGAGTTAACACTGTACAAATTTCTTCGTTTTTTAACGCGTTAAATCCCAGTGGTTACCATACGAACCGCCAGGTTTGTCACTAACACGAATGCGTTTTGCTCATAGGCTTTTTATGCATTATCTACAATGTGCAAAATATAAAGTGATTATTTCAATATTCGCCGTGTGCTCTTTCTTACGGAAGCGCTTTGTTCTCCGTGTAAGATACGAAAAAAGTCTTCTTGTGTAAAGTGGAATAATTTCAATCGTAAGAAGTAAAAGTCTGAATTTCTTTGTTTCTGTGTCCATCGTACAAACACCATAAACAATATTTATCTCAGTATTTAACCAACTTGATGCACAAAAGTTTGTTTCACAATAAGTTTTATTTCATGCCTCTACATGTTTCGAGCACATGTGCTCATCATCAAGAGGTCAAAATTGCACTACACAGCCTCTGGTATCATCACACCTATAGCTGTGATGATACCAGAGTGTGAAGTTAACCCAGGCGTAGATGGGAGGATAATATTAAAATGAATCTTCAGGAAATGGGATGCGGGGACATGGACTGGATCGATCTGGCTCAGGATAGGGACAGGTGGCGGGCACTTGTGAATGCGGTAATGAACCATCGGGCTCCATAATAAGTGGGGAATTTCTTGACTATCTGAGAACCGATTGACTTCTCAAGAAGGACTCTGTTCCACAGAGTACGTAAGTAAGTAACCTAACAGAAATAAAACATAACAAACACAGGAAAATATTTTTGTTTCGCCTCTCATTAAATATCCACAATAAAAAAATTAAAAATTTCAAAACTGGCAGACCTCCGCTGACCTGTGAAATATAATGTAAAATTTAGTGCACAATGGTCCTTTTCCGAAGAAGTATGCAGCTCAATCTACGTAACATTCAAACCGGATGGCAATAAAGTTTGAACTGATCTAAAATGCGTTTATGAGAGATTCGAATATCGAAGAACGTTAAGAATCCTTAACTTTAGTAACGAGATTAAATATGCGACCAGACAGACGGAAGGATACGAACATACCGAGCACGTCTGAATTATCTGAATGTGTACATTCTGTAAAAAGTACATCAAGTTACAACCAATTTGCTGTGTCGTCTAAACATGCCTAAATACAACACCATCCTTCAGATGCTGTTAATTGGCGGTTAATTTGTCACTTGGAAGCAAAGAATGATCAGGGTGTACTGTCTGCAAAAGAAAGCGCCTACCATGAAGTACGGTAAAAAAAAATGCTGCCTTTTAACTTCATTCACGTAAAAAGTTATAACATCTGCACACGTGGTCGATAGCTGGTACTTAAATATTTGGAGAAATTTCACAAACGAAAATTTTGCAACAGAGCGAAGTCTACCCTAAAATTCGAACCGTTCACAAGCCTGAGTTTCCCAAGTAATTCCTTCTCTTTACATTATCCAGCAAAATGAAGGCGTATCCAAGTCACTTTAACGCACATGCTGCACACTGACTGTCCCTCGAATTCTCTGTGACGTATTTCAATATATTATTCTAGCGTTTGGATGAACACACTACAAAATGTCACAACATTATTCAGTGACGTTATAGTGCATTAACACACGAAACAAATTTCGAACCTGGAACCTCTCCGGATATGGAACAGAAGCCCTTCATGCTAGGCAATCGGTCCCCATTTTTGTAAAATGTTAAATTCATATGTGACAATTCCATTATTCCACTCATTTCTTTTACTTTTAAGAAAAACCTTTCACAAAGTTTTTCTCAAATGCAATAGTCTCCTCCACAATAAGTCGCCTTGTCCACAATTCCAACTGACCACGCCAGGTTATCGTCCTGTTGCATGAGCCTGCAGAGGACTGAGAACTGTATGTTATTAATTGCCAGAACATTCGAACATACCCTTAATTGTTAGAAGTTTGACAGACCAAACTGCAAAGTTCAGACGCTGTGGGTATTTGCTACACAGAAGGTGACGTACATAACACGTGTCAGAGGGCGATTCTGAAATGGTTTGAGGCCTCAGGCGACATGTCCATTTAGTGGTCTCTTCGAACAGAACTCTAGTTCCGAGGTCCGGTGGAAAGTTTCGACAACTGCAGAACTTCCTCGTTACTCTGTTCAGCCTCGGAAAGCACTCAAAGTAGCCACAAGGTTTGGAAAGGGGACTAAGAAACTAGTTGAAATGCCACTTACTGGGGCATTCTCAGGACTACTAACAGAAGAAACGGAAATTCAATCTGTCAGTGACCTACTGTAGAAGAAAACACACACACACACACACACACACATACACAGACAGAAGGACAGAGAGCACCCAGCAATCATGAACAGTTTCGAGACTGGCTGTTTAAGTTACGAGAAAGGTGAGTAATTGAACGTACAGGTAAGCGTAACGGATTTTGTGTTACTATCACTGTATGTCACGTTTATCAACTTCTACAAAACAGCTCTCCAAATCCGAGCTAGCCCGAAGTATTTCCATCAGCACGAGAGAATGGAAATCCCCACACATAAAATTGTAAGGTAAGGTAATTTGAAGCAGAATCGCGAGGAAATTAAGCATTAGTGCCAGCGTTAATGGTGGTGGTGGTGGTGGTGGTGGGAATTAATGACTGGACAGCAAATTAATGAGAGATTGTTAAATTATTCTTCCGATGTTCTTCTCATAACTTTCTTTCTTCTCCTTATTTCTCTTCTTCCCTCTCTTTATGTGTACTGTCTCTTCTCTTGGTCCATCATCTCTTTGTCATCTTTCTCCTTGGCTAACTTCATTCCATCTTCTACATTCTCTCATTCTCTTATTGTTATCCATCACTGTGCTCTCGTTCTTCTTCTCGTCCATTCTTATTTTAAATCTCCATTTATTTCATTTTCATCGCCTTGAGCCACTCAGTCTCCTTTTCAGGATATGAAAGGGGTCTTACATTTATAAATCTCCAACGAAATTTTCCCAGTTACATAAACATTTTCGACAAACATAAGCAAATACACAGGAATTTCCATGAATCCTTCCCTTCCTTCAAGAAAATGGCTTACAACTATTGACAGAGTGAAACACGTTTAACTGACGTGTAACATTCATTATTCAGTACCCATGACATCTTTACCATTTTGTCTGTAGCTCTATGTCCCTGCAATAGGCTATGTGCAAATTACAAACAAAATTTACACCTATTCAGAGTAGTTCTTACCCTCTACAGGTAGGGTAAATCATGTCTGCAAGTCACTCTGTTGGTATATAATAACTCAGTCGCTTTCTATGTGATTGACTGCTGGCGTTCTTATTAGAAGCTGAAGATGAAGGCGTTCCGTTCTTTCGAAATGGCGGACGACACTCACCCAAAAACAAAACATCATATCCGACAACATATGAATTCAAACTATGTGGCAGAAGTACTATGTAATGTGGTCCGTTTTATTTGAAAGTTTCTGTGACTTGAAATTACGAACCAGAAGTCTGAAATCGTGAATTCTCTGAGCTTAGTGCACTGATCTGTATTACAAACAATAAATCACGTTTCGAGGACAACATCGGTTTCCGTGCTCCGAGTTAAAGGAATGCTAAAATCCTGTTTAGGAGCGCGCGTACTAAAAGACATTCACAACCTCTTGGCCAGACTTCGAGCTGACGTACTATTTGATTCGGAAGGTCCAAACTATTTACACTGGAGAGTTCGCTTATAAACGTTACCCAGACAGCTTCCTCACCTCACACAGATAAAACCTACTGGCTAGCTTGAAGTTACGCTTTTTTCCTCTTCGGTCTTCCAAGTTTCCGTCTGCTATAAGATTTCATAGTAAGAAACTACACATGTTACTGGCATCTCTGGCTAACTACATACTTGGTATATCCCTGACAAACTTATATCATTATTCGTAAGGTATCTGTGATGTATTTTATCCATAAAATTCCAAGTAGTGCTTTGAATGAAACAGAACATTTCTTACAGTAAATTTAAAAAAAAAGGAATTCCAGGTTATTTGATAAAGGCCAATACATTTTTGCACTGATTTTTATAGGTTGCCTAAAATCCGAACTGAATGTGGCAAGTGCAAGGTTTAACTTTTTGGTTCATGAAAGTCTTTACACCAGCAATCCCGTCTCTCTACTTTAGATACTATTTTCAGTCAGTGTACCGCATATGACGTACTGATTGTCTTTAGCTTTGTCACTGTTATGATTTGAGCATACTTGTTTGTTCAGCAAAAATCAATTAGTCGAGTTTCGTTATACTGCATAAACAAATACTCAGTGGTAAAACAAGCATGCTAGCTGTATCCACGGAGCATGCCTTCGTGCCAAATATACACTTTCACTTGCACAATAAAGACAAGTTTGTAATTACTCTACTAAAAATAATTATTATTAGTTTTTAAACTTAAATTTGCATCCAGTAAATTTAACGTATATCTATATATATATAAGATTTATCTGAACATTCCACGTTATATTTCAGGTCAGCTAAAGAATCCGGAGATTCAGTTCATGCACTAAACACAGTGTAGCCGTAACCTCACAACGCGTGAACTGAATTGAAGGAGTAATCGAGTTCTGCTGATATTCTTCCCATTCGCATACTTTTGTATGGCACATTAGTTACCATCAATGAAATTTTATTAATTAGTCTGGTTTCGTTATTCAGTACACAAATAACAATTTACATCTCGTTTCGTCTCGAAAGTATACCTGTTTCTAAGCTTCATATTAGGTGCTATTTTAAGAAAAAGAGTATGAAATAAATTTCTACTGACTTGTAAGATTGTCAACTACTGAACTCTGATGGAACAACGTCATATCCGGCTCTCTTTAAACACAGGGGAAAGTCAGTTAATTAAATATTCCAACGGAAAAAGAAAGGTTAGGCAATGGATGATGATGGTGATAATAATAATAATAATTGTCTCTTCAAACAAAACCTTCAAACGGGATTGAGGAAAAAGCTTCAGAATTTTCCTTGCTCGCATTCCTGGCATCTTCCTCCCTTTTTATTGCCTACTTATCTCCCGTCTTATGTACCTAAGCCGATGTAACACCACCGTAAGGACCGTCAAGCTCAATTCCCGGAACGTGTTTGTACATTGAGTGAAAAGATGTGCAGTACATGCCTGTCCATACATTGCAGAAATATGCAAAGGAAGCTCGATGGAGAAGAACTTGAACTACACTTCGAGTTTTAGCCATTGAGTGGGTTTTATGATATAGCTTAAAGCCGCCCCAATGTCTTTTTTATTGCACCGGTAACAAAACTTACTTAAACTTTAAACACGTCGATACTCTATCCCTTGTACCCTGATCCCCTCCAATTCGCCAACAGCAACCCGAATGTATGTTTCGAGGTATAATTTCTGGTCAATAAAATAGCATGACTTATGTCCCTGTGTTACATTCTGGTGACACCAAAATGATCTGCTTCTCAAAGGACCAATCTTCCACTGCGCAGAATTATACCCTTGAGACCCAGATGATGAATTCTGCCGTAGTAACCGTATTCATGTTTCTGACACCGCGCTGAATTCCCTTGGTGTTTAGACCGCCATTAACAATGATCACGTAACACTGTATTACTAAGAATTCTTTATTTGGCCTGTACACAGTTCTGAGGAAATAAATTTTTGTAGCGCTGAATGATCTGTGCTCGGTTTCACCACAGTCAACTGACGCTGTTTTAACGAAGGCGCTGATGTCAGAATTAAACGACAGCGACTCGTAAATTGTGGAGAATCATAAACGAGTAATCGCGGCAGAATTTAAGCCACTATCAATAAAGAAATGGCTAAAAATGTAATTAAAATTCCATCACAGTACACATTCTTTTGTGTAGATAGCTGTGGATAGGGATCGAAACACACTCTGGACTTCTGTACTGTTAATCTATTACGAATTTGCTACGCGAAGCTAATTTATACGATAGATAAAAAAATTCACAAGATTTCGACAGTGTAAATGTAATCTGAAAAATGAATGTTAACTATGGGCAAGAAGACAAATTGATGGCGATCGTGAAAAAGCCGTAAAGTACATTTTCATAAAATTCGTTTTTCACATTGGGGTTTTTAGAAAGCTGATTTTTTTCCAGCTGAAATTTCTGCTATATACTTGTGAAAACATTTTCTTATTTGAAAGGTAAATAATTGTAAATATTTGAATAAAAATCTGCTCGTGAAACTGTTTCTAGAATGCTGACGTTCAGTTCAACACGTAGAACATTTAATCAGTGACGAACTTCGCGGTTCTTGCAGACCATTTGTTAGGACAGCGAAATACAGGCGGCTGTCGTGAGCATGGGGAGTAGCTAGAATGGGAGAACGGTTCATAGCCTATTTTTATATAAAAGATCCTATAGAGAACAATTCACGAAAATTGAAAGTTTCACAGCTCAAAAGTATCATGTTCTACTCTGTTAAAATCGTACTCCTCTACCAGAGAAATTGGCGTTGTCGACTTCTTCCAGATGTCGAATAGGGTTGACGTATAAACTTGGGAACTTCCACGATATTGCGTAAAAAACTCACAAAAACGACAGATCACTGTAAATGACGAAAAGGGAAAACAGTTCTTAAAATTTTGGAATGAAAAGAGCTGCTTGCCGGTAATATAGGCCTATATTTCCTAATAATGTACTAATCCATCTACAAGAAGCAAAGACAATTTTTACTCCTTGTCAACCAAATCATCAGGCAAAAATAGCCCTTGTGGAGTGATGATTTCCTGACTGATACGGTTCAGCAAACCTCACGGAAGAGAACACTTTTCGTTTACTTATTCTCTCATACGTCTTTACCTTCATATACTCTTCAGTTTATTCTTATTTCTTCCCTTTCACTTCTTCCTTCTTATCCTAAATCCTTTATACTTTTCTCCCTAATCTGTTTACTTTACATTTCTTTTTCTTAGGCATATTATTCCTGAACTTCGTCTTCTTTTCCATATCCTCCCTGTCAACTCGCCTCATTTATCCATTTTCCCAATCACCAACTTATTCTACTTTACTTCATATTCCTCTTCTTTATTCATCCTTCTTCGTCCATATCCTGACCCGCGCCATCTTACGTTACAAATTTCTTAGCATCAAAACTGTCAAAAATTGTGGTCAATTTAATAAGGGATGACAGTGTGCCCTACAGAGTACTTCATTTTTGGCATCCAGTTTGTGTTATCAACTACGTACTCGCTATGCAGTCCTTTTTTCAGACGCCCATCCGATGTAATTAAAATGAACAATAAATAGAGCCACTGAGCCATCCAAGTTTCAAGTAGTTTGTACAATACACAGTTAAGATGAAGCTTCAGCAATATCTGCAGTGCTGCGGCTTTTCTTTTGAAAGATAATGTGAAGTCTACGGACTTGCTCGCCTGCTATAAAATGAGGACCATTTAGAACTAAAATTGTTATAAATTGCGTCAAGTCTGCAGTAGAACGTGCTATAAGCCTATCACTTTCCGATACGCCTCCATCTCTATGTCGATTATTGGAAATGTATTGAATTCTTCTTGTTGGATTATGCCGGCAGAATACTAAGAGAGCAAAAGGAAAAAATGCCATATATTGGAATAGTACTTCCACTGCGTCTTCATTTCCATTCTATAGCTGTCACTATTTCATCCACTGTTTTATCGGTGGCCGCATTTTTTTCCACAGCTCCCGAAACTTGGTGATGAAGTGTTGCACAGTCAGTAACCTCACGAAAAGGGAATTACGTCTTTCGCAGCCTTGATGGAAAGGCTGATACCAGAACCTGAGTAACCTACCTAAACAGTGGGCTTGTTAAATCTGTGTGCTTCCTCTCTGAAAAGCAGGGCGTTATGTCTGACATGATCATCTTCAAAAAATTTCTGCAAGCTGACACAGACCCATTACCTTTATACAGAATGTTGTTAAACTCCAAGCCTTAATTTCGTGAGGTGATAGGGGTGACCGCACAAAGGTTTATTGTCAAGGAACTGTATGTCGGAGATGCGTCCTTGCAGCGCTAGGGACTGCCTATTGGGTCTGGCTAAGTTTGGAAATCAAGCAAAACCACTGAAGTATTCTGAAATAAAAGATGTACGAGGTGTGGTAATGAAGAAACCGGATTGCTTTTATTACTCATTATTCGGCCACGTCGATGACGAAGAGGAGGGTAGGGCATTGACCCGTGGACTTGCCTCTACCGTCACACAAAGGTTCATTCATGCGCATCGGTTAGTCTGGCCGTGACCGTTGTTAGAAGCGGATCGTGTGTCTGAGCTCCGTCGGAATAATGCTGAGTGCTAATGTAGAACAACGTGTTAACATC
>Ga0136643_10010578_pt1 | contig 13635 bp, 7 predicted proteins | sample TergutLab28metaG_FD_96883 | JGI IMG/M metagenome (GOLD analysis project Ga0136643, IMG submission 96883) | Labiotermes labralis P1 segment gut microbial communities from Petit-Saut dam, French Guiana - Lab288 P1 (version 3) (version 3) | ecosystem: Host-associated > Arthropoda: Insects >...
GCCGACTGTGAAATACGGTCTGTAATTCGTTTTTTGAACGCTAGGAATGTGCTACCAAGTGAGATTCATCACCAGATCTGTCAAGTGTATGGTGACAATGCGATGAGTGATGGTGGATTAGGAAATGGGTTCGGATGTTCAATGAAGGACGAGAGAACTTGCACGATGAGGCGCGAAGTTGTTGTCCATCTTTGGTGAATGATGATTTGGTGCGTAAGGTCAAAGAAAGAGCGCGTGACGACAGACGTTTCACAATTTCTGATCCGTCCCTGCACTTTCTGCAGGGAAAGTGTATAGTGAGAGGTAGGAACTGGACCTTATATATCAGTGAAAGTAATTTTATGATTCGAAATTAATTTAGTAAGGAGATGTTGAAAGCTTGTTGAAAGAGGCATAGGCCATGAATAAAACAAATACAGGACAACGGTATTATGGCCGTTTCTGTATCTATTCCTCTTTATTTGGCAAGTTTGACACCGCGAGCAATTGTACATAAGTATAATTCTATTCGTTGGGTAGCATCTCCTCTTTCGCCATTGAATTGCCACTGACTGTTCAGTATGCATGTTGTTAAGTTTTTACCTCAACTACTCGTACTTTTGTTTAACTTAATTTATAGTGCATGCTTCTGAGAATGTAAAGCATGATTTGCGAGACATTTGGTTGCCGTAAAAAGGTTTTATGTCTCTTTGTGCATATTGAGCAACTCTCCACTCTCTTCTAAAGTGGTTTTACATTATATGTATATCTATCAGCACTCACAGGACACCATTAGCTATGCATTGAATTGTACGTAGCGAAAGTAGATGCTATTTTTTAAGGCCTAATGCCACTTCATATCTATTGAATTCTATGTCTGAGAGTCTGAACAATCAGTTGCCATGCTTTCCACTGTTTTGAACAGGAAACTTCTCCCGGTATTTTTGAAACCCAACCACAGAAACAAAAATAATGTTCATGATGAAATTTTAAAAGCCTTGGGTATTGAATGTGCTTATTAAGGGACCACCATTCACAAAAGATTATTGCACGGTACACTGCAGAACAAAACATTGGAAATCGGGATGTACACATTATCACACCTGCCGCTCGTCTTGTAATGGCAGTAAAACGTGGATTTCTACGTCAATAAAAATCCAACCAGATGCAACAGTATGCCTGATCGGCCACGTTGGAGGGAAGTAGCTGTACCAGTATTATGACCTGTACCAGAGGTTGCGGTTACAGTTTTTAGTACTCCTGATGATGGGTGTTGTGACACCCGAAACATGTATAGTGACTTTGCAATAAATAAATATCTGCATACTGTTGCATCTGGTTGGATTTTTGTTAACACTGAATTACGATGCACGGAACCATGAGTTAAAAAAAAGTGGATTTCTACTTTGAGTGAAAATATGACGCACAGGATTTTGAAAACAAAAGGGTAGTCTAAATATTCTTTACCAAGAAGAAGGATGCACGAGGGAAAACTGGAATATTTTTTAGGGTGGAAACTGTGTGATTTAAACAGCTTACAGTGTATTTAAATTTATGCATTAAAACCAATAAATGCACACGTATAACATAGTTTTATCACATATCATTAATTGCCAACATGTTTCGATCTCTTTTGCGATTACCATCAGGAGAGCTGTACAAGAATACATGCAACTTTCGACCAAATTTTATGCGTTTTGAAAAAATAAATTTTATTTGATTTTAGCACCACGTAAGCTGACATTTTGTGGTCATTTGAAGAATTTGAGGAATTCTTTATAACGGTGAGTGATTCTACTTTCATAATTTGGCAGTTTATTTGATTCTTAATATTATTGTAAAGATACCCTGATGAAGATCGTCAAAGCGATCGGGACATGCTGGTAATTGACAAATAATATGTGATAAAACGTGCTTCACACATGTTCTTTGGTTGGTTTTATTCCAAAAGCTTAAATATTCGTTTAATACACGGATATAGAACATAATAAACTTACAGAATTTCGATATTTTGGCGGCTGCAGTGGGCAGGACATGTGGATAGAATGCTGAGAACAGATATGCACATTGAAGTCGGTGAGAAAGGCTCTTTGGAAGAAAAGACTGCAATTTTGATTATTAAATTCACAATGGATATTGGAATTAACGTTTTGAAGAAGGTAGGTAAATGGGACAGCCACAGGATCCGTCCTATTGGTGATGTTCGACATGGTTTCGATGCTAATACAGTAAGACTGAATCTGCAGTATGACCCAAATTACAAGAGAAGGGGAGCGAGGCAAAATTAGGGATTGCTGATCATTGCAGCACATTTAGCTAATGCAAATAGTATGTCACATTTTTTCACAAAATGCAGTAACTGTGCAACGAGACATTTCCTTGCACCGTTGTCGGAGAGGTATTGCAGTGGAAAAGGAAGTTTGGATCTTAGTACAAGTATCACAAACTTGAGGTTAAAAAAGGCTCTTGGAGATAATTCAGCCACTTGAGCTGTGAAGTGTTATATTGTAATTACGTCAGGTGGGGAAATTTTATTTTATCTGGTAAAGTCGTTTTATGTTAAGCAACACTTGGTGACAATGAACACATTTTGCATATATTGTAATATCACTTATATGTGTTATCCGAAATGTGTAATTCAAATATTACTAAGGATATTCTGTAAAATATAAAGGATACAAATGATTTTACACCCATAATTTCAGGAAAATGTACATAGGGTTAACATGTGTACAATATTATTCTATTATCTTATACTCTTAAACAGTACGTAGATTTCACGCTGTTGATTACTAGGCTAGATCCACATTAGGATCGAAGATACTGCAAACATACGTTTGGCTGCAGAAGCACAATACATACGAAGTGTAATGCAAAATTTCATTAAGGATACTAATTTTAATAATTTTAAATCTACAATTTTAACTATGATATTATCACTGACGTAGTATCCAGATTTATACTGGATGGTGCTACATTCTCGACGCCAAGTACTTTTATGTTTATACACATTCCTCTGTGTCTGAATCTACCTAAAGATGACTAACTTAAGCCGAAGCACGTACAAGAGTCCTTACGTAACATAATTACATATTTGTAAACCATGTACCTTATCTCACAGTTTCACATCCGTGAAGAAATTAGTAGTCTGCAATTCTTTAATTATCGTTCTGAAACTAAAACAGTTCTCGCCCTACTCATGACATAAATTTTTAATGTTCTCAGTAGTTTCCGTACGAAAATTTCATTAAGGTAAATCAGTCCCATTACAGGCCCGAGGTGCCCATAGGTTTCCAGGAAGTTAAGGTTCCCAGATTACGTGACAATGGCCCAGGAATGTGGTAAGGTTGTCAGCCTTACGCACTGGTCGCCTTTACCTTCAGGAAATGCTCCTGGTACTCATTTCTGTTAGAGGCTGAGTCGACCCCAGGGCCATAGTGAGATCGGAAGGATTTTATATCAATGAAAAATTCCAGTGATACCAGCTGGGATCAAAACAGCGATCTTCCGATTTGTAGCACAGCACCTTAACCACTGTGCCACCGCGGTCGAAAATTGCATTGCCATGCAAAAATTTATTTAACCTTTGTATTGCTTCTGTTTCGCAACTGAACACGACTATCATACGCTATTAGTATGGATGGTAGGAAGCTGCTCCTTAAGAATTCTGCCACTGTCGGTCAGTCAAGGCTACTTGTACTGGAACGTGTTTTAATTAGGATACTGACATACACGAAACTAAAAAATGGGAATCCGAAAAGAACTTGCTTCTATCAGCACTGTAAGTATGAATTTGACGACTGAATTACGAGGTTTATTAGGAAAGTAAGTACCTTTTCGCTGTAAAAAAATCGATTAAGATTTCGTATAAAATTTTATTGTTATCAGATTCTACATTCTTCAAACCAATTTGCCACATATTCGCAGCCATTATTGGGGCACTTACCGTAGCGGGTCACAAATTTTTGTATGCCCTCCTCATAGAATGTGGCCGCCGATAACCCAAATGACTACCGACAATGTCATAGAGTAGAGTCCTTGAAATTTGATGAAAGATCAGAAATTGTGAAACGTCTGTCGTCACACACTCTTTCGTTGACCTTAAGCTCCAAATCATCATTCACCAAAGATGGACGCCCACTTCGGGCCTCATCGTGCACTTTCTCTCGTCCTTCATTGAACATATGAACCCATTTCCTAACCATGCCATCACTCATCGCATTATCACCATACACTTGACAGATCTGGTGATGAATCTCACTTGGTAGCACATTTCTTGAGTTCAAAAAACGAATTACAGACCGTATTTCACAGTCGGCGGCCCCTTCAGTTGTCTTAAACATGTTTAACGTACAGGAACAAACATAAACATAGGACGAATTTCACGAAATGGCGTCTGTGGCTTCTCAATTGATAGAGAAAGTCACTGCATATGCGAAAAGTGACAGTCTCGAGGATGCTCGAGAGATATGCGCAGACGGTACTTACTTTCCGAATAACCTACTTACTAGTAGTACAGGAATAAATTAGAGTAGCATTTGGTTGCGCTTCGGTAATATGAACTGTTACAATGTTGAGCGCGAGCCGCAGTGTGGGTCTCACAAGTTTAAAGCATCATTTTAGGCGGAGGCACGTGTTTATTTAACGAGTGTAGATATAGAATTATGATCACAAAATGCCTCGAGCACCTGGAAAGTTATCAGCCGGAACACCTCAGCAACGTCGGTCGATGCTCTCGGTCAACAGTGGTTATCGCTCCTCAGGTTTACGGGTGACGGTTTGATTTGCTTTCGAGTAACGTTGTGAGGGGTAAGGAACAGTTGTGTTTGTCGATTTGAAACTTAAACACTCATCACTTTTGTATACTCCGTTCCCGAAGACTAGAGAACACTGCCAAAGGAGTGAAAATCGCGACTGAAAAATACCGTTTCTTTTTTATTGTTCTGGAAGATTACCTAATGTCTTCTGGGATGTGACTTCGGCCTAAACTTTATTTCTTCTCATTTTACTCCTTCATTTTTCTCATGGTTTTTTTAATTGCACCCCCAGCTCTATTCTACTTTCTTTCTTCTTGCTGTGACAGCCATTCCTAGAAGAGGTGGAAGAAAACCACGTAAAACTCTGTTGGAGTAACAGAATCTACCTTACCACAAGTAACATGCGCAAGATGTGCGCTTGCTTGAATTGTAGTTTCAGTTCAGAATCTTATTGGATACGTATGAATGCAGATGTGTGCGCTATGTACTACTTTGTTCTTATCTGCTCCGTTTGCATAAGGAACACAAAATTAGGCACAAGACAGAGATCGGAGGAAAGATTACAAAATGATAGAGGAAATTGTACATTTAGGGGTTTTATGCTTAGTAATTTTTTCCTAATCGGGAAAAGTTGGGGTGCGTGTAGAATGTGGCAGGAAATGAGAAGAAGAGAAATGCATGCAAAAAATAGGCGGAGAAAACAGAAGGAAAGAGACTGCTTGAAAGAACTAGCCGGAGATGGGAGGATAATAGTGAGATGGATCTTAAAGATAGACTATGATGATAAGGACCAGATTCTTTTGGCACTTAACAGGGCCAGTGGATGTTTGTTGTGTACGTTGTAATAGAACTTCAGGGTCAATAAAGTGCGGTGAATTTCTTGACTTGGCAAGCAATTACTGGCTCAAGAGAGATTCTGCTCTGTTAGTTGATAACGTAGAGATTACGTATGACACTTCGTCTGCCCATCCGACGGATCGTTCATGTCCGAACTACCGATCATTGATATATGTTGAATTTAGTACCAACTGGATTAGTCACATCTTGCGTAGGAATTGCCTTCTAAACTGCCCCAACGAAATAAAGATATAAGAGATGGGGAAATGAAGAATAAGATGTAAGCATTTACTGGATGATCTTCAGGAAAAAGACGATACTGGAACTTGAAAGAGGAAGCACTAGATCGGACTATTAGAAAACTGACTGCGGAAGAATCTATGGACGTATCATAAGACAGAATACGTAAGGAATGAATGAATGAATGGATGGCTGGAGTGAATAAATATGTTTAGTACTGCTGATTCTAGCGAACTTTTGTTCGGATTATTTTATGCGTCTTCTCATTCTAAAAATCTCTAGTTTTTAAGTGAACCATTTGCTTTAGTGTCAAAATTTAATAAATTTAAAAATAAAAATATTTTAACATCTAGGTATAAACACGAACAAATCGAAATATATACATCATAAAAATTACTTTATGTTGTATATATTCTGTATAACTTTCATTCCGAAAGTAAATTCGTCTTCGTAAAGGGAACATACAGTATTTCGTGGTAATTTGAAAGAAGGGAACTTTAAAGGATTAATATTTCATTTACTGTGTCAGTGAATAAAATAGAGTCAATCCTATATCGAATACAAATATTTCCCAAGTAAATATTTTGCATTGTCAGTAGATTACGTCTATACCGCTGATGTTCATTTGTTACAGTCACACAATACTGTGGCAGAACTAATGACGTAACGTACTACTCACTACAGCCACAAGCCACAATAAAAAAATGTTTAGTATGAAAGTCCTAAATAATAATGCAGTATGAAGTAAAGGAAAATGTAAGGGTAAAGTTCGCTTTAGAACATGCCACAAAGACCCAGAGGTTCAGTAGAGGCATAGCTATCCTCTTTCTTTAACCTCAACGCCAGAGTGGGTGAGTGGTCAAATGCACGCTTCGGTCGCTTTTACCCCCAGGAATGCCCTGTTACCCATTGTATAGAAGGCTGGGTGGGCTCCAGGACCGGTCTGAGCCGGTGCGGAATATGTCGTCCCCATCGGGATTAGAACCCCGGAACGTCCAGCCCGTAGCGAGTTACTATACCGACTGAGCTACTTCGGCCCACTGAAGTTCTTCAGGTTGATTTTGTTTGTAAATGTTCCTGAGCTATTTTTAAAATAAAAATTTGATAGAATTAGATCCGTGATGCATATAAAGAAGAAATTAGAGGAAAGGTTTGAGGAAATGGCTCAAGACGATGGATCGATAGGATGTTTATGGCATTCGAACACAATGGCTTATTGTGAGCTCTCAATACAAAGATAATCCAAGTCGATTAAATGAAGGAGCTGCATCGTGCTTGCGAACAGGCAGGTGATTAGGCCTTTATATCACGCCTTTATTGAAGTACGTACTGCAAAGGCCACACTGCTATGATTTCTTGAACCCTACTGATTGACACCAAAGTACATCCATGCCAGAGAAGCAGGTTATACAGGGGCAGCACTAGGCCTGTGTATGGTTTTGATGGCATTGTATTATGACACGTTAAAGTCTGATTGCTTGACACTAGCGATCCGGCAGAACGTGATGTCTCCATCTCCCTGGTTGTCTTCAGTTCAAGTCACCGTACTCTGTGAAACTAGCTGCAGGCACTGAAATATTATGTCCGACTTTTAGCTGTATGTTTAAGTCTTTTAAAATATATTTTACTATTTAACAAATATTATTAGATAAAAGTAAAGTGATCCCGTTACAGGCCCGGCGTGGGGTAGAGGTATAGCTCTACTCTTCCATGACCGCGGCACTAGAAGAGGTCAGTGGTCAGCAGCACGCCCCGGCCGCACTTTACCTCCGGGAAAGACCCGGTATCAATTGTACAGGAGGCTGGGTGGGCCCCAGGGCCGGTCTGGATGGGCGGAAAATTTAGCCTCCACTGGAATTCGATCCCGGACCGTCCAGCCCATAGCTCAGTCGCTATACCGAATGAGCTACCCGGCCCACTTAACACATATTAATAGGGTGATAAAACCAGGGGAGAGTTATGGGTAGAGCATAAAGCGCGCAAGGTAAATTATTTGGAAGAAATAGGAAAAGCCCGTGGAACGTCAGTCTCTGTGTTGAATCCCGCAATCTTCCACACATTCATAACGCTGAAAAGTTTCGTCACGGCTGCATTTGCTTTCATTTCGTAATACGCCAGATAATAGGCTGTGCCATCTGAAGTACGGTGACAGGTTTGTCATTCGCAAATACTTAAAAAATTAATTAAAACGTTCTGACTGCTGTAATTAATGACGTCAATGCTCCCTCCTATCCTTATTGATATATGGCAATAGCGCAACAATGTGCAGGCTTATTGAAACCGTATATGCATAGATCGTACTGTAAAACCGACAATTTACAACCTATTTATGGAAGAGTAACAGCCATTTATTCAAACTTTCAGTTGCACATGATGTCATATTCATGGAAATAAGGACAATTGAGCTTAACTCTCGAACATGTCACAAGCAGCAGACATTTGACGTGCATATTCACATAGTCATGGAGCTTGAGGGTGATTTCGTTGGGCGAACACCATTTAATTACCCGTACCCAGGGTTGTAGTGATTGATGCCGATTCCCGAATTAATAAAAAGCTGAAGCAAAATTATGTCTGGGACGTAATATAAAACTGTTTATTTAAAGAAATAGAAGGATCTTAAAGTTTCCATCTCAGTAGTTGCCTTGAAGGAAATCATGCGAATTTTAACGAAGGTTGGATTATGGACACCCGAAAAGGTGTTCGTTGTTTTCAAATTTGACTTACAGCAGGGGTGCAGCGAAAATAGCTCCGACTGGCATTCTGGAGGTATCAGGTTTGAATCTCGGCGGTGGAACGGCAGTCCTGAGGTTCTTAGTGCTTTTACTCAGGTGTTCTAGGTAAATGAATAACCAGTACCTCAGTATATTGACACACTTATAAACGTAACTGAGTCACCTGTCACGATGTGACGCCTTCGTCTTGTATTCTGGAGGCACCGCCTTCTAATTTTGATTGAGAGTGTGTTATCCTGGTTGAGGTTTGCATGTATTTCCTTAATATCCGGAGGCAAATGCAGGAATCGTAATTTAAATAATGTAGAAGTTTTCTTCCACATAATGAAAAGGTAAGGCAGTTCCATTACAGGTCTGGAGTGGCCCAGAGGATTCCAGGAAGTTAAGCTTCCCAGATTTCATGACAACGGCACAGGATGGTGGTAAGGTTGTCAGCCTTACGCACCGGCAGCCTTTACCCCCCAGGAAATGCTCCTGGTATCCATTTATGCTAGAGGCTGAGTCGACCCCAGGGCCATAGTGCGATTGGAAGGATTTTATGTTAATGAAAAATTCCAATGACACCATCTAGGATCGAACCAGCGACCTTCCGATTTGTAGCACAGCACCTTAACCACTGTACCACCGCGGTCCCCTCTTCTACATACTATTATACTCAATATTTACTTTCGTTCTAGGCCATTTGAGGTTTTATAAACTTAGGAAATGCTGCAACGTCATATTGCCTATGAAGATCGTGGCTCCTCGCGTTGTGCCACTGAAAAGAGCATGTCTTCTAATTCCAGATTTTCTCCAACGCGATCACAGGGCATACTTAAGGCGAATAGGCGAGCCTTAATGGTTATCTAAATATTCGACAACATGTAGAACTCACCAAGGCACAACGCTACTGATACAAAAAGCCGCCACTGCACATGATCCTGAAAGATTACCGTACACTTCCCTTAACAAACCGTCTCCCCAAGATGTACAGACGTATGTCATCGTATTATCATTCCGTTTTGATACGTGAAGTTTCCACGCACGTGAATACGAACGTTACATGTGGCACAAAGTAATATGCTAGATATGGGTTGATTGAACCACGGAGACTGCAGGCTGCATCGAAGTATTTGTACATGGTGTTACATATTAGGTCAGAGTCTGAGTAGTTAAGATTCCCACCTCGGTCTCGGATGTTTCTCTAATGTTGGACCAAAATTCTGTGGAAATTCTGGTCTCCACAGACGCGATATTCTTGTACATCGCGCAAAATTTAACGTCTGGCAATTACCATTACAATGAACCCCACTTTTGACGTGTATTAATAATGACGTTTCTCAGTAAGAATGAAATTTTTGACACCGCTCAGCCACCTGGGCTGATAAAAAGAAGCTAGAGCGTTTGTGAGGCTGGATTTTATCTCACTTTCAGGTAGAAAAGAAAAGGGGACAGCTAGACGGTTGTTTGACCGTGCATCGCCCTCACGAAATAATGTGAAACATCAGCTTGATGCAACTAGGTAATTTTATTGGTGTATTCTTAGCTAAGAATACACCAATAAAATTAACTTGTTGCATCAAGTTGGCATTTCACGTTATTTCATGGGGAGAGCTAGACTTAGTCCATGGTTTGAGACTGGTTCTTTTGAACAGATCCAACATAGTAGGTTCTGACTTTTCGTCGTCCCACCTGAAGAAGGAAGCAAGCTCCGAAAAGGTGTAAGTTGTTCAGCCTGAGATTATGGAGAGTGTGTTAAGTCTAGTCTTTGCTGCGAACTTATACCATCTTCAGAATAGTTTATTATTGACATTCCTTGCTGCTCTTCCTTCCCCTAATCACTTCGTCTTTTAGTTAAAAGTATTTCCTGCAGATAACTTTTTTTCCGTACAACTGGAAATACGATTTCTTCCATTATATTAACTGAGTATGTTTCCGAACCTGGCAAAGTTATTTTTTCCGTAATTGTCTCGGTATTTATTGCTTGAGAGGAAGGCACAATGAACCAGTAAAACGCAGCGTCTCCAGCGACTCTTTCCGACGTTTCATCTTTAACTTCAGATTTATTTGTTATTACTATAGGGTATTTCTTTTATTGCCGCAAGGAAGACGGTGGGTTCATCCGTTAGGAAACCCACAACCGCCAGGAATCCCGTGAGAGCTGCGGTGATCAGCACAGCGATCAAGCAAAACACATTATTTCCAGATATTTATCCTTATTCATTAAAATACAGTATTCATAAATTATTTATTTCCTGCCTTCATAGTCCTCAACGATGCTTTTAAATAGCTTCGTCTTTCATGGAACAAAAGATGTAACATTAAAGTAAAAATTTGTTATTGAAGTTAGAGAAATATTTGAATTGAATGAAGGGAAATATTTTACGTTCATTCATATCATTAATATTTGTCCTTAGGTCTAGCTGTTAATATCTTACATATTATCGTTCCGCCCACGCTTTTATAGAAGAAGCACTGCCTAAATTAGGTAAGTCAGTAAGCAGTTAGTAACTGAAGGGAGTAGAGTCTTCTTTGGTAAGCAGATACTTGCAGGTAGTCAAGCCATTCCCCTCCTTGTATGAAGACAGAAATGTAATACCATCTACAACAGGAATCGCCATTGATTTCTCGTGAACTAAAATTAATTCACTTCGCTTCCTCATATACTACTGGCAATATTAATTTTCATTTTATCCCTGTGTTTTTGGAGTAGTATCTTCTCTTCAGATTTTCTCACGAAAAACTTTTGAACCTTATCATCTTCAGTACGCACGCTAAGTAACCTGCCCATTTCCTACTGCTTGAGTGTTACAGCTAAAACCAACTACGATAAGGGGATTATTGTTTTTGGGGATACGACGTCACGCAGCGTGATAAAAAGGTAGCGAGGATTGGGATAAATTCTTCGGAGGATCCTAAGGGTGCAGGTAGCAGGCTTCTACAGAACTTTTAGCTTTCTGCCAGAATGTACGGCATCACAAACAAGATTACAGTAGTCTTCATAAGCCACGTCCGAAGAACCTTACTTCTCACTACATCAACACATGGTTTTGTCACAAATTCAAAATCTGCAAGGAAATTATAATGTAGCCGGTATTCTGTTTATGTGCTAGACATTGAAACATAGCAGTCATATACATGAAAACGGACATGGTTGCTTATCCCATTCTAGCAAGTGTTCTGTGAGTCCGATATAGTGGATTCCGTCTACAACGTATGTACTTTAGTTGGGGACTGAAGGAACATACATGAGATTCTTGCTTGCTCCACGCTGCACAATTTCCATAACTTAATAAGATCGGAAGTCCTCGAGACGAGAATATAATAGAGGCTGTCTGTCCTCATAGCGTCTACTCTCTCAATTCCAACAGGATGGGCATATGCATTGTACAGTACATTCCATTTCTTAAGTAGTGAGTGTGCGCTGTGTTCAGCTCTCTGGCCTACTGCACGCCCTCATTTACGAGGCTGTCCACCTCCGCTGGCAGGCCTGTAAAGTTCGCATATGCTGGAAAGGAATGCAAAAAATTTAGACCGTTACCGTGCTTATGAAAGCAACAAATTTTGAAGGAGAAAGGTGGGAAAAATATTCAAAAGCATTCCACGCAATCTCCTATGCCTACCGTGCAGGGAGAGTAGTGTTCAGTTAGAGATATATCATTTATTTAAAACACTCGTACACAACATACAGGGTAGGATAGAGCAGGCTACATATTTCGACCTATTAAACCACCATCAGCCCCTTATTAAGAACGTTAAAAAGACAAATTTGAATTAAGGGCGAGATCTCCACCTCTACGTGCAATAATACCTTATAGATGTATCTGATTTTATTTTAAAAAGTGCCTTAGTTTATATTATAGCATAAAAGTGTGACAAAAAATAAAAGTAAGGAATTGTAAAAAAATTTAAAAAGATGTGCTTGTAGGCAGGCTGGTAAAGTAACACATCATAATATATGACACCTAAATTTATGTAACATATTCGGAAATTCTCTGATTGTGTGGCATCAGTTTAAGACTCTTGTGCTATGTATATAACCAGTGGCGTACGCACGAATTTTGTTCGGGGGGGAGGGGGGTTTCAACAAATTGAGTTGAGGACAGAGGACAGAGAACGGGGATCTGGGGGCGGTAACCCCCTACCCCCTAGTCGATGGTTCTGGAGGCAGTTGTAATTTGGTACAAGAAATTTCATTTCATATAGTAAAAGTTTCTTCATTTTTGGCACTTTAAGAATATTTATGATGACAACCAATTTACTTGTCATTGATAATGTAAAACAATTGCGAATTTAGGTAGTTTTAGAATTATACTGCCTTTTTCCGAATATCTTGGAGTGTTGGCGTCCTAAATTCAGCACTTTTTAACAGTTTTCACAATCTGGTTGAGTTTGGCACGATTTTGGAGGGCCTTCGGAATTTCCGGGGGGGGGGTTTGAACACCCCCACCCCCCCCCCCTCGGTACGCTACTGTCTATAATAGTACTTACCTGAAATTAAACAGCTCCTTAGTGGTGTAAATATATTCAGCGATGTGTCATAGTCATTCGTGTATTTTGCGGTGTCACTATAACTGCAGTTTTGGCCTTTAGATTCTATTAATGTTTGCGAATAGAAGTGGCGCTCTGCTGCTTGAAGATTGGAGCGTCACCGTTCTGTCGGGGCAGCGCTGCCACTCAGATGTGATCCGTAAGAATAGATAAAGAACTGGTTACTCTATAAACAAGGGCATCGCACTGAGGGTAAGCAACACTTCAAAAGAGTATAGTGCTAGCCGGCATTACTATGTAGACGTTTCGGACATTAATGATTTTATAGTTGTCCATTCCTTTCATTTCTTTGGATCTGTGTACTAGATTTATTGCGCCAACAAAATGCACAGTATTGAATATAAAATATTTTCAAAGACGCAGCTGCGAAATGTTTCGGTACGAGTTTATTATCTTCAGGGAGCAAAATATGACAGGTTTAAAACTAATTTCCAATAGTTGAATAAAGAGAGACCAACTTGATGTCACTTGCTTTATTATTTCATTATTTACTGCTTAACATGTTTCGGATGTTAATACATCCATCCTCAGGAGCTTGCGACTTATTTGATGAGTTA
>Ga0136643_10010579_pt1 | contig 13634 bp, 8 predicted proteins | sample TergutLab28metaG_FD_96883 | JGI IMG/M metagenome (GOLD analysis project Ga0136643, IMG submission 96883) | Labiotermes labralis P1 segment gut microbial communities from Petit-Saut dam, French Guiana - Lab288 P1 (version 3) (version 3) | ecosystem: Host-associated > Arthropoda: Insects >...
CGTGAACGTGTGCGACGAAGGAGACCAGACATGTGGAAGAATGCCTCATGGATTCTTCATCACGACAACGCGCCATCACACAACGCGCTATCTGTGAAGAGGTATTTGGCGAAAAACAACATTGCAGTGATGGAACATCCACCGTACTCTCCGGACCTAGCACCGTGCGACTTTTTTCTCTTCCCGAAAATCAAGTCTGCGCTCAAAGGAACCAGGTTCGAGTCCGTGGATGCAGTGAAAACAAAAGCGACGCAACTCTTGAACACCTTAACACAAGATGACCTGCAGCACTGCTTCCAAAAGTGGAAAATTCGCATGGAGCGGTGTACGGATCGGGGAGGGGACTACATTGAAGGGGATAATATTTCGATTGTCTAATTTTTTTTCAATAAAGGGTTAGAGCATGAATCCGGTTTCTTTATTGCCACACCTCACATATATGTGCATTTGTTGGTGTGTTACTTAAATAAACTACAAAATGCACGACGCAACGATAAAGATCATCCACGATATTTAGATCTTTGTAACGACTACAAATTGCGCTATTCCACAACCCCATTGTGGTGTGAAGGTAAAGGTAAAACAATTCCTGTACAGGCCTCTTACAGGTCCTGACGGGTTCCAGGAGGTTGAGACCCCAACACTTCGAGACAGTCGGCACATGAAGATGGTACAGTTGTAAGCCCTACACACCGACCGCCTTTACCCTCTAGGAAATATTCCTCGATACTCTTTTCTGCTAGCAGCTGAGTCGACCCCAGGGCCACAGTGCGGCCGGAAGGATGACACCATCGGTCATCTAACCCGCGACCTTCTGTGGCGCAATGCCTCAACCAACTGCGCCACTGCGTGCCTCCGTCTTTGTGGTGTGCTAATTAATTAAATACAGAGACAACTGAAGGTTTCCAGAACTTATGTTTGCAGCCACAGCATGTTACGTCATCAGGAGTCTTCGACGTAAAATTTCTACGGAATTGACACCCGACTTACTTCTGTTCATTCAGCATGCAGTGAAATATAGAAGGAAACGGAGCGTAATAAAATTTACAGCAGAAAAGAAAACAGTTAATGCAATATAGCAGGCCATAAACTGCAAAACCCTCCAGCGACACGCATGTAGCTGTGTGCCACAGAGTTAGTTCACTTTACAGCGTGAAACGAAATTCAGCTTGGCGAAGCGTAGCGATACACTGGAATGCTTAACCATGCGAACTCGCTACCGCTCAGCAGTTGTTCTACAGCAGAGCAGGCGAAAGTATGGCGCGCGTGCCCTGAACTTACCGCGGAAAGATATCCTTGGTGCGCGGCATTCACTGCTGTCCCCAGGTTTTTTTTTTAATTTATTTGGCCCACCACCGTCTCTATATTGTGAAGAACATGTGTAAATACACACATATATCTGACACCGTACAGACTGTATATGAATTACCGTTGCTACCGAATAACACTGCAACGAAACATTTTTACACAAATCGGAGCGGTACGAAATGTTGACTGGAAATTTATCGTTGGGGCGAAGGCCTGATGGTGACTGGGCGAATACGTGACATTGGGCAGAAAATTTTAGAACCTTCTTTCCGAAAAGGAAGCAGTAGCAGCCCCAGTTACTGCCAAATTTTGTTCCTTATCGCATTCCTGGAGGAGGCCTTTGTTATAAATATAACAATTATACGACGCATTAATTATATATTATAATACGCATAAATAATAATGAACTAAGTAATAATAATTATAAAAGGCTCATGGACCATATTTTGTTCCAAGTTCCCATTTTATAGACAATTTGGGTGCGCTCCTTCAAAAAGATTCACCAGCCATGCTCTATGGTGTGTCATTTCTGCCAACACGACAATTCGGTGAGGAAAAGTAGTATAATGCTTCCATGTTCTTCGCCACGTCTGTGTGCATCTCCGCACGAAATAGCTCTAGGACAGCTAAACGGAGTTTCATAAAATCTTATACTGGGAAGTTTGTCCCGAAATTGGATACACATTCTGTTTTCGGTTAAAATCGAACACAAACAACGCACATTTTCAAGTACGAATCAATACGCATGCGTGATATGTTCATTGGAAATATAAATACGTGTACCGAACTTGTAGAGAACAAGGTAGGTAACGAACGTATAACGTTACATTGTGACGTGTACGCGTAACCATTGTTGTAATCGAAACGCAATAATGAGTCCTGTGTCAATGTCAGTAATATAAAAGTATTCAGTGTTTAACAACAATGCTTCTACGGCAAAATTATGGCGCCGGCAACAACAAAACGTACTTCGGTCATCATACAAAGTGCCCGACACTTCTGCCCGATTGCAACAAAATTTGGAGTCACTCAACAAATTTTCATAAAAGTCCTTAGTATCAAATTTTATGGAAATTATTTCTGTGGGGAATTGCGGTGATACGTGCAGACAGACGGACGGGAACGAAGCAAACACACGCTTTTCGCGCCTGTACGGACACGTCTACAAATGACGAAGCGCGAAAGAAATGTTCAGTCACGGTGTGTTTCCTTGCTTAACTTCAGATGAAATCTTCTTCCGGTCAATCGCACAGCAATTCTATGCGCTGACACTCACAGTTCACTTCCGCTTGGCCAGACTCCTGTAAACGCCACGCGAGCTACACCTGCAAAACGTGTGAGATCCTCAAACACCCTCACCAGATGACCTACATATCCGAGAAGGTACAAAACTTCAGAACATCGATGCGCCCATAACATCGTTCGAAGCATGGCGAGGAGCCTTGGAATCGAGTGCTCACCGCACCAGAAATTCAGGAAAAATCGCTGATCTGGCCGCTAAATCACCGCACTTCAGCAACCACACCAGTGCAGGAATTATGTGTTTGAATGTGACACGATACTTCGGCCACGTAAGCACACTGGCTAGGTGGCCAAATACCCCTTTTCGAATTTGTAAACCCACGCAGATAGTTTGAAAGCGTCAGACGCTAGGCGGAAGTCAAAGGGCTCTGTCACGTCGCTGGGACCATTATTTGAAATCAGCTGTTCATGCAATTACTCCATTTGCATCATTCCGTGTGCATACTAATCACTTTCAAATTACTCAAAACTGATATTTTTGAACTTTAAGTACAAATTTGAAGTGCAACTGGGCAGACATATCAAATTAAAGAGCGTGTAATGAATGCCGTACATTAAGACCCGTTACAACACATCAGCAGACATCACGCAGTACGGCTACCCATGTGGCCTCTCCTTCCGCAAGCACAAAATCAGAGTCGACAGTTATTCATAAACGTATACAATATGCACTTGACACTTCACAGAAGGCACCGCCGACTAGCTACCGTGCACTTGTCTGAAATATATTTGTAGTTGAAGGGAACTTTCAGCGAAGCGGTAGGTACGTAGGGTCATCCATAGGAAACAATTACTTGCTGTAGAAGGCAGGGACCGTGGCCTCGTGTGAGCTACTGTGCAAGTACAGGGGGCCGAACTAAGTAGACCGTAGATATGGAGCCCGGTACTTCGCAGAAGCGTTACCCCTTGAGATTTACTGTAGTGGTAATTCGGAAATGCCTGCTGCAAGTGTCAGTCAGGACACAGGCTAACCTGACAGATGCCTGCTGTAAATGTCGGCCAGGACACAGGCTACCCTGACAGATGCCTGCTGCAAATATCGGCCAGGACACAGGCTACCCTGACAGATATCTGATTCTAACATCAGCCAGGACACACGCTACCCTGACAGATGCCTGCTTCAAATGTCAGCCAAGTTGCAGGCTAGCCTGACAGATAGTTTTCTTGGTTTTACTGAGTCCCTCCAAGGCAACGCAGGGCTAGAATCTCGATCACGCAAAGATCGCTTCCTTCTGAATCCTTTCCAATTATTCATTCTGTCACTCGATCGTAAATATACGCCGACAGCGTCGTAAAATTTACCCCACAAGAAGACAAAAGACAAGAAGACTGTGGAGTAAAATAATGAATACAAGACAGACATGTCAGTGAGTACTTGCGGTTGAAGCAGAGATGAGTAATGTGATGATGCTTACCTGGTCCTTGGCGAGTTGGAACCACGTCTTCAGAATGACCGGAAGTCTCCACTTGTGGTAGTTGCGAGTCGTTTTCACGCTTATGAACACGTCACTTAACCGAGTTCCCGCGGGTTTGCTAGTCCTGGCCGCTAGCACAATATTGTTGTAACTATTTTGAGCAATGTTCGCGTCAGTAGCACCGGTCCTGCTTGTAACTTTGGCGTCATGACTCTTCTGTTCAGACCCAGGGTCGCCAACATGGATGACCAAATTACTGTTGAAAGCGTCGTAGTCTCTTGATATTGAACGTGGTGCCCTCTCCTGCCACCCCGATACCTGCAACACAACACAAGATATATATATATATATATATGTATGTATTAGTACACTGTCAGTTGAGTATACTGCTTCAATTTTTTTTACCATGGAGCAACAGCCACCAGTGGGCCAAGGACTCCTCATTGTCGAGGCTTCACAAACACTCAGACACACCACAATCGGTGTGACTCCTCTGGACGAGTGATCAGCCCGAAGCAGAGACCTCTACCTGACAACACACAACATTCACGACAGACATCTATGCCCCCGATGGGATTCGAACCCGCAATCCCAGCATGCGAGCGGCCGCAGACCCACGCCTTAGACCGCGCGGCCAATGGGATCGGCACTTGTATGATTAGAAGGTTGAAAAATAAAGAACTGGAAGGGATGTAGACGTAAACAATCGTGCCCTAATGTACGGTAAACTCAAAAGAATTTGTCTGGGGGAAATGAGGAAAGACACAAAAATTTCAGTCAGAATAACGGGTCTAAGAGCTGAGAGGCGAATCCGCGTCCCTCCGAATCAGTAAAGCGACTGCAAAAGTTCATTGTAAATCGTTACGACGTGAGACAATGACACACTTCCAGGAGCCTTCGCGTACGTCGCGAAAAACAAAAAGAGTCTATTACCTTCGTCACGTCTGCCCGTCCGTCCGTCCGTCTCTCCGCAAGTATCGGCGTGACTCCCACTGGACGGATTTTCGTGAAATTTGATACTGAAGAATTGTATGAAAATGTCGATAAATACGAAATTTAGTTAAAATCGGACACATTACTTGACGACGTAAATACGAATTATATTGTAGCTCGGCAACCATAGCGAAGGGGGCCACTGTCGAATATCCTTGGCAACAATGAACACTTTTACATAGTTGACAGCTACATGCATGCCAACAATAAACAGGAAATGTACATTATTATTAATGTATTTAATGTATTTATTATTATTATTAAAAATAATGGGAAACGTACGTTTCCACGGCAATAAATGTTACGCGAACGCGCCGCACTGTGACGTTATACGTACACTGCCTGTGTTGTTATCATCAATGTTAAGTTCCACAAGTGGTGGAATACAAGAACAGCCACAAGGAAATCGACAGCGGGTGCGCTGCAGGCAAAGAAAGTTGGTTTACTGCTGAATATACATGTTGGAAGATTAGGCAAACCCCTAATACTTCTGCAGCAAGCTGGTAACCATAGCTACCGCCCGCCTAAAGACACAGAAACAATGCGGTTTGACCACACATCGTGTTTTAGCCTCACATAATTCTCACAACAGACAGCGATTATGTCACTAACAGCATCAACCGGTCAACCTTTATAATGCGGGCGGACGGTGTCTTCTGTGAGGAACGAACTGGGTTTTTGCATTAACATGAAATGCGGACTTTTCAGACCCAATTTATTACTACTACTAATACTACTACTACTACTACTACTACTACTACTACTACTACTACTAACTGCAACTAAGTTTTCACTCGGTTGCAGTAGTCCTTACACTAGTACAGGCGAAACAAATAAGAATAAATATAAACGAAACAATACAAAAAACAAAACAAACAATACAAAACACAGTAAATACAAGTACACATATTACAGAAACACCCACACATGACATATACGGCATGTAACTACAAAAATTGGTATGTCCCGAAAATAAAATAAAATATAGATAGACCCTGAAACGTGTTTATTGGAACGTGGGGCGATCAAGTGTTTTCAAACCTGGTAAGGTTCGGCCTTCGAAATGTCATGTGCAGAACCTACAAACTGTCCGGTCTGCAGCAAAACGGTGCGGGCGTGGCTGAACCTCTGCTCTCGCATCCGGTTTGAGTACGAACTGGTCTACTGACCGACGAATCGGCGTTCCATTCCTAGCAACAACAAGGGATTTTTCTCTTATCCACAGTTTCCGGATGCGTTATTTGGTCCACCCACACTTCTAACCAATGAGCACTGCGCGAAAAGCGATATGGGAGGTGAAGGCGGTCACTTATCCCCATATAACGTCCCACTCATTTCATCTTCCTACATTTGCTGCCCCCACCAATATCTGATGAGTACCAATTATGAAGGTCCTCATTACGTAATTGTGCCCATCCTGTACTTCCTCCACCTTGGGTTCCAATATTACCATCAGCACCCTGTTTTCTAATACGCTCCCCCAACCCACCCCCTGCCCCTTGGGTGACAGGCCAACTTTCACGCCGACCCTCCTTCAAAGAGAAACCTACAAGGTCACGGAACGTTTCGGCGTCTCAAGGAATACTCAGCTGCTTGCTGTCAGTCAAATTCCAACGCCAGAAGCTGGGGCAGAAGACTAAGTGCGGGCTGGACGACCGGTATATTCCGGGTTCGATACCTTGGAAGGGGTAAGAGAGATATTTCTCCTCTCCACCGTCTCCAAACATGAAGCTGTCCAAACCAACCTACTATCCAATACACGCCGGATCTGTTTCCCAGCAGATATAGAAGCCGAGACATGAAGCTGCCCAAAACAACCTTCTAACCAATACACGCCGGGCCTGTTTCCCAGCCGAGACATGAAGCTGACCACCCAAATTCAACTGCTGACGACATTAATAATGCATGGACTCCCCCTATACATGTTCACGACAAGGTACTTATTAACCCCTATCTTAATTGAGGGTCGCCGGACACTAAGTTCGTACGGTTGAATTTTTATCAGCTGCTTTAATTAAAGTGCCCCAGTGTCTAAGCAGGCAGGCAAACCGATCTAGTCACATCTTGCGTTGGAACTGCCTTCTGAAGCATGCTGTGGAAGGAAAGGTAGAGGGTAGGACTGGGTGTGAAGGGGAGACGAGAAAGAAGACTTAAGCAGCTACTGAATGATTGTACGGAAACGACAGGACACTGGATATTGAAACAAGAACCACTAGAACGCACTCTGTGGAGAATTCGCTTCTGTACAAGCCGGAAGGTTGCGGGCTCGATTCCCGATGGTGTCATTCGAGTTTTTCATTGACATAATCCTTTCGGTCGCATTATGGCCCTGCGGTTGACCCAGCCTCTAACGGAGATTAGTACGAGGAATGTTTCCAGGGGGGGGGGGTAAAGGCGGCCGGTGCGTAGGGCTGACAACCTTACCACCTTCATGTGCCGATTGTCTTGAAATATGGGAGCCTCATCCTCCTGGAACCCTCAGGGCTTGTCCAGGCCTATAATGGGACTAATTTTTAGGGGCTTTAGGGGACTGTCTTAAGAAAGAGTGCGAAATGAAATGAGTGTTTTTAAGTTCCCTTTACAGTATGTATCTCCATTACACAACATACCTACGCATTCGATATATCAACTGAACGTATTAGTTGTTTTGCGATGTACGAAAAGACACAGAGGGCAGGACGTCATGACATCACGTACCGCTAGCCTTCTCATACACACAGCAACAGTCTCTCCTATACCTCTAACGACATATCAACTGTTGCATTAATTCTCTGTCCTTCCCTGAAATTGCCGCGTTCCTCTGCAAACAATTTCCAGTATCCAGTATTTAAATATCCGCACACATTAAGAAAAAGTGTCTGAAAAATTGTTACTTAAGATTATTAAAAGATAATTAAAACTTATTAGCAAATTACACGCCATGAGGGACGTAGACACACATCAATGTGTAAAGGTAAAGGTAAAGGTAAAGTTCACCCTAGAACAGGCCACGAAGGCCCAGAGGGGGAGAAGAGGTATAGCTCTAAAGGTAAAGTGTTCCCGTTACAGGTCCGGTGTGTCCCAGAGGGTGGGTAGAGGTATAGCTCTACTCTTCCATGACCGCGGCGCTAGAAGGGGCTGAGTGGTTAGCAGCACGCCCCGGTCGCACTTTACCCCCGGGAAAGACCCGCTACCCATTTTACAGGAGGCTGGGTGGGCCCCAGGGCCGGTCTGGACGGGTGGAAAATCTCGTCCCCACCGGGATTCGATCCCGGACCGTCCAGCCCGTAGTAAGTCGCCATACCGACTGAGCTACCCGGCCCACCGAGGTATAGCTCTACTCTTTCTTTAAACTCGGCACTAGAGGCCGCTTCACCCCCGGAAAAGATGCGGTACCCATTGTACAGGGGGCTGGGTGGGCCTCAGAGCCAGCCTGGACAATGTAGACTGTAAAACTACATAACGTCTACACACCATGGCCTATAAGGACAAGAAACGTTTAAACCTAATCCCCATTTGGTGGCACAAAAATATTACTAAAAACAGAAACTATAATTCAGAGCATTTTGCTGTATGGTGCAGAAGTATGCAAATCCCTACTAGAGAAATAAATAAAACGTTATCCACAGAAATGGATGTGTTAAGGTCAGCAAGAAAATCAAGGATGGAAAGAATAAAATTGAACATATAAAGGAAATAATGGGAGTGAAAGGGAAGCCGGACATCATAGATATTATACAGCAGAAAAGACCACAATGGTATGGCCACGTCAAAAGGATGCCAGAGGAGAGAATACCAAAATTAATTATGGATTGGATACCATGGGAGAGAAGGAAAAGAGGACGTCCAAGAAAAACGTGGATGGAAGGAGTAAGAGCAGCCATGACAACAAGAAATTTAGAACCAGATCAATGGAGAAACAGAGAGGAATGGTGTTTGGTTTCCGGAAGACGGCGACAGCTGTAAAAAACCGGACAGTTAGATAGATAGAAACGTTTCCACCTTCAGCTTGGAAATACGGGAAAACATGAGTGGCGAAATGAGATCTGGTGTCATCCACAGCAATTCACACTGCCACCCTTGTGTAAAGACTTCACAGAAGGAAGGCAAAGTTCCTTGTTTCAGAGGAAGGACAAATTTACACCAAACGTATTCACTAATTGGATATTAACCCTTCTTTTGTGTCAACAGTAACGTAGTGACAGTTGTTTCGGGAGAAGCAAGCCTGAAGAAGGGGAACGTTCCTGTTCCCGAAACGTGGTGTGTTAAATCTTAATGCATAAGACGCAAATAAACCAAAAGGCACACAACATCGTCAGAACCGCATAAAACAACACTAGACCAACTGCGTTCAGTAAAGGCATGGCACAGATGAGAATATGTATAGCTCTACTCTTTCTTTAACCTTGGCGCTAGATAGGGGTGGGTGGTCAACGTAACGCCACGGCCGCTTTACCCCCGGAAATAATCCGGTAACCATTTTATAGGAGGCTGGGTGGGCCCCAGGGCCGGTCTGGACGGGTGCGGAAAATATCGCCCTCACCGGCATTCGATCCCTGAACCGTCAAGCCCCGTAGCGAGTCGTTATACCGATTGAGCTATCCCGGCGCGTAAAAGCGTTTCCCATGAGTACTGAAGCCGCCCCCCACCCCCACCCTATGTAATAATTCCAGGGAGCGGTCTGACATCACTAAATCTATTTTTTCAATCTCAAAGAATCCCAGCAAGCCCGTTTCAGTTAAACGCCTATTCTGATTCGAGGATTGGTCAGTTTTCTAGAGACTAGATTGCGGACTGGTGTAGCGGTAATGACTTAGATGTGAACTAGGGAAAGGGAAGTTTTTGAACATCAGCTGTTCTGAGGTTTATCGTAGATTTCGTCGGTCTCTCCAGGCAAATTCCGGGAAAGTAATTCGATTATAACACGGCCGGTTTAACTTCGGCAGACTTTTCTTTCCATCACGTACAGGTAAAACAGGTAATGTTGCTTCTCCGCTCTTACTTAAACGTCTGTTACGAAGATGTTTGGAGTAGTGGAGGTATACTTATTTATCTACTTGCTCCATGGAGCACAGCACTTATTTAGAAACCAGCCGGTTTGCAGCTAGTCAAGAAATTCCCCACATTTTATGGAATGCGAAGGTTCATTACCACGTTCACAACAGCCAGCCACCTGTCCCCATCCTGAGCCAGGTCAATCCAGTCCAAACCCCCACACTGCACTTCCTGAAGATCCATCTTAATATTATCCGCCCAAACTGTCTCTTTTACTCCGGTTTCCCCACCAAAACCCTGTATACGCCTCTCCTCTCCCCCATACGTGCTACATGCCTCATCCATCTCATTCTTCTCGATTTTATCACCCGAACAATATTGGGTGAGCAGTACAGATCATTAAGCTCCTCATTATGTAGTTTTCTCCACTCCCCTGTTACCTCGTTCCTCTTAGCCACAAACATTCCCCTCAGCACCCTATTCTCAAACACCCTCAGTCTACGTTCCTCCCTCGGTGTAAGCGACCAAGTTTCACACCCATACAAAACAACAGGCAAAATTACAGTAGGAGTAATTGCGGCATAGCCTCACAAATTATTAACCTATGCATTAGACAGATCACAGCTGTCCACTTCATGTCCCGCACCCCCCCCCCACCCAAACCCGCACATCCACAGAAAACAATCGCCGCTTCCCATTGGATATGAGGCTGAACTGACCCGAAAGTCAGTTTTGAAGCTGTGGAGAAATGACAAATGTGTGGCGCTACCGGAAATCGAACCCACTGTTCGATAGCCTTTCGCGCAGCCTAGCCGCTATCCTGACACAGCTACGTACAGGCCGTTAACCCTTAACCTAACCTGTGTCAAGTTACTTCGCCCCATACCTAAACTGTCTATCAGTATCAACTATCAAGGCACATGGTGTTGCAACACATCGGTCCATCCTGCTTTCTGTCAGAACCTTCTACGCTCAGAACACTCCAGAAGGCCCACAAATTTCTTTATCAGGATGTTAGTGTTGTATAACTGAAATTGTGACACATGTAAGATACCGACGTTCAGAAATATTTGGGAACAACCGTAACTAATAGAGATTCTATATATGAAGAAATTAAGAGCAGGCTGAAATCAGAAAATGCTTGCTGTCTTTCGGTGCGGAATGTCTTGGCTTTCAGTTTGGTATCAAAAAATTTGAAGATTAAAATATACAGAACTATAATATTGAATGTTGTTTTGTATGGGTGTGAAACTTAGTCGCTCACATAAAAGGGGTATCGTAGACTTAGGGTGTTTGAGGCTAGGGTGTTGTGGAGATTATTTGGGCCTAAGTGCGACGAGGTACCAGGGGAATGGAGAAACTACATATTGAGGAGCTTAATGATCTGTACTGCTCACCAAATATTGTTGGGGTGATAAAATCGAGAATGAGATGGGTGGGGCATGTAGCGCGTATCGGGGAGAGGAGGGGCGTATACAGGGTTTTGGTGGGGAAACCTGAAGGAAAGAGAACACTTGTGAGACCCAGGCGTAGATGGGAGGATAATATTAAGATGGATCTTCAGAAGTGGGATGTTGGGGTATGGACTGGATCGAGCTGGCTCAGGATAGGGACAGGTGGCGGGCACTTGTGAATGCGGAAATGAACCTTCGGGTTCCATAAAATGCGGGGAATTTCTTGACTGGCTGAGAACCGGTTAGCTTCTCAAGGACTCTGCACCATGGAGTTAGTTAGCTGGATAATATTATAAGATATTTACAGTTTTTCTCGCTATTTTACGGACACTGTGCACCTGCTGCCCCCCCTCCCCCCACCTCCCCAGTGTTATGTCATCTCCCTCCACTCACACAACACATAACACACTACTGCTGACAGTCACAACCACAACAACTTAATTTCTGTTGTCACTGCCCAGTAACCCCTGAACTCCCCCTCGCCCCCCCCCCCAAAACACAAAAACAATAAAAGTAAGCCTACTCTTTCTTCTCTACGCTCCAAGACCCGATCCTGCAGTTCTGTTTCTTCCTCTCAGAAAACACAGTGCATCTGCATTACAAAGACCAATCAGTTAATGCTGTTGAGGGAAATAATCGCCGTTTATTGCGGGAATCATATGAAACACAAAAAATACACACATTTTTAATCGCAAAGCGACTAGTTCATGGACCAACCACTGCGCTTGAAGGGCTAAAACCACTGGACTGAAGGCAAGGAACATAACAGCCTTCTGAGGTGTACCGCCGTGTTGTTTGTTAACTCTTTACCAACATACAAGAAACCCGCTGTGTCTATCCGTAGAACACGTGCAGTGGTAAATATGTACCACACACCACCACGTCACATTCCACAAAAAAAAACCAGTAATCTTCCAATCCCGCCCCCCCCCCCCCAAAACGCCACCAAAGACCATAACGTTAAACGTACCCTTATAAAAACAATATTTCCCCTGCTTCTAGAAAATCCCGAAACATGGCTGGTACCCGAGGTTGCTGATCTAACGATAATGCGGACAAAGCAGAACGCAATGCAGATGAGGCCGTTTTCAGGGCTGTCTGTAAGTAAAAACAAACTTATTTTTACTTACAGACATGCTGCCTAAGCACCAAATTAATATAACGAAGTAAACCACTGAGTGTTTTAAACTGTAAATTTAGTACGATCGAAACATGTAGGAGCGTTTTAAGTGTATTAATGTAAATGTTAGATTATTAAAGGCTATATACTCGTATGTGCATTTGTTGGTGTGTTACTTAAACTACAAAATGCACGGTGCAACGATATGGACAAAATCGGATGTTACAACGAAAGTTAATCGAAGCTTAGTGGCCATCGGTAAGTGCATAGTAACAGCAACGAATATGGAGGTTTGAACATAAATATGATGGATGACACGTGAGTTCAGACAGCTGTAGGGGATGGAAATACGGGTGACGGCGGGGGTGGAAAATAACTGGCGGAATTTACGGGTGGGATTTGGCAAGAAAAGCGCAATATTAAAATTCCTACAAATGCGACTAATGGAGCAGCCTGGTAGAGACGGTAGGAAGGGAAACACGTTATGCTTAGCAGCACGGTGTTGCTTATAATTATGCAGATGGGACAGCATGAACTGTGTTCAACGCTGTTATGTGTGGTAAATAGAAAATATGAAATCTGGAGGCTGATAAAAAAAAAAACTTATACAAGAAAGCAGTCAAAACGGGTTTGAGATACACCTGGCAAAATACACACGAAAGGAAATTGTCAATACATAACGCCATACTTCTTCTTCTTCTGGCGCATCAGCCCCCCAGTGGGCCAGGGCCTCCTCACTCACGAGGTTTCTAGATTACACACAAAGACGCAGCACAGTCGGTAGGACTCCTCTGGACAAGTGATCAGCTTGTCGCAGAGACCTCTAGCTGATAACAAACAATCCTCACAACAGACAGACATCCATGCCGTTGGTGGGATTCGTACCCACAATCTCAGCAGAGGAGCGGCTGCAGACCTACGCCTTATACCGCGCGGCCACTGGGACCGGCTTATGCCATACTATTCAACTTATATATATACAGGATTATTCAAAATGATTGTCGGGGTTTTAACAACTTGTCATACACAATACACTTGAGATAGGAGTATATGTTTTTTTTTTATTTA
>Ga0136643_10010580_pt1 | contig 13633 bp, 7 predicted proteins | sample TergutLab28metaG_FD_96883 | JGI IMG/M metagenome (GOLD analysis project Ga0136643, IMG submission 96883) | Labiotermes labralis P1 segment gut microbial communities from Petit-Saut dam, French Guiana - Lab288 P1 (version 3) (version 3) | ecosystem: Host-associated > Arthropoda: Insects >...
GCATCGTGAAAATAGACACCCTTTTGTTTTTTGGTTGATTTACAAACCCAACATTCATTCGAATTTATGCTACAAGGCGTTTTGTACCCCCCCCCCCCCCCCAGTTTATCTACCAGCATCTACATTACTGTTAACTTCCGTTCTCTACTCTTTGCCACTACGCACTTCCAGTACACAGTGCACGAATAATTGTGGAGACGGCGAGGGAAAATCTGCAGCTAGCAGCGGGTCGGGTTATCGGAAAGAGGGTAATAAAGGGAAGAATCCGCTGTGCAGCGATAAAGTAGGTTTTTTTGAAAGAATCCGAAGAGCTGTAGAAGGGAGATAGTGGTACACATTTTTCTGCCAGCACATTTAGTGTTGGCAAGCAGTTTCATAAAAAAGTGCGGCAAGGAACTTTCGAAAGAGAGACATATACGCTCGTTGTTTAAAATTCTATGTATCACCACCATCATCACCATCACCATAACACCCTTTTTCCCTTTTCTGTGCATACAGCTCAAAATGAGTTTCAGTTCATTAAAATGACACGGACAGGGTGTGCATTATATCGTGTCGTTTATTACGGCAGTTGTTAGGGTAAAATTCACCTTAGAAAAGAACATGAAGGCCCAGAAGGTGGGTAGAGATGTAGGTGAGTGGTCAACACCACGTCCCGGCTGCTTTACCCCCAGTAAGTTCCCGTTATTCATTGTACAGGAGGCTGGGTCGACTTCCACGGCCGGTTTGAACGGTTGCGGAAAATCTCGCTCCCACCAGGACTCAATCTCCTGACTCTCCAGCCCGTAGTGAGTCGCGATACCGACTGAGCTAACCCGGCAGCTGTTGCAGAAGCTTTAATGTAGAGAACGCCTGCATATTCCGCCAACTTAGAGTCTTTTTTCCAGCGCTTCTCAAAATACTTCATTTCGTAGGCTTCCAACGGCAAAGTCTCCTGTGTTCATGGATGTGATATCATGTACTGACAGTCTGTAGAACACCTGAGAATGGACTATCTGTTCATCATGAAGTCAACAGAAACAACGCGATGTTTCAAACTCCCATAACAAAGTTGCTGGAAATTCAAGTCCGCTGAGATCGAAGAGAGCAGACACAAGTAATTGTTACTGAGGTTTAGAAGAATCGTGGTGCAGTAACCTGCACGATGAAGCAGCCTGATACTATTCCCGAGTTGTGCAGAATGATTCCAAGGATTAATATCGAACGGTATACATGCTGTACATACTAAACTTATACATACGTACATACACATACACACACACACACACATACGTTATACATAGCGTTAGATCCACAGTATAGTGACTGAATATAAGATGTAGAATAAGTCACATAGATATAAAAAATACAGAAATACAAGACATAGAGTGCAATATCGTAAATATGTCACAAAAAGGTAAGGCCTGGACAGGCCCTGAAAGTTCCAGACAGTCGAGGCTCCCAGTTTTCAACTTAATCGGCACATAAAGATAGTAAGGTTGTCACCCCTATGCTCCGGCTGCCTTTAACCCGCAAGAAATATTCCTGGTACTCATGCCTGTTAGAGGCTGAGTCAAACCCAGGGTCATAGTGCGGCCGGAAAGATTACGTCAACGAAAATTCCACCATCGGAAATCGAACCCACGACCTTCCGGCTCGTAGTGCAATGCCTCAACCAACTGCACCACTACGTACCTCAAATATTTCACATAAAATACTCAAGTGTAATACAACGTTTATTATACACAACTGATAATTTATGAGACACTTTGAACTTAAACACCTCAACTAACTACATGGAAAGCGTGAAGTATTTTCTTGATGATTTAATTTGAGCGACACTCTATCAATTCATATAAATTACTTACTTGAAATTGTGTACAGTCAGTAATAGAAATACAGTGGCTGCGTAAAGATATCAAGTGGAGGATAGGCCACTGCCACTTCAAACAGAGATGTTAAATTTTGTGCAGTAAATCAACTTCGAAAAATACAGGCTAATAATCTCTCATAAAAATTGATTTCGGTAAGAGTTCCACGAACATGTTTTCAATGCTTGTGTCATATCAGGAATTACAACAACCTGCAAACCAATAATGTGATAACACGCGAAGCGTCTCTTTTATCGTTGTACTGAACACTACAGCTTCCACGGGGTGTCGAGTCGGATGCAGACCCTTCTTGTGACGAAGTTGCCGTGATCGGGAATGTCGTTAGTGGAACATCCTCTACTACTATGTAATGTTAACCAACAAAATGCACTTCGTAATTTAATGTTTTAATTCAATTCTTCTTGTCTTCTAAATGTTTCGAGCATCTTACGTTCATCATCAGGAAGACTATACTGTACATGCAGCCTTATATGCTACATTTTTCATGCATTTATGCAAGAAGTCGTAGCGTTTTATCCAACCTGTTAAGACTGCTTGCATAAATGCATGAAAAACATAGCCTATAAGGCTGAATGTACAATATAGTCTTCCTGATGATAAACATAAGATGTTCGAAACATTTATAAGAAAAGAAGAATTAAATTAAAACATTAATTAAAAAAGCGCGTTTTGTTTGTTAACATTACATAATTGTATCACAATGCACTATTACAAAAAACATCAAATCCTGTATCTAATTCACAAAGACAGGGGTAGTTATTTTATAGTTTACATACATTAACGTAGGGGGTAAATTAACCTTTTGGCGACGGAATTATTTTTTTTAATTTTTAGCACATTCTGTATATAAAATGTGAATATTACAGGAACCAAATACGTTAGAATTATGAAACAAACTGCATTTTGAAGATAAAAAAAAACGGAGAGTATACACCATGTGTAAAATATTCAGTACCTATATTTGTTGAATAAATATATAAAATGCAACTTTAGAGGTTAGCGGTGCGGTACGACCACTATAGTTGGCATTAGGCGTCAAAAGGTTAACTAAAGCTGTGAACGTCTAGGGGTGTTTTCAAGGCATCAGAAATGAATATTTTACAAAGATAAGCTTCGAGTCACGCGGAGGAACAGTTTTGTGGTTTCTTTTAAGGCATTATTTCAGAATTTGTCAGAAGACAATGAAGAATAGGACGAAGGGTGAAATTGGGATCCTTATAAGGAACTATTGACGCAAAGGATTTAAATCGGCTTACAAGGAAACTTGTTACCACAAAAGGACGCTGACGAATAAGTACACTGTTTGTTTTATTGTGTTGATTTAATCACTAAAGCCATTTGAAAATATTAGTGGTCAACATCATTGGATTCTTATATTCTTAGTTTCACTCTTAATGTAATTTTTCCTGATTAGTACCTAATATTTGCCGGTCCCAGTGGCCGCGCGGTCTAAGGCGTACGTCTACGGCCGCTCGCCTGCTGAGATTGTGGGTTCGAATCCCACAGGGTGCATGGATGTTTGTCTGTTGTGAGTGTTGTTGTTGTTGTCAGGTAGAAGACTCTGCGACGAGCTGATCACTCGTCCAGAGGGGTCCTACCGACTGTGGTGCGTCGTTGTGTGTGATCTAGAAACCTCGTGAATGAGGAGGCCCTGGCCCACTGGGGGCTGTCGCGCCAAAAATTCTAATATTTACTGATTCAGGAGACATCTGATTGACTATCGAATACTTAACGACAGCACAGATAATCATCCAGTAACACAAAATGATTTACTAATGACGGAAAGAATACCAACAATGCAAAAGACTTACTGATTTATGAAAATTAAACTGTCATTTTGTGCTGCCGAATTAATTAATTAATTTACGTTGAAATGAATAATAAAAGTGCCCTTATGCTGTGCACATCACTCGCTATCCAAAGAGTTCGCTGGTGTCAAAGCAAACACGATACTGCGAGAAGTTCTACTTAAACACGACTGGCGCGACTGATCCAGTTTCTTATGCAAAAGTGCGGCATGCGTTTCAGATTCTCTTTGAAGCATAAAAAGAGTAGCTGCGGTCGCGATCAGATCGTTTGGTTCACGTAGCATGTCTCCCTGTAGACTTGAACTTCCAACTTTCCTCAGCAACTTCAAGTCAGAAATAATATATTTTCGATTATTTTCATTTAATAAAGAGATGTGCCCACTAATAAAAAGCGCATTTGCATTTTCTGCCGATCCCAGTGGTCGCGCGGTATAACGCTTGAGTTTGCGGGCGATCACTTGCTAGGACTGAGGATTCGAATCCCGCCGGTAGAATGGACGTATATTTCTGGTGAGTGTTGTGTGTTGTCAGGTACAGATATCTGCGACAGGCTGATCACTCATCCAGGGACTCTTACCGAGTTTGGTGTATCGAATGAGTGTGATCACGAAGCCCAGTAAGGGGAGATCATTACCCGGAAAGAGGACGAAGAACAACAAAAGAAATTTGCACTTTCTACGTCTAATATCAACTGAATTAATTTTTGTTATATTCAGTTGATGGCATTATTTTCTGAAACATTCTCCGAGGAAAGAGCTGACAGTTTATATTACTGTCATCTGATCGTCAGTCGCTACAAACACATTCAGACGTTTCAAGAGAATACTGTTCGATAGTATCGAATCAAGGGAATACTGTTCGATAGTATCGAATCAAGGGAATACTGTTCGATAGTATCGAAAGTTTTATTCCACACAATGTTCCGAAAAAATTCCGGATCCTGAATACTAAAGCAGGGAGGTGAAACGGCTGAAGGTGAATGTTATAAGTGCATATAGCAGGAGAAAATTAGGCGAACATTTTCAAGAGAGTCTGAAACGACTATGCAGGCAGTTGTTGGCAGCCAAAAACACACACAGGAGACGTATTTACGGTCAATATTACAGAACGAATGTACATGCTAGACATAGTCCTACAGCGTGCGAAACGAAGTAAAGGAAATAGGGAATATATTCTTGCAATTAAAGACTGTAATGGCGGACCTATTACCTACTCCACAGATAAGACCGACTCCCTTAATTCCTATTATGTTTCTGTATTCGGCTGTGAGCGAAACACCCCGCAAATAAAACAAACTCACTCGGGTAAACCCTGCACCACTAATATTAAAATGATTAGGAAGCGAAGCAGAGATAGAGAGAAACAAATTAGTGGGGCCGAAGGGCGTTCCTGGCGAAATTCTAACACTGGACAAGGAAGCCATGATTCCGTAATTAGCGCTGTTGCTGGATATAATAATTAACAATTCCACTATTCCAAGTGTCTGAAATAGAGCGTCAAAGGTTCCTATTTACCAGGGAGGACAACGATCGGCATTCACAAACAACAGACCAGTCATCTTAAACTCAATGGTCTGCAGGCTAACGGACCGCGTCATAGCAGGAAACCTGAGTCAAGTCTGGGACACGAACAAATCGTTAGACGAAGGCCAACATGGATTTAGACCCGGATCCTCGTGCAAAAGCCAAATAGTTACATTTTGTCAGGACATAGTTGATTCCCTGGAGGAGAGAGCTAGGATAGACGCGATAATAATTGATGTTGCAAAAGCTTTCGATTTAGTTCCGTATGATTGGTGGCTTATGAAATTTGCGGCCTTGGGAGTGGAATCGGCTGTAGACCTACGGGTAACGGAATTCCAGTAAGGTCGTTCACAGAGCGTTAGAGTAAGAGGGCAATTATCCCAGAAGTCAGAGTAAAGTCAGAGGTGACGCAAGGGAGCCTATTGGGCTCACTTCTGTTCCTCGGGTACGTAGATGACATTTGGAGAAACTTGGAGAAAATTATTAAATTTTTCGCACACGACTGTACATTATATAGGAAAATCGCAAATTATTGTGACATAGACAAGTTGCAGATAGATCTGGACAGACGGGGGGATGGGCGGTAGAGAATGCGATGAAAATAAATCCAGATAAGGTTAAAGCTATAAGTTTCACATGGGCTTGGTTGAAGGATCCCCTAAATTATTTTGTGGAGAAACAAAGAATTCGGGAAGCGAGCAGCTGCAAATATTTAGGGAAAATGTTACGCAGTTTTTGAAGCTGGGTTTATCAAGTTAATTACACAGCACAAAAAGCCTGGGAGGCACTTAATTTCATAATGTGTGTTCTTAAAAAGGGAAACATTAACAAGAAAAGTTTTGCCTACATGTCATTAGGGCTTTCGATTCTTGAATATGGGGCTTCGTGTTGGGACACGTGCAGTGAAGGTGAGATAACCGCGTTAGACGTGCGTAGAAGAAAGTGGCTAAATTTGCAAATCATATGAAAGATTCGGTCTGGGAAATCTTGGCGCAGCTTAGGAAGATAGCTCGCATTTGCATCATGTCCAAAGCATACACCGGAGAACGTGCATGGAATTCGACAGGGGACAAGTTAAAAGGACCATTCTACCTGAACAGGGATGATCACGATCGTAAAGTTAATGCCAGGAAACAAAGAATACTCGTTTGTAAATAGGACAGTCACACTGACGAATCAAGTGTCTGTAGAGGCACAAGCGACTTTCCCTTGTAATTTACATATTGTTACAAAGATGGTTTAGGAAAGTAATCATAAGTGAAGAGAAGTAAAGGGCTTTTGAAGGGTGATGACGAAACGTAAAAGAAGAGCGTTTCTGTTCAAAATCTCAAAACATTACTCTTTATGAATGTTATTTAACAACGATATTAATTAATATGATTGTAAAGCGTCAGCGAGCAAAGTTGCGAGTCTGATTTTTTAAAGACAAAAAGCGTTTGTATGGAATAGAAGTTAATAAGTCAGTATAAGACACACCACAAAGAAGAATGTGAGCCAGTTACGGTGGCCGTGAGTTGTAAGGCGTGGGTCTAGGGCCGCTCCTTTGCTGGGATTGCGGGTTCGAATACCCCCGGAAGAAAGAACATCGGTCTCTTGTTTGTGTTGTTTGTCTGAGTCTCTTCAACATGCTGAACGTCACCAAAAGGAATTCTACCGAGTGTGTGTGTGTGTGTGTGTGTGTCTGTCTGTCATTGTGTGTGCTCAGGCCTAAGAATAACCCTCTACACCTACAACGAACAGGTCAGACTAAGAAAGAAAAAATAATATGCCACCGCGGTAACACAGTGGTTAAGGAGCTGTGCTACAAATCGTAAGGTCGCTGGTTCGATTCCAGATGGTGTCATTGAAATTTTCCATTGTCATAATCCTTCCGGCCTCGCTGTGGTTCTGGGGTCAACTCGGCCTCTAACAGAAATGAGTACCAGGAACATTTCCTGGGGTAAAGGCGGTCGGTGCGTAGGGCTGAAAACCTTACCATCATCCTGTTCCGTTTTCATGTAATCTGGGAACGTTAACTTCCTGGAACACTCTGGGCAACTCCAGGCCTGTAACGGGACTGCTTTACCTTTACTTTGTTGTTATATACCCAACGGGATGCCTCAACTTAAGATTACGTCGTCAGTAAGATAATGGAAACTCCCCAAGGCTCTTGTGCGGCAAACGTAGAAGCCAGAAACTTACGTAAACAAAGGCAATGTAGGTATAATGTAACAGTGGAGCGGGTTGGCGTAATTTTTTTAATTCTTCGCCTATTCTAACGCCCTGATAGCATTTCACTCCAAGAGATCTGATATATGTCGAATTTATGTCGCCGGCAACATTAGTACAAACTAGGGTCTTGATGCAAAGTGCCTGGTGTTTTGGTTCAATTATCTTCAAAATTTGGATTTCCTGGAAAATTTCAATGAAATTGGACTATTCGAAGTCTCATAAACATCCTTCCATTCGGCGAGTTTAGTATGCGGACAGATGCGCACAGTTGGACTCACTGATGGGCATGACAAAGCCAATAGCCGCTGGTAGCCATTACACGCGGAGGCTCCTGAGGAGAACAGTGTAAATCGACTTTTTGTATTTTGTTGACCGTGCATCCTAATGTAATGATAGATTCTTTAACAACTTGATGAACATATTCTTTATTTTAATACATTTATTACATTCCTCTACATGTTTCGAGCACTATTGTGCTCATCTTCAGGAGAACAACTGTATTTGTACAGCATCTGGTATCGTCACTGTCTTAAGTGACTGTTCAGTACACAGGTCATGAGAGTCCTCTCGTAACCTCTGTACTGAACAGTCACCTAAGGAGAGCGACGATACCAGATGCTGTACAAATGCAATTGTCCTCCTGAAGATGAGCATAATAGTGCTCGAAACATGTAGAGGAATGTAATAAATGTATTAAAATGAAGAATTTGTGCATTAAGTTGGTAAAAAAGATTATCAGTGTAAATCAGTAATGTTATTCCGGATCAAGCATTACATAATCGTGAGTTTTCTATTGTTCATCCCGATACTGACTCTTAGCATGAAATTTTCAATATTACAACGAAATTATCCGGTTACCCTGCCACGAGTTGTTCAAAGAATTTTACGATTTGATAAGGGAAAGTAAAATATTATTGGAAATGGAAAACACAATAAGTGTTTCACATAAAATATGTAAAGGCAATGGTATCTGTCATTTCAGTTGACAGGGCAAGGCGTCTGAGTGAGATTAAGTGTAATTACAAGGAAGAGAGAGTGTAATTAACATCGATCTCAGGTAATATGAAGGCTTTGCAGGCAAAACTTCCGTTCTGAGAAACACAGATAAACAGACAGGATTCAGTACGTCTATTAATGTGCAAACAATTAGTTTGTGTGAGTCAAATAAATGGTTCAATTGTTATTCAGAAAATGGCGAATTGCTAAGAACCGAGTTTCAAAATCGATTTCAAGGCGTTAAGATTTACAAAACGAAAATCTTAATGGTTGCATGCACCACACATTTTTGAGGTTGATAAGATGGATGAATATGTACAAGTATAACGGATAGAATTAACTTTGTGTCTTTGTTCGAAATTTTGAACTTACCTGCGCTGCGGGCCAGAGATTATAGCTACATAACAGCAAATTGTGCGGCATTCTTTAGCAGATATTCGTGTGAAAATATCACCTATAAAATGAAAATGTTCAAAGAAATTAAGATAAACAATTACAGTGTTTTCATCGGTAATAATAGAGACATAAACGCAAGATTTTAAACCATAGATTAGTAAGATAAACGCAAGTAAAAATGTCAACTTTCCTGAAAATTTTCTAAAGACAGCTGAGGTAGAACAGTACACATTTGGTCGAACTAAGATAGATATTTTTAGATTATATTTAAATGTAACAATACGTTTAGTTAATTAACGTATGCTTCAGTGGTATTAGGCCAATAAATTTGCATTCTTAAAATTTTCCTACCTAATCTCATAACTTTAAAATTAATGCAGAAATAATTTTGACTTGCCTCACTTTAAAAATTCGTAACAGTGGGATGTCTGTCAAATTAAAATCAGTCTGAATGTTATCCTTTCGTATTAAAACTCGACTTGAAGATGATTAATATTGTTCTTTATATTGTCACAAATGTTTACATTATTCATGCATTCCAGATGAATTGTAAGACATGAATACACAGCTATATAGTAAATATTACAAATAATATGTAACATGACTCGACTTATCAAAAAGTATCAATCATTTCTTAAGAAACGGAAGGATTGTTTTGTCATCAGTGAATTAAAAATTTCTCATTTAACGAATAAAATAACAATTTTTTCAGAAATTTGGAAATAAAAAATTCCATACACATCGGTAAGATATTTATCGATGTCTTTGTTAATTTCGATCCAGTATAACTGATCGAAATTAACATCCATTTCCCATGTGCTTCTTATTATTCAAAAACCTTTCAACGCCTTTTATAACTATGCAGAGTTTGAAGCCCAGTCGTAAATAATACAATTATTTATATATTATTTATTTAACCAAGAAAATATTTAAAAAAGGACAAAAAATATGGGGGAATTTCAAGCTCGAGAATTTGCTTAATACTGTCATTCAGTTTGAACCCGAAAAAAAGTTTATTCTTATGAAAGATCCGAAGGAAGTCCTGCAACTGCTAATGGCAATCATACAAACTTCTGTTCGCCATTAATCCTTTCTTTGTGCCGTCAAAATAAACTCAAAGGCAATATTACAAGAGACATCAATAAACCATATCACATACGCACGGTTCTGAAGGTATTCCACAAAGGGAATTTGTTATGGAAAGAGGCAAAAGCCATGTGGAGAGTTCTTCTTGACATACTGGCAAACTGTCAGATTTACAAGGTATTTCAAAACTGTATAACACGATTATCAAGACGATGCCACCAACACTTCTCCGAGACATTGGACAATAATCAGCCCTCTAAAAGCCTCATCTCGCTTCTATTAGGTGTATTTCAATGCCCTCCCATTTATGACTTCCCTTTTCAGCGGTTTCTTACCTTCAAATTTCTCGACTAAACTTTAGTACACATTCCATTAACTAAATCTTAGTACAGTTAAGTATTGCTTACGTTCGAGTGTGTGACGATGAAGGTTCTGACGGCAGTGAATACGAAAACAACATCGTATGAGATGTAACACTAGGCAGCATCGCAGTCGGTACACTTGTCGTGGGAACCTGCACTGCGCATGTTGCAGAATATGGAGGCAACAAGTTCCTCGGGAACTTAAGTAAATTTTTACCAGACCACAAGCATCACATTCCAGGAGACAAGATTGTTTAGATATACGTAGTTTACATATTGACAAGAAGACCATAGGATCGCGGAATATTTATTAATATTGGTACACTATATCAGTCACACTGTGCTTTTGCGTTCAAAGCAACTGCCTTCCGCTTATATCTTTAGGATTTAACGTATCTGTACACCACAACACTACAAGGACCCCTTTGTAGCCCGCCGCGATTATGTGTCATAGTTACCGTCTAAGTGTTCCAGGAGTAGTTGTCATGATAAACACATTGATCTTGAAGTCCATTTCCCATCCACGGTGGCGCAGTTATTTGAGGCTCTGCGCTACAAACTGGAAGGTCGCGGATTCGATTCCCGATGGTATCATTCCTTCCGTCCGTACTATAGTCCTAGTGTCGACTCAGCCTCTCATAGAAATGACTATTAGGGATATTTTCTGAGGGGTAAAGGCGGCCGGTGTACAGGGCTGACAATCTTAATGTGCCGATTGTCTATAAATTCAGAAGCCTAAAAAACTTGGAGTTCTAAGGCCCTGTGCAGGCCTGTAGTGGGATAGCCAGCTTAGACCAAGCTTTTAAGATGAGAATACTGGCGTCTCTCTATCCCAAAAAGCAGGCTGAACGATCATAACTTGTTGGCTTCTGTGTCTGTTTATCCAACGTATTCGCACCTACCAGCCTTATACACAAGCTGTCTTCTCAATCCGCAATATACCATCAACCGTACCTTGGCGTCAAGAGACTCAGTTAATATAGTGATAATACGAACATGCAAAATGTGGTAGAGACATGTTACCACAGTCTACCTTCGGTATTGAGAGTTGGTACGTGTGACTGATACCTAATAAATGGTGAAAAACTTTACTACCACCATGAAGAAAAGTTTGGCGATGTTTCTGTACGTGCAAATTTTGCTACAGACTTTTGCTTTCTGTAGTCAAATTGCAAGAATTAAAAATGTCTGCATAACCTCATATCATTATACATGCCGAGTAAACCACGAAGAAATGGCATGAAATCAGAAGCATTAGCTATTAATTGACACTGACAATGTTAGTTTTTTGACAAAAATATAAGAAAACACTAAAAATGGAGTTCAGTATTGTATTCTATCAAAGGTGGCGTAGTGTAATATTCGGAAAAGACGATACCGAACCAAAACATCAGCCAAAGAAAATTAAGGGCCTTTTAAATATAGGTTTGTGGTTCTGTAGAATAAAAGGCTGAGGATAGTATTTGAAAGTAAGGCTAAAAGAAAGGCTGGGAATGGTACATAAACAGAATCTTCATACAACGCACTATTCACCAAGCAGTATGTTCTTGATAAACAAAAATTACATGGGAACAGAATGCAGGATTGGTGTGGAGGATGAGATATGAATAAGAGAATTAGAGTAGAAAAATTCGAAGAAAGTGTACGGCTATCGAAGAATCTGTGTGTACTGGAGCATAAGATCTAGCTTTACCATTAGATATAAAAGCTGAAATGCGTATAAAATTCATCTGCCCCAGGCTGGGAATGGTGCTGGGCTTTACGAAGACTGTAAAAACTTCTGAGCTTCACAAATGGGGTTGTGTGTTTTGATGTGTGTTGGGACGTGCGTCGTCTTGATAACTGAAGAATGAAACTGTTAAAAATGAAGGCACACTTTCTACCAATTATGATCATTCGATAAAAAAAAACTACAAAAAATTTCGCACTTAATACACACCACAAATACCAAAACTTACATTAACGCTACTTCATACCTAATCATAGAACCAGACGGCCTGTGTGGTAATCAACGCTATCGTCGTGAGATCCTGACGACGGGCATAATGGTGCCCAAAACATGTTGAGCCTAACATAAGCATAATAAAGTAATAAGTGGCATCTAGTTGGATTTTATTCTTCAGGGGTTGTATGTTTTAGTGTAGCTAATTTATTCCCAGGTTACAACCAACGAGATGCAACGTTTCTCAATTTAATTATATATGTAAAACCCTCTACATGTTTCAAACGGGGTTTCCGTCCATCATCATGAGCTCAAAACTACGCATACAAAGTCAGGTATTTGTCTGACAAATAACTGACCATGTATATGCAGTTTTGAGCTCCTGTTGATGGACGGAAAAACCATCTGAATCATGTAGAGCGTATTATAGAAATAAATAAATTTAGAAACGTACATCTTGTTCGTTGTACTCTGCGAATATATTAGCGATGCACGGACCTATGAATGTTAAATTTATAGCTAATTATTATTATTATTATTAGCTGAACCAGAACGTATACCATGACACCAGAACGTGTACCATGATGTACGGCTAATTACTTCCTTTAGAACTTTATTAGTTTCACAAATTCATAAAAATTTTAAGCTGAATTATTTCTTTGTTCGGAATTCGTTTTGGATTTATATTTTCATGTTGTTAACAGCCTATATATACAGCAGCGCTGAAATCTCGCTACAAGAATTTTGAGTTGGAGCTATTGCTGCAGGCCCGACATCTGTGACTGCTGTTCCGAAACTAGCACAAACACAGTGGTAGTTATGTGGTTCAAAGAACAGGAATACACTGAAACCAAGTTCATGTACGTTAGTTTTCTCTACAACGGAAGTAACAGGGCTGGCTCTTCCACCCATAATGCTTCGAAAGTTGTAGTAGTTCAACAATTCAAGACGCTTCGTTCCGTTTTAAGACAGTTTAAGTACAGCTGATGGCATCGCGTCGTGGTGTCTGGTGTCATGATGAAAATTACACGACCTCTACCTCATGAGAATATATCAACACGATGCATTTCCGATGCAACTGTAAGAGTGTTCCTGCACCAAGCTGTGAAAGCATAAGGGCGAGTGGATTTATAGCCCTGCGCAATTTAAATCCAGGTACTTAGGCGGAGCTGAGTACATTCCAATGAGCTGCAATTGGATGTCAATAAAATGGTAGGAACCAAAGGTGATCAGCATTAAAACTATCCGAATGATACCAAAAAAAGTTATTTCAATGCCACAATTAACTATAATTTTTTATAATATCATATTTTTTGTACTTTAGATGCCGGACTGCTGGCTAGAAGTCAGTACTCGGAAGGTCCTGCGACCGGCCACCTCGACACAGGTTTTTCTTGGTTTCCTTGTGTCTATAAGCAAATGCTGAGATGGTTCCCAA
>Ga0136643_10010581_pt1 | contig 13632 bp, 7 predicted proteins | sample TergutLab28metaG_FD_96883 | JGI IMG/M metagenome (GOLD analysis project Ga0136643, IMG submission 96883) | Labiotermes labralis P1 segment gut microbial communities from Petit-Saut dam, French Guiana - Lab288 P1 (version 3) (version 3) | ecosystem: Host-associated > Arthropoda: Insects >...
GTGCAGAAATTTATCAACAACCTAAAACACAACCGGATTCAAAAAAAAAAAAAAAAAAAAAGGACTCACTCCATGTGCCGTAGATACAAAGCTAGATCATGCGCAAGTCGGTAAACGGCTGCGTGAATGAGCAGTAGGGTGGATGGTTAGATGAGTTGATGGATGCGTGGATGCAAGGAGAGCTGGCTGAAAAGACAGGAAGTGGTCTTGTGCTACGGGGGATGACGCTCACGCTTCCCGCAGGGTGGTTAACTCCATGACGTACTACACGCTTATGCTCAACATCAGCAACATGGAAGGGAACCCTTTCATGAACTTCTTCTGGCAGTCTCTCGTGGAGCTTCCGGGATACGTCGTGGGAAAGTACCTCTCCGACCGCTTTGGCCGACGCTGGACCCAGGCCGTCCTGTTCCTCTTCCTCACCCTGGCCGTCATCATCGTCACCTTCGTTGTTGGACGTAAGTACCCGCATCGAGCGGATGTAGAATTGGGAGTATCAGCACATAACGGCGCAGCAGAGACTAAATGCAGGGATGGAGTTTTGTGACGTGTCATATGCTCGTCAGCAAGATCCGTCCATCCACCTACCCCATCTACTAGTTACCCATCTAAGCACCCGCCCATCCAGTCACTAGCCACCTACTCTTCAATCCTTAAATCAGCCCGCCTATCCAACTGTCCATCGAATCATTATTCACCCATCCGTCTATTCATAAGCCATACACCACAGTATCCATAACACTTGACGATGACACAACAAGCAGCTTTTGAGATATCTGCTCACGAAAAATGACCTGTTCAATAAATCAGATTTAGAAAATGTAACCATTAACAGGAACACTGTTCATCCCGAGTTGAAGCATCTCGTTAGTTACTGTGCACACCAAAATTATGTACGAAGAATTGCAAAAACCAATATCACACATACAGACGATACTTCTGTGCAACGAGTATTAAAATACTTAATCGTTTGTACGCTGTGGTAATTATATGTACGAATCTCCTGTAACATAATGTCTGCACTTTGATACTTGTTTCCTATTTTGTTGTGGTCTTGAAAGTTTTCGGATACGCTTCATTCGAGACCATCGTAACACTTCTCGCGCTTTGCTTTGTCCCTCAGTGCCGTGTACGGTCTGTCTTAAATTAAGGCATGGCCGCTTTCTACGACAGCCCTGTCTATTCACCCATCCACAACTCGAGTTGCATAATCTTAGCAGTTGACACAGCATCATTAAATATTTAAATATACACGCAAACGGCAAATATGTAATGTTGACTTCAGTAAGAATTCGGACGTTCTTAACCTTATGGATTCCAAATCGAGGCGTTGGAATAACATTTTATAAAATACACCTTCAACTGCCAACTTTCAAGAATTTGTAGTCGGAAATTTATCATCGGCTACATTCTTTTAGCCATGGGAAGTTTTGTTTAAATAACATGTCAAAATGTGTCCATATCTATTGCTTATTTGGGATAGGCGTGAAAAATTCAAAACATAATGTTTTACCTCACCTTTAAAACAAAGTACTCATTCAGGTGTAAATTGCTGCCTTGTGGTAAGTACCAATGTAGAAGACCTGTTAAAATTATGTGGAGAATGGCTTATTTCAAATCTTCATCCTTTACACCAATATACCATACCTTTATCACTTCCATACTTCTTCCTCCTTTCTCCGAAATCGGACAACATATCACGCGAATTCGCTGGATTTATTCATGCTTTTCTATTTGTCATCCATTCAAATTCGTTAACAAGGACGTAAACATATTAATTATAGCTATGTCAACTATTTTATTTCCATTCTCAAATAAGATTCGCCGTTTCGTTACTTGCTTTGTTTCTCTCTGTCTATGTTTTGTTCCATTCTTACTTTTGTTGTTCCTTTTTTTTCGTTTTAGGCCTTTTCGCAGATTATTAGCTTCGTCATGTCTGTCCGTCTGTCTGTCCGCATGGAACAAATCGGCCCCCCACTGGATGAATTTTCATCAAATATGATATTTGAGCATTTTGCAAAAATCTTTGGAGAAAATTCAAGGTTAATTAAAATCTGACAAGAATAACAGGCATTTTGCATGTAAACGTGTGTACAATTTTGATAATATCTCGCACAGTTCTTCTTAGAATGAGAAATGTTTCCGACAAAAGTTACAGAGAAAACGAAAACACGCGTTGTATGTTTAGTGACTTTTCACCGAAAGTCGTGTCATATATGAGACAATGTGGAAAAATATGGCATATCCGGATGTACCACAAATGACAATGTAATACGGCGAACGAGCTTTCCAAGCTCATAATTAAGGCTACAGGTACATCCTCAGAATACGTAATACTTATTTATTGTCACAGCAACAAATGGTCACGCGAACGTTCCTCCATTCTACTCTATACGAACATATATTTTCCCTCTTGTTTGACTTTAATTTGCATTTAGACTGCTCAGCTGCACGTAACAAATAGTTTAATCTAATTAACTAAATTACTATTAATATTATCACGTAGTACAGTCAAATAATTATATGCATAGATCTTACTTTCACCACGTACTGTGTTACGGTCCCTACAGAACCCGATCTGGTCTGGCTAACGATTACTTTGGTGGTGTTTGTGAAGTTCTGTTTCACCATAACGTTCTACGTGGTGCATCTGGTTGCCATGGAAACATATCCTACGTGCGTCCGCCAGACTGGTACATCGCTGGGTGCTGTAATGGGCAGCAGTATGGGGATCCTCGGACCCTACATTGTCTATCTTGTAAGTAAGCACACACGGACTAGACGGAGGTTTCAGCCTGTGATAACTACCCAACGATGGTGCAGGGTTAAGCCTTGAGTGTTACCTAACTTCACTGAACGAAATCCTTCTTAATCCAAAAATCGCTCAGATAGTAAATAATTTTCCGCCCTGTGCGGAAACAAAATGCTAATTACAGGTTTCACCTGGACTTGCATTACAGGCTAGCGTGCGCCAATCCAATTCAGTCGGCATCCCCAATGCCTATTTCTTGCATATGCATCTTAATGTCAACATCACATCAACATTAGTGCTCCTTATGTGGTCCTCTCGCTTTAGCTTTTACGGAAGATATTTTATACATTTTCCATGCAACCTACGCTTGCTCCATCACCTAACTATATCCTCGTTCTTGATCCCTTCTTCCAAATAGCCCTGAAGATGAACGATAATTACTAAACCACGCATTAAGCAGCATTATTCAATATTATCTTAATTTTTTTCTCTTGATTCTCAACATTCCCCTCACTACCCTTTCCTCGGATAAAATCTGTGTTTCTCCCTTAAGATGTCTACAAAACTCAGATAAAACCAGTTTTCTAACGCTCTTTCAGCCGTATATTTCTCATACTGTCGTATAAGGCGGTTAGAAATTCAAGACTCAAAATTTTTAATGTACTCCAATGCTTTGACCTAAACAGACTAACTACAGCCACATTTAGGGCTGAATTGAATATTCTATATTAGTCCTTTTCTCGGGTACGATGATATAGTCACTATCCACCCACTTGACTTTACTGCAATAAAACTGACTTTCACTATCGTAGTTAACGACGGACTGTTACGAACACTCTTAATGCGTGACACCCAGTGGACCTTCCATTTGTTAACAGCTGGCAGGATATGCTGTAACACGCCTCCTGCTACGGTATTGATAACAGTCACTATGGTTATGGACGAAACTTTAGAAAGAGATAGTGTAGTCTAGATAAATAAATGCACGTGATTTCAGATTTCCGCCCCGAAGTAGATTAGAACTGCTCTCTTCTGGGTTATTAATCAACGAGTAGTGGTAATTTATATAAGATAGTCCCGAAACGTCGATAATAAATTACTACTACTCCAGAAAACGTTGATAAGAAATTAGCATTATTCGCTGCGTAATAGCATAGAAGGGCGCAGTTCTCAAATGCACGTAACTTCGCCATTACAAAATTCTTTACTTCGACCTGCAACCATACAAAATGCTCGGTCCTTCAGTTCCTCAGCTAATCGGGAAATTTTCCGCATTTAATGTAACTGTCAGTTCCATTATCTTGCTTACAGTCGCCTGCCGCTACTTACTACTCTAAGCTAGATGAAACTGGTCCACGTCCTCCTACGGTGTATCTTAACAATCCATTTCAATATTATCCTCGCGGCTATGCCCAGGTTTACAAGTGGTCTCTTTCCTTTAATCTCTCTACCAAAGCCCTGTAGGTATTTCGCTTTTTTCCCCACACGTGTTACCAGCGAACTCTTTACACTATATATAGTAAACTACGGCTAACAAACTCTACTCTCCTAACCGCTGAAATCATTCTCTGAGGCAAAAAAGATTCTTTCTCTAACTATCGAGATTCATTTTCTTTTCTATAGAAAGTATTATCATCCTCTTCTCGCTCATTACCACTCTTCTCCCACCTGAAATCCAGCCTTCCCATTAAACCTGCCCTTAATATACTTTTTCGCAAAAACATAGTGACCACATTCCAAGGTCCACATCACATGTGCACTCTCCATTGCTTGGGACATTCCAAAAACCAGCCAAGTTCAAGGCCCTGTGTAACATTTCGTAACAAGTTGATATTTATGGTGATACGCTGTAGCCCTTCGCCCAACCCCCAGACTGAAACATTTCGCAAAGGCGGCTGTACGCGACTGCTTTTTCAATATATGGAGGCCGTTCCTCCATCTGGAACCGAAGGACGCACCATGCGTAAGTGACAGGGACTTGACTTCAAATTTCCCCACTTGCTTAAACGTATAGATTAAAATTCACAACAACTTAGCCGATGTTTGTGTGAGCGCGAAACTTGATCTCTCAGCCTATGGCAAAAAGATACGCACAGACTAATACAGAACGAGCAGTACCGAGGAGAGGGAGTTGGTACCCCGTACAAATTAGCAGGGCACGGTGATCCGGAAGAAGGCCCGGAGTTCGACTATTTTGTACATGTGTCTGTCTTTCTCGGTAGTATCATTACCTGTCGACTGTACACATTACACCTTTCAGACCAAGCCCAAGTCACTCTGAAACTGGGAGCCAGGCTTTCCAATTTAGTGACAAGATATTTAGCCGGTCCGCCCTTCTTGGTGTGCCTGAAAAAAAAACAGTTTTCCGCCGGGGCCCTAACCCACTCTCGACCGCCCTGAAGGTCCAGGTGCTGCAGAACAGGGTTCTGGTTATTGTAATTAAACCTACAACACGACTAAGAGGAGGTTGGAGAAAAGCGCAGAGTAAGGACTTTCACAATTTTCACTTTCCCCAGATATAATGTGTTCGATCAAACCCAGAAATGTGAGCTACAGAGGAAAGCCTATGTGAAACGCACGGAGAATGTATGAAATTCGTGTAAAGTTTTGTTCAGAGAACCTAAAGGGAAGATCTCACTTAAACAGACTTAAAGAAATATAAGACACATATACTCGGTTGAGTCGCATATTATGTTGCAGTGTTTATTTTTACCAAATTACGTTGAGAGAATTAAATTGAAAGGGTTGAGAGGAACCGCATTTGGAGTATTTCTAAGTTCTACTACCGCGCCACTGGCGTGCAGGTACCGAGGAGAACTACCAAAACGCGCAGGGCAGTCGGTTCAGTAATCGAGATTCGAAATATACACCCTAGAAATACAGGTCAAAATAGACACTGCTCTTGCCAACACGGAATCCGCTCGACACTGTTGGCCCGTAAGTTAGTTTTACACATCGCAGGTAGTGAAACGGTAGAAATTAAATGTAGCATACAGGTGTGTGAAAGAGAGATGTGTATCATGGAGGTATTCAGCAGTACAAACCGCATTATTATATGTTAATAACAACAATGAAATGGTAGATGAATTAATAGAATAAATGTAGAGGAAATAAGTGCATATGCAGCAAGGCAGGAAACATATGGATCTCACACCATCAGACAACTGAAATGACACAAACTGAATAAACATCAGTGTAGACAAATATACAACTTAATTGGATAATGCCACAGAAGGCACGAGAATACTAACATATTGTAACGAATTTCAAGTACGTAAATTTTGGGTTAATGTGTTACTCTGGTTTGTTGACGCTATATACCTTAAGGTACATGCAAAAGGTAAAGGTAAAGCAATCCCATCACAGGCCTGGACAAGCCCTGAGGGTTCCAGGAGGTTGAGGCTCCCAGATTTCAAGACAATAGGCACATGAAGGTGGTAATGTCGTCAGCCCTACGCACCGGCCGCCTTTACTCCCGATAAATATTCCTGGTACTCATTTCTGTTAGAGGCTGAGTCAATCCCAGAACCATAAGGCGGTAGGAAGGATTATGTCAATGAAAAATTCCAATGACACCAACGGGAATAGAACCCGCGACCTTCCGGCTTGTAGCGCAGTGCCTCAACCAACTGCGCCACCACGATATACCTTAAGGAACAATTTAATTTACAACATACGTTTGTGGACACAGTAGTTTCTTTCTAAGCATTCTCATGTCCGTTAGCACGGCAAGAAGCTGAAAATATATCGGGCATATAAAGATATGTAATGCTTTTAGTGTACCTGACAGTAGAAGAAAAACCCAAATGTATATGGTAACAACCTAACATTGTATATGATCTTTCAAAGTTGTCTTTTCGTCTCAGGTTGGCAACGTTTCGGACCATCAAAAATCTGTCACATGAATTTAAAACTCCGCTCCGCATTTTGTTGCTTATTCTATGTAGAGTTAGTAGATGTACATATTCTGATGGCCCGATCTCCCACACACAAAAAATCCTACGAAATATTTAATGGATAAAATGCCACAGAATCCTCTACACTGTCAACCAGTAGTATGAGGACTGGGTACTATTATACGGATATCCGTGTTGGGTACGTTTTAAAGCAACAGCGAGCTATGGAGCTCTGTCAGACATAAAGTGTAGCTCAAAAATTGCTAAACTGCTAAAATGATTCGCAGTACCTACACACATACACACGACAGAAATATGAAACAAAAAACGCCGAATGTCATTTCTGTTTCGTATTCTGAAGGTCCCAGTCTCAAATCTCTAAGCAACGATGCATAGTTTTAATTTATTTCATGGTTTCCTCAGTCTCTTCAAGCAAATATCGGGATAGTAATTCTAATTTTGTTATAAACGATTCCTTTCAGTTTCATTACAATTTATTGCTTGCTAATTATCCATAACCCGATGCTATCTATTCTGGGTAACTCAGAGCGTCATTAAATAAAACTGTGTGAATAGAGAAATAAAAATAACTGTATTCATTATTAATTCCAGCTGCGTGGCTTAAACTCTGCCATATTTTCTCAACGCATTATGAAAGGCATTCAGCCGAGTGCTGACTGATCCCTCTCCACTCTTTCACGCATATTTTTGGTATTTTTTTCATGGCTCGACAACCTAGATGACCTAATCCTCCTCATTGTTAAGGTTCGAGATCACACTCAGACACACCATACTCGGTAGGATTTCTCGGGGAGATTTATAAACCCGACGCAGAGACCTCTACCTGACAACACACAAGACTCCAAAGAGAAAGACATTCATGCCCCTGGCGGGATTCGAACCCGCAATCCCAGAAAACGAGCGGCCGCAGACCCATGACTCAGACCTCGCGGCCACCGGGATCGGCACCGTATTACTAATAGTTGGCCAAAATAAAAATAATAATATTCATAACACTCTAGCCACGCAACTCAGGTAACACAAAGTCCAGACTACTGCTTGTGATTCAATTCTCGAAGATGTGATTTTCATTTCACCACACCCCCTAGCCTGAAACTGAGGACCACACAACCCCTGGTATATTAGGTACCGTGGTCTCTTTCTCTGGGGTTGGGTAAAGATTTGGGCGTAAAGCAGACCACTTACTTCCGTCTACTGAATTAGCTACAATGTCCTGTTTCATGCTGATAAGTTTTGTTGAAGAAATTAGCAAAGTCAGGTTATTCAGCGTTCTGATACTGACCGAGTTCAGTAGCGGTGTCTCTCTTGAAAAGCCTATAGAGCTTCACAGATATTGAGAATATAATATTTATTAGTTAAATCCAGCTGCAAAATGGACTGCAGCCTCTAAGACCAGTCTTTCTTTTCAGAATACAGCCCACATATCTCCAGTTTTAATAACAATATCCCCCACAAGATAGTACCTACTCTTATTACTCCTATTACAATAATTCTGCATCCTCCACCTCCTCCTCCTCCACTGCTAGTACTAGATAAGTAATCTTATTCTCCCATTTTTCACCTATGGTTCTATAATTTTTTCCTATGATTTTCAGTTCTGTAACATCAATACATATCACCATTCTCACGTACGCTATCTCATCGTTAATACTGAAACATACCAAAAAATGAATTCTTTTCCTATTAGAGTTTGAAAGCTTAAAAAAAATTCAATAGCAATCTCTGCTCTCCTACACAAGGAATATTTTCCATTGATTAAGAATATTGAAAGGTTCATCATCATCTTTACAAGCTAATGGGCCATAATCTCAGTCATCCAAATGCATTATGGCTTGGATAATTTTTCTGATCTACGCCCACCGCCAGTTTACCCGTTACTACTTCCCTTCGGGTTTTCTCATCGATATTTTTCCACATTTCTCTTTATCTCATGTGTTATGTCTGTCTCACCAATCACAACCTCCTTCACTTCATGACCATAAAAATATTACATGCTGAACAGAAGTTATGAAGTTCTTCATTATGTGAAATTCTGAGTCCTCTTATTTGGTTACTTCCTGTTCTCAATCAACATGTTCTGCCCTCGGAGTGAGAGACCAAGTTTGTCACATAATCCTAAAATTAACATTATCATATTCAAAATAGAATAACAAAGTCAGTACTGTACAACACAATGAGATGTCCTCTCCAAAGAGTGTCAAGTTCCATGCAAGTCCGTCTGGCGGTTCTCGAATAATGGGCGACCTACAGAGGAGATGGACAAAGATTTAGAGGCCAAAGTAATACAAGATGGACTTTACATAACTTGTAATAACAAAATCACAATTATTTTCCAGGGGAACACATACGACGTCCGCTACCCATACATAATAATAGGTATTGTGTCCGTAACTGGCATGATGGCAGCACTGCTCCTGCCGGAAACATTACACCAGCAACTACCGGAGACATTGGCCGATGCTCACTTCTTCGGGCGAGAACAGAAGTTCTGGAGCCTGCCTAAGAAACCTGTGAATGTGAATATTGAAATGGCTGAAATTCCGCTTAAATCTTAATATAATGTGTGGAAAGTTGAGGCTCGATTTACGGGAATATGTGGCAGTGCGCAAGGAATTACCCTGGCAGTAGGCTGTCGGTAGGCTGCAACAGCCTTTGTCTGTACATACAACTGGACCGTGCAAATACCTGGCCCAAAAAGAAGTTTATAAGAATCACTAAGAGCCTCATGGGAATTCCCTGTTAAGTGACACACAAAAGTAGGATAATAAACAAGTTGTTTTATGTAACACTCTCAGATCGTCGTTTGACGGATTCCAATTTAGCAGATTCTTTCCTGAAAATATGATTATTATTCAGCCAGTCAAGAAATCGTCTGTATCTCAAGAAGTCCAAAGGATCAACAACATAAGCACAAATTCTGTCCATTAGTTCCTGCTCTGTTCCTCTTTCAAACTTTCAAACCTTGTTTCCCTCGGGACTATTTTTGATACTGTAATACCATCTACCTATGAGCAGCCAAATTAAATTTCCTGAACAACGCTGTGTAAGCTTACACATTTCTTGTCAAAGTACCTGTACAATTCCGAACCCCTTTCCGACAACTCGTCCCATATACCTTACTAGCAATCTTATGGCAAGAGTGAATACTACAGCTTGCGGGTCGGAATTTGGCCCTCGAGAAGAAGCGCTTCGGCCCACGGCGCTACTCTGACATTGTCAGAAACATAATGTTCTATTAGACATTACTTCCTCATTACCCACACATTGTGGGAAATAAATGAAAATAATTGAAATAAGTAAATAAACTAATTCATTTTGAATAATTTAGTAATGAAAAGGTTCGCGTACATAAAAAGTAAGAACTAAGGAAGTAAAACGCAAGAATAAATAAAAATAGTGATTTTTAATGCACTTGTGAACGCCGTTTTAATGGTACCTTATTTGCTCTCCCTAAAACAGGAGAAAAGAAATTCGACTGGGATCCAATACGTATTTGGTTTCATGTGTAGTTTCACACATTATTATATCGATCCCACAGAGTTCAGAATATTTCATCCTAATTTACTGATACTAATGTACTGACGACTTGTTACGCCTATAGACTGCAGTCTTTGATAATAATTTTGTCTAGTAAATAATTTCAGTACTGTGTCTGATGGCCGTGCGGTCTAAGGCGTAGGTCTACGGCCGCTCGAGTGCTGGGATCGCGGGCTTGAGTACCGCTGAAGGCACGAATATTCGTCTTTTGTGTTTGTTGTGTGTTGGGTAGCTAGCGACACCTGTGAGAAGCTAATTTTTATAAGTTTCCTCCGCCTGCGGTAATTGAATGATTTCTGCCCGGTCAACGAAGAATTGTCCCCTATTGTTTTAGGGCAAGGAGTAGTTAGTCATACCCCAGAAGAGGCATCTCCATCAGCAACTCTATGTGAACCTCAAATCTCTCTTTATAACCTATTCGTAGCTAACCTGAATGCGATGGGACTCTGTTCCCCGTGCAGTCTTCTATTGCGCCATGTCGTGATGATAAGATTCCACTTAAAATGATACACACCATTTACTTTCAAGATTACAAATTATCTCATTTACTTGCACAATAAAATGAAGTCTTATTACATTCAAAAAGCCTGTTGGGACGATTTTCCAAAAGCTTGATAAGATTTTAATTTTTGCTACAGGTCATCGGGATAAACGCCAGCTTATAAATGTAAACTACTTTACATGAAAAATTGCATCATTATTCGCTCATGCCTAATTAAAATATAGATAAATGGTTTATAGTTGCGTTTAAGCGACCATCTGTGTAATAATTAAAGAAGAATTCAAACCTGTCTTGGGCAAACGGGCAATGTACCCAGCGAAATACCACATACAACAGTTGGCGATGAAAAGATAAATATTCTAATAGGAGTGTATTTCTGAGTGAAAAAAATAATGTTAATAGAATTTCTATAATACTAATGAAATTATAACCAATGTGTAATAATGGGCTACACTCCAGAATATATCAGTCACCCTGCGCTCACCGTTTACTTCAAATTCATATTCTGTGTTTTATTTATTTGCTTTTGTTTAAGTCCTTTTTTTTTCTGGAGCAACTCCCCTATTGGCGGCCCACATGCGAACTAAACTCGGTTGGGTGTGTAATCGTGGCGTTTGTACAAGGCAGCGATTACACACACGACCGAGAAACAATAAACTGGGACGACGACGAATAACACACTCCCTAGTCTAACCAACATAATACCTATATATATGCACAAATATATGTTAAACTGGGACAAACGAAACCATGACCAAACGGCCACAAGAATGTTAAAGGTGGTAAAAATTTGACAGAGCGGTAAAGTCTCGTACACTGAGCGCGATTGCAGACTTTCAACGCGATGTAGATGAGATCTGCGCTCTTTTGGGTTGTTATGCAGCGTGTAGTGGTAACTCCTTACCGACGTTTCGGGACACCCTATCGGCCCCATATTTAAGGATCAAGAAGTAATCCAAAAAGAAAGGGAGTTTTTCTTTTTGGATTTCTGACAGAAAAATCGTTTTAGATTTGCAGCTTTTTTATTTATGCCCACTTTCGCATGAACACAACTAGGGCGTAAAAACAAGGGTCACCTATACGTGAAACAAATTTATTGTTCTACTGTAATTTCGAGAGTTGTTTGGCCTCTTGGTCCTGCTCTAACAAATAATAGTATAATAATTATTCTGAAAAACACACATACATCCAAGCTACAGGCAGGAACCAAACAAAGATACTTCATAGGTGAGGACACACGACAGTCTAACGATCAAACACGCTACCAGGCAGATACGAATTCCGTCAGTTGTATTCCAAGAGTACATTGTTACCTCTTGCGCAGTCGGGATCGGTTGCGTGTCCTGCAACACCGACTGAGCAACTTTCACAACTCGTACACGTTCGTCAGTCAACCTTGAGCGCTCTGCATGAACAGGCCGAGGAGAGACAGCTGCGCCAGTGTGCAGTTTCAAACATGGTGACCAGTTAGGATGTGTTTCACTGCCGAGTGAGTATATCAAATTTATGTTGGTGTTGAATGTTGCAATTTTGTCGTCTTGGGTAGTGTATTTAAAACGCAATAACGTGTGGCGACCAAGTACCATTAATAATTCTTTTAAAACGCCTGGAGTTTTTTTTGTATACGCGATAAACATTGCTGTGACATGGCTCAGGCTGTTAGTCGCTGAAGGTCCACCACGGAGAGCGGAGTTTCATTCCAGGCCAGTCAATGTGGGATCTGTGGTAGGTAAAGTTGCAACAGGACATGATTTTATCCAAATACTTCGGTTTTGTCCTATCAATGTCATCCCAGCAAAGCTGCATACTCGTATTATTCAACAGATGACAGTATGTAAGACAACGTCCTTCAAAATACATGGCTATAGTTGCCTCAACTTCTCCAGTAATCCCGTTGTATAAGTTACTGTTATAAATATCCACTAAAATTCTTTTCTCAGACACTAATTCATATTTAAATCAGTCACTATGGGCAATATTTTGAATAGAGTGGTGGTAAAACTAAAGTTGAAGTTCAGATCTCTGTTCTACTGGGAAGTGACCCGCGTCACCGCAAAACTGGTGCCCGGAATTTCCACACGCCATGGTGGTCTTACCCTCAAAGGTTGAAAAGAAGAGAAAAACACGCCCTCTCGAAACGTCGATGATCAATTAGGCATTGACGCGGGGCCACAACCCAGAAAAACAGAGACTTGCACTACACTGCTGCGAAAACCTCGCAAAGCTGAAGTTGTTTCTGTACACGTTATGAAGGCAGACGGATGGAGCAGAGGTGTTGCTCCACTCATTCTTCACCTCGGCACTAATTGGAGGTGAATGATCAGCTTTACAATCCGGCCGCTCTAATCCTGGAAAGCAGCTGCCGGTAATCACTGAATAGGAGCGGGCTGGGCCTCAGAGGGGGTTCGGACGTTTTGCAGAAGGATATCGAACCAAAATTCTTCGGTCGTCCAGCACATAGCCTAGTCATTATTCTGACTGCACTATCCCATTGGCTTCCGGCCGGAGTACATATTGAGTTCCGCCTCTCTCTCTCTCTCTCTCTCTCTCTCCTTGAAATGACCTGAGAAAAAACTAAATGGAATTTCGTGAAATTATACTTGCGATACATAATATATATGTTACGCTCAAAGATCGAAAACGCTCATTGAGCAGAAAAAACGATCACAACGTGTTGTGGCATTAGAGAAACAGCTACAACGCGAAATTGCGTGTTGTGGCTGTTTTTAAATAACCACAACGCGTTGTGGCATGAGATAAACAGCCACAACGCGAAATGTCTTTTAAATGAGCTGTTTATAAGTTTAGTAACTTATTGATAAAAATACATGTAACGTAGGCCTAATGAAGAACAATGGCGAAGCTAATTTATTTTTGCAGGAGCTGTTAGAGTGACACTTAGAATTGCACTTCATATTTTTCGA
>Ga0136643_10010582_pt1 | contig 13632 bp, 5 predicted proteins | sample TergutLab28metaG_FD_96883 | JGI IMG/M metagenome (GOLD analysis project Ga0136643, IMG submission 96883) | Labiotermes labralis P1 segment gut microbial communities from Petit-Saut dam, French Guiana - Lab288 P1 (version 3) (version 3) | ecosystem: Host-associated > Arthropoda: Insects >...
AATCCAGTCCATATACCCACATCCTACCTCCTGGAGATCCATCCTAATATTATCCACCCATCTACGCCTAGGTTTCCCCAGTGGTCTCATTCCCTCCGGTTTCCCCACCAAGACCCTATACGCCCCCTCTCCTCACCCATACGCGCCACATGCCCATCCCATATCATTCTTCTCGATTTTATCACCCGCACGATATTCACAGCATTAGCGTGACTTATTGTGTGACAATAGGTGGTAGATGGTACAAATCTGATTCTGTAACTCACGCAAGGAGCTCTTAGTATATGCCGGAATATTGTAATTTTTCTTCGTAATGGTCACTTAAGTTGGCTAATGAATAATGACATATTTCTTCAAAAGTATTCGTGTGTAGATTGCGAATTGATGAAAACTTTTGACATGCTATGTTTAAAGGCTGCATGCTATATCGGTTTCGAACTTAGACAGAAATGAGAGAGGTGTGGAAATAATTTAAAAATTTCTACTCTTTTATGCAAGATGACGGGACACAAAATACAAAGACAACATTGTGCAAAATTTAGTTGCGAAACTTGGAGAAAAAAAGGTAATGTGGTTGAACTAGGTGTAAATGGGAGGATAATGCTAGCATTAAAGTGGCTAAAGAACATGTAAATATGAGTGTGGGGCCTGAGTTAAACCAGCTTATGTGAATACCCAATGAGAGCTTTTTATGAAAGCTATGTCGACCCGTCATATTCCATTAAGCAAAGATGTCATGCACTGCGTAACGGTTTGTATTTGTTTTGCATTTACTGAATCTGTATAATAAGAGTGATATTTATTCGCATCAACTGACTAACTAATGAATAAATTTGTTATCGTTAAGCCTAATTTTTTTACGAGTCGAGATCCAAAATTTTCGGACTGGTGTCGTGGAGAGATAACCCAGTATAATGCAGCTGTGCAACGCTGGGAGCCACTGGGTCTCTTTTTTATAGATTAGTGTGGTGAGTCCGACTGTAAGAGAAATTTGCGTTTCTGTGCGATTGGCACTTAATTGTGTTTGTGCTGAGTGCTACTGCTATCAGTGTAGCCCAGAGGATTGGTAGGTCTTAGGAAGAGAGAAGGTGTATCAAGTTTTGTTTTTACCTTTACACAAGAGCTTTTCAAATAAACGAACTCATTACGATGCCTTTCGCAATAACACAATGCGTAGAGAACAATCCTTTGAAAGGCATTCAGGTTTCAAAGGTGACCAAACTTGGGTCGAGTGTATTTTAAACGCTCGGCTAACCCACCGTTCATGTCAGACTGACGACAACTGGAAAAGATGCATGAAGTCATCCTTGAGGGTGTCCGTTATATTACACTTTAAGGAATTATTATCATTGTCCTCGAATTTATTTATAACGTTAATATTCTCTTGCTGATAAAAATGTTTTCTCTAACGCTTTTTTAGTAACGAAAGTTTATTTAAGCCTGATTTAATGTGCTTAATAAAATGCACCTATTTTTAGGGCACGTACTTTTCCATACTCTGCCAAATGAAATACTTCTATATAATCGGCAGTGCTCATAGCAGACACAGGTCTTCCAATGTCGTGTTAATCACATTCAACTTGCCTCCGACTGTGGAACGGGCCGAAACTTCAGACTTTCAGAAAACGGGTACTCTCCTTCGGTAATCGTAGGCCTAATTGTTGAGGAAGGAAACAGTTTATGTTGAAAGTTGGCGACACACATCAAAATAAGCCATAAAAGATTTCAGAGATCGCGGAACCACAGAGTATTAACTATACTTTGAGAATGATATTAAATAACGTTGCACAGGAAAAGAGACATGAAACCTTCGTGCAACTTGTATATGTCTTGAAAAATGTGAAATGAAATCACTTGGTCCCCCTGCACTAAAACTTTACATCAAAGTTCTTAAAGTACCACAGGCTTATTGTGTTAACTCGTCTATTAGGAAGAGCCTTAAAGCTCTTCCGTCTTTATTCATTTCCATTGTTTTTCGTGTTCAGAATAGCCTGCAGTTCCGATCTCTCATTCTGAGTCAGGCTCAATAATATTCTATCCTCTTTTGTTCCGTGTCGTAAATTACGTCTCAAGACAATATCTTAGGTCATAAAACTGAAAGTTTATTATCAGAATGAATCTTGTTCTCCTAACTCTTTCCTTAATACGGTTTTATCACTTGACCACAAACGTACTGATATTACACTTGTGAATTTGCATTTATGGTTTCCCAAATAATTGAACATACTTCGATAATGAAACTTGTGGTGACATAAAAAAGCTCTGCTTTCGACATTAGTTCCCTTTTATGCTTATTAGGATGCAAGTTTAATGTGCAGAGTGCCAAGAGACATAATGCTCACCCAGTACACGAGACATTACTGTACCACACCAGGGAACGTTATCTCAATTTCCTGAACGCTTTCTCAGGTGTTTACTGAAATTGATTTTGGTGGCATAATTGGATACGAGCTGTTTTGAACACTATGATGAATAAAGAATGAAGATTGCTATCTTCTGGGTTCCGAAGCTCCATAGTTTGGTAGACAGGGACCAACAATTCAAAGGTGGGTGCTACGTCCTTATTCACGGTAGAGCACGGAAACAGCACCTTCTTCAGCAACGTAGGCGTCTGCTCACTGCTGCGTCGCAAACCAGAAGAAATTAAATTTCTTGGTCACTGCAACGAGAACTTAGATATCTCGATATCATGATACTATGAAAATAAGTCTTCTGTTTAACGTAAAGCAGAAATTCTGTCTAGTAGCCGAATGAAGATGTACTTTCGTTTAGAAAAGAAATGTCGGTGTAATATTAATATTATAAGCAATGTTGATTACATTTTTAACTGTTATATTGTCATTAACGCTAATAGTATTTCGTTAAAGAATATAAATAAATATAGATATACTTAAAGGTTTCTTAAAGTTACTTGTCTTTCTGTGAGTGATTTTTACTTCTTTTTTATTTTATTTTACTTTTCTCTTTTATTGACATAATTTTGCTTCAGTTGTGCAGCCAGCATTTCCTTATTGGCCTGCAAATTAGTTTTCTTACTGTTGCCAAATAAATAATGAATTGGATTATATAATAATAATTTTTTAAATTGAGCTAAATTTGTTTTATTTTTACGAAAATATCCATTTCATGATTTTAGATTATTCTTTATAATTATATGTAATCCTTTATCCTTGTTTTGTTTTTAAGTTTGATATAAATATGAATTTAATTTCAATACTTTGTTTTACATTTGTGTTTTGCTTTACCCTTTCCTTAGATATGGTCGTTTTCTCCATGTACATGTGTTCTGGTTTTAGTGCGCTGTTGTGCTGCTGAGTCTGTACTTAAATAAAGGAAACATTTACTTATATCCCCCTTCCTTGTACAAGCGCTTTAAGCGATATTCTGTTCTTTGCCTATGGGTACGCCGATAGGAATGAAAGATTTTGGAGGTGCTATAACTTCCCTAAGCTCGGCACCAAGAAGGCGAGTGGACAGCTTAACGCTCGGGTTTCTCAAGCTCCAATGAAAGAGGATTCGTGTCCCTTGAAAGTGGGACTGATAGGTTGTTCCGAAACGTCAGTAATAAATTATCACCACTTGCTGCATTATAACTCAGAAGAGCGCAATCACAGTCCACGTTAGGTTGAAGAAAAGTTCAGGTGAGCAATGGAGCCCGTTTGGATATTCTGGAGAAGACAAAACATTTTGCTGATGCTGAACAAACGGCCTTTGCGGTATGAAGGAGAGAACAGATTTAGCATGGTTTTGATTGGGCATGTGGAAATTGAAAGGTACCAGAAGAGGTGTAGAGAAAGGCGGCTACCCGCTATTTAATGAAGAAGAGAACGAGATATATGCTTAATGCTGAAATGTAAAGGGACACATGGGTAGAGACAAAATAGTTTGAATATTCGATGTTTTATGTATATCTGAAAAAAGGGCAGATAAATAAATAACCCGTTGTGCCAAGACTGCAGAATTGCAATTTTTAGGCAAAAATTCCTTGCAAATTATAATGCAACAGAAACACCAACTAGAAAAAATCTCTACACGGTGTAGAGTAGATGAGGGAGAAGGTTTTTTTTTAGTAAATGTCTTAGTGTTTAGAATAATTTAGATGTGGTTAGAATTTTCAAAACGGAATCAGTTACACTGCAAACTGTATATTTTAGCAGTATAGTGGACACGAACTGGCAAAAACCTGGTTTTACCAGTCACATCCAAAGAAATGTGTTTGAAACTCAACAACATTAATTTTATTGGTCGAAGTTTAACTGCGGATTGGAAAGGAAAGAAGCGGTGCCCTCCCTGCCAACAGCACATTGGCAGCTTCTTATTTTATCCTGTAAAAATTAAACACCACACAATTTTAAGTTACTGAAATTTTGACGTATTTAATGCAAGTGTTCTTTGTGCAAGTGTGTGCAAGGTGTTACTCTGAATGGCTGCCCTCCTTTTCTTCTTTTTCGTTTTGAATGGCTCAACGGGATGTCACACATAAAGATAAATGAGATTTATCGGTCTTCCAGCCCGTAGACCGACTAAGCTACCTTGACTATTGTAGATAGTTAATGAATGAAATGGCTTGCCAGCTTTCATTTAAAATTCCTTGAAATTTCTTTCTGTTTACTTGGCAAATGATTGGTGTGTTCGAGGTACCTCTGGTTAATATTTCTAAATCTGAACACCAGAGACTTTTTCAATAATTTACATAAATGAATTGTGTAACCTTGTGATACATAAATCTTACAACCTCTTAAAATCCCTTATCACACCTGTCAGCACTAACGCCCTTCTAACACGTTACAGCTGTTCAGTAAGCTGATCGCAGGACACCTAAATTTCACTTCTCTGCCATAACAAGTTTCTGACTCAATCTGACAAAAGTGATAATCCAAAAATGGTAAGTCACTTATTTTTTATCGCAACTTTGTGTGTGTGTGTGTGTGTGTGGAAGACGTATGAATGAACACAACATTTAGTACGAAATATGAAATAAATGTGTTATTGAAATGAAGAATAATGTTTAGGTCATTAATAAATCGCATTCTCGATTCAATATTTTATGCTCAGAAAAACACAACTGATAATAATGTAGTAAATTCTGTATATTTTTACCGCACGTTTCGGCCTGTTTGTTTGGCTATCATCATGTAATAGTTTAGTGTACACAAAAGAGAATTTATTTTTTTCTACACTTTTGGCAGATGTATGCGTCATGTTATTATTGCCTTAAAAACATTAACCTTATGGTTTCCCCATACATAAGAAAAGAAGGATGCAGAAACACAGCCCAAATATATTCTGTAATTGGACTGTGTTTCTGCATCCTTCTCTTCATACACATTTATAATACACAATGGGGATCTCTTGTCTAAAAATTACGGTTATCTTAATGAAAACAGTGCTTCTTTCTGAGTGAAAATCAAGATTTAAAGCGTGTTCAAAATTGTGAAAAGCGACTATTAGCTTTGTCATGTCGAACTATCTGTCTGTTCAAAATAGGCCCTTACTGGAAGGATTTGTGTGAAATTTTATATTTGATGATTTTTAACAAATATGCCAAGAAAATTTATGCTATATTAAAAATGATAACGGATACTTTATATGAAAACCTTAGCACATTTTTTTATATCTCGCTGATTCTTCGCAGAATGAGAAATTTTTCAGACAAAAGTTTTAGTGAAAATAAAAAAACATATTTTACGTTTAATAAACATTTCCTGAACATCGTACCGTTTATGGAATAATTTAGAAAAAATTAGTAGAGCCAGACAAGCTACAGATGACAATATAATACGGCATGCACACGCACACTCAGAATATGTAATACTTATCCCTTCTCCACTGCAACAGTGGTTGCACCAACACGCTTCAATGTTACGTTATACATGCGTTTCCTGTCTTCTTAAATGTTATTTTTATTAATATCAGAATTCAAAAAGTTACACAAAGGATAGGTCTATGCATTACGTTCTGTGACTATCACTTGAATAGCAGCGAGTGAAATTTTTAATGACTGCAATATTGGGCGCAGTGTAGAATTGCAGATAGCATGGATTCTACACACTACCTGTAGAATTATCAGAGAAAATTATTCCGCCTGGAAATCGATTACAACTAACTGTGTAGCTTGCCGTCCGTATGTCCGGAAGGCTGAATACACACACGCGTAGTGGTAGATGTGAACCGAACGTTAACATAATGGGGTCGCTGTGGATGTGTTGTTACATCCGACTGACTGGCTGGCTTTTGTGAATGTGTGAACACAATACACGGGAACCCATTTTACATGACAACATTCCGGTATCACTGCACTGTTCTGTCCAGTGACCGACTGATAACCACACACTTTAAATTGGAAAATGCCTTCAAAGTCTCTTTCACCCGATTGAAATTATCTGTGACGTGGCGGTACACAGCAAGGGTGCCTAACTGCTGATCAGCGGATCCATAATGCTCTAATCTTCTTCTGATCACTGAGCTTGAAAGTTTACTTCACTATTCAATAGACAGAAATATTTTCGATTGCTCCTCTTTCAATCACTCGCCATTTATTTAGGAAACTCAAAATTGCAACTTTTTTGTCACTGTCAGACTGCGCCCCTCTCTAATACAAAATTACATTTCCAAAGGAATTTTGTGTAGAACAACATAATATGTGTAATTCTTTTTTTGTGGCTCGAGAGCGCTAGTGGGCTTAGGCCTTCTGTACGATATTCCTCGATCACTCTCAGACACACCACACTCGGTACGACTGTTCTGGACGAGACATCAGCCCGTCGCGGAGACTTCCACCTGAAACAACCAACACTCACAAGAGACAGACATCCATGCTCTAGACAGAATCCGAACCTGCAGTCCTAGCAAGCGAGTGGACATAGAACCACGCCATAGACAGCGCGGCCACTCAGTCGGCCTTCGTACATCTTACACCAGATTTAATTCTGTATATGAATCATTAACGTAATTATTCCGAGTGACCGATAGATCGCGTTAATCGTATCATGATATCGTTGTGTAGATGTTTTCACCTGAAGTTACACTCGGTGTCTGACAGATGGCTGCACTCATCCTGTGACCTTGACGTGTATATTTTCCCACACATAAGCAGCTCCGAGTATCTAAAGGTAAAGTTAATTTTACAACGACCCTGTAGAAATTATCAGACGGCCAATAAATATGTTTAATTGCTTTTCTTTGGAAGAAACTAACAATTTAATTTTCGGTGGGGATTCTTCACTTGTTAAAATTGGAATATAAAACTTAAATTTTGTATTTACCTTTTGTACACATAGGAAATTTGATGTTTAACTTCTGTGATGTAAACACAGGCTACGTTTATGCGTTCGCAAAGTACTGAGGAGAAAATTAGAACCACAGAAGTGACGGGATTTGGTGAAATTTATGTAATGAGGAGATTTATATTCTCAATTCTGCATGTAATTACATTAGATTTGTTAAATCGAGCAGAATTAAATGGGTACCGCATGAAACTATCGTGAGAGAGATGAAAATTAGTGCAAAATATTAACCACCATTCTCCAAGAAAGAAGTCACTTGGGAAATCGTAACGTAGTCAGAAGGAAAGTGTTGATACGATAGAACCTTGTAGGCCTATTTTAAACTGAATTTGTTTACAGTACATTGGTTTTGTCAAAACTAAATTAATATTCAGATTCCCCAAAAGCCGGAAATTTTTATTAGGCCCATAACTTGGGCTGATGAGTAGGATATTTTTCACTGTCTGCGATATAATTACTGGGCACTGAGAGAATCGTTCGCGTGTCACTGATTGTAATTTTACTGACATAGAAGTAAGGGTAAAGGTAAAGTTAACCCTAGAACAGACCCGGAAGGCCCACAGGGGGAACAGAGGTGTAGCTCTACTCTTTCTTTAAACTCAGTGTCATATGGGGTAGATGGTCAAGGCCATGCCCCGGCCGATTTACTGTCTGGAGTTAGCCAATACCCATTGTGTGGGTGGGCGGGCCTCAGGTCAGATCTGGACAGGTACGGAAAATCTCGCCGTACCAGGGATTCGATCCCCGGACTATCCACCCCCTAGTGAGTCGCTCTAACGACAGTTGTAGTGACTTACGGATATTTTGCATATTTTTTGTTGTAAGATTCTTGGTGTTGAGATCTGCGATCGTATGGGAAATCGCTCACCCTATGGTGGTAATTCAATACCGAATTCGGGACAACCTATTGTTCCCATCTTCAAGGTTCAATTTTTTTTATTCTTGATCCTTTAAGATGGGACCTACAGGTTGTCCCGAAACGCAGGGAAATATTTTCCACTATAAGCTGTGTAATTTAAATGAAGGGCGCGTATGTCATCCACTTCGCGGAGGAAGCCTGAAATCACGCAATCTTGGCTGTATTTGGAACAGGACCTAGTGGAAAAGTGCTCGATGAAGGAGTAGGACCAACTTTCGAAATGTTATGTACGCCCATTGTACAAAAGAAGATGCCGATATCCATCATAATATTGGTATAATGTTTAAAGTGACAAGCCCAAGATCGAGTGCCTGTTACAGACGCCCGAATCGGGACACAGATTATTGAAGTTATTTTTATGGTTACATGTATACTTGTGTGATTGGTAAAGACTGGTGTCTTCTTGTAATCTAACCTTCCACTTTTGACCTATGACATTTACAGTGCATGTTCTGTGAGTGTTACCAAATTTGTGTCCGGTTATAGACTTTAGTCCATCTCAAGAACCCGTCTGTGTTGTTCTTCTGCTTTCACCGGAAGCAGACGCGTTGTATCTCTACGATCAACATGAGAATGTGAACAGCATGAACATATTTGTCGGTTTAAAGAACATTTTAAATTCAGTCGTTATTACAAGCGTATTTGCCACCACATTGACTATTATAAGACGCTGCTTTTGCGCTTGAGTATATTTATGTGTTCTGCATGATGTCCATTATAAACAGAACATAATTGTAGCAACGTTAACCACTTTGTCTTCATAATGGAGAAGCCGAATGTGTTTTTAGAGAGGAAACCAATCTTGAAATAAAAGCGAATAAATCCAAGTCTTCAGAATTTGCAACACATTTTTGCCAAAGTATAACGCACCACATTGCATAGAAAATACAGGATTTATAAATGTACTTTAGGCAGGTATGTTTCTGTTGAGAGTTAGCTTTTATATTTGTTTCCAAAGCTTGACTTAAGGATGTTTGGAACACGCTGTAGCAAAACGAGGAAATGCCGCCCCTCTGATCTTGCCCCTACACTGGTATGCAAGGCGGTACACTTTCTTGTTTACGAAGGGGAAAGCTGCCTCTACACAAATAGTGGTCTATGAAATGGAATGGAAGAAGGATGGGAATTTTAAACGGAAAGGAATTTGTCGTGTTGAAGGGGAGACATGGAATAGCTGGGCAAGTAATTTAATATTCAGCTTTGAAAAGATTCGGAATTCATTACAAAAGGTTCCGAAACATTAGGTCGGTACAACTATTGGTATTGTCTGATTTTTCCTTATGAAATGGTGTTAAACATTTTGTGGCGTTCACTGTGGTGATATCTGTGGATGACGAATTGCGAGAAATATGGAAAGAAACGGTCGAGTGAAAGCCCTAGGCAAGGAGGTGCAAGTGAGCGCAGTACACCCATTACAAATTTGGACACACCGAACAGAATTTTCAAAATATCACAAACATGTTGTACAGCCCGCTAAGGAAACGCGCGGCCCTATCGCACTCACGCGATTCTTATGTTGAACCGCCATGCTTAGAAACAACTAATTTTCAATATATATATATATGTGTGTGTGTGTATGTGTGTGTGTGTATGTACGTGCAACCTGTTTTGGGCAGTTATGTAGGGCACTTTAATGTAATCAACTTGTCTGTTTTGTGGTCCTGACAAAGGCTCTTTTTACGCTTGTACATATAAGATATATATATATATATATATTCACATTGTATGTGTAGATGCAACCCCCACTGGAAACCGCTGCGCCCAATGTGTTTATGGTCTGGCTACGGGCTTGTTTTATTCGAATTTTTACTAGGCGTTGGTTAAGTACTTTATTTCCCACCTTAACTTCCACCTAATAAGAGCCTTAATAATGAATAAGGATCTGAATTTGACATGTTACAGTAATTGAAATCCTTTCCTTAAGTATCCTCTATGATACTTGTGGCAAGTGTACAATGAGAGCACAACTAACTTCTCCAGTATGTGAAATAGAAATGAGTGGTCAGCTTCAAGTTCCGGAGGTTTTAACTCTTGAAACGCGTCTTCGCACGCAGTTGTTAGGAACCATGTGTGCCCCGATATGAAGAAGATAAAGAGAAGAGCACGAGTGTATCAACGCCGGGAGTCGAATTCTTGTTCCTCAATCAGTGACCAGTTAGGGACTGAGCTACGTTAGATAGAAGGAAGCGTTTTGTATAGGAATCGTACCAACTGTTAAGATTACAGAGAGTTAGTAATAGGTGAACAAATGTGTCCAGAACAATGGTGAGGTGTCACTAAATGGGGACAGCCAAAGTAATCTAAGGAAACCCATCAAGGTTCACTTTGTTTGCAATAAATCTGATTTGTTTGAAAAGATTCGTAAGCTTTAGTCAATGTTCAGTAATGTTTGGGGAATATTATTCCAGAACCATTTCGCCTATCTCAAAGCGCCTTCCCTATGTTCCTAAAATAATAAAATAGTCCAAAACGTTATCGATATACACAGCAAAGTTTAGTTTCAATTTATCCATAATTGACGTAATTGACAATACACATCACACATTACATAAGGCAAGTTAAAACTAATTGAAGTGTCAGGAACGGTGGATCTTAAACACACTGTATCAGGTGCGTGGCGTCAGGTTATAATTATGCTCATCACGGTGAAACACAGAATCACTTCCAATCATCCCATGTGGTACATTAATAAAGATGAACTAACGATAACATGACGCAAGAATGAACTATCATCGTATCCATCGGGGTGTGACACACGGAATCATTTGTCAAACGATATGGACTTAACATTGAAAGGGTTTGAATTTGCTTCATCATGGTCATGTACAGTACAACCTCGAATTATTAGCACCACCTGTTGGTACGGTCTGCAGCCGAACAAAGAGGAGCCTGGAGAATTTCAGGGTCAATAGGTCACATTCTTCATTTATGTCATCCAGTACTTGGCTTGCTGTCAGCTCTGTTATAATGCTGTGGAATCTCACAATTGCTTCCACCAGTTTTGATCAAGGGTACTGCAAACTTCAGTACCGTCAGGATCCGGTCACTTACAGGACGAGTGGACTGCCAAGTGCGAAGTGTTCCAACAACTAGGAACATTATTTCTACACGTTTCTATTTCGTGTATATGCTTTCTTCGCTACTGCTTTTTCCTTTAAATTTCTTACCGGCTTTTTCCTGTGATTTCCTTTTATTTTACTTTATTCATTTATATATTTCCCCCTTTTCCCTATCTAATTTCCCTCCGCTGTTTCCTTGTTTCTCCTGTATTTTATTTCTTTAATCTTGTTAAGTTTATTTCGTATCTTCTGTCTGTTACGCAATTTTTTTCCCTATATTTGCATCCTCTTTCTCTTCCATAGTTTTGTCATCCCCTTCTTCTTTCTCATATTGTATTCTTTCTTTCCTTCATCTTGTGTTTATCTTCTTTGTACACTTACGTATACCTTCAAATCTTACTATTTCTCATTGCGCCATATCATTCTTGTAAGCTCTTTTAAAACGCTGCAAAGAGCGACTATTGCTTTCTTCATGTCTGCCCATCCCTCTCTCCGTCCGTCCGTCCGCACGGGACAACTCGGCTCCCACTGGAAGGATTTTCATGAAATGTTATACGGGGGCTTCAGGTCAGATCGGTTACAGAATGCAGTTGCGCTTTCGATCAAACAAAAATTCAAGCATTTTACGTGGACGACGAAGTACGTTGGTGAAATCTTCTTGGGTTATGAAAAGTTTTAGACAAAATTATAGGAAAAATAAAATCATATATTTCGAATTAGATGTATAGATTCGAGGATCAGTTGGAAAGTTAATGTGAAAAATAAAGAAATGTTACAAACATTTAAGAAGGAAAGTAACATCCTACGCACAATAAAATGAAGAAAGTCTAATTGGTTATGCCACATCTTGCGTAGGATCTGCCTTCCAAAACACGTTATTGGAGGAAAACTAGAAAGAAGATAGGAGGGGATGGGAGGAGAGAAGACGAGGAAAAAGTCGTAAGCAGTTACTGGAGAACTCGCTGTGGAGTAGGGTATGAACCTCTCTTAAGACTGACTACTTGATGATGAAAGTTATGATATGATAATGATAATGGTAATAATATTGTTCTCGAAATTCGAACCGATTTGAGATAATTGCGGAAAATACGTCACAGCGAGATACATTTTCGCTGCATATGGCAAGAATTTAAGGCAAAAATAGATAATGCCTTAATACTTAATGCCCGTATTTTTCGACAGGATGACATTTGAAGTCACGACGCATTTTGTACTGGGAATAGTTAAGACGTAGTCAGATTGTAGTGTTCAGCACTTATTTCTTCACGCGTGAGTGTAATTACGGAATAGTATGTCACCACTTAACGCTAGATTGTAATTTGTTGCCGTGCTAATTTTGAAATGTGCCATCCCCGTTGTGTGTAGTAACCAATAGTTAGGGTAGTTGCAGTCAATAACACAAGAATGTATATCTAATTGATGTTTATTAGAAAATGACAAAAGTACATGTTTCGGCCAACGTTGGCCATCATCAGTTTTACCACCCGAAATATAGGCGGCTGTATGCTTTATATAAACACTCTCACAGCGTATAAATCTTCCGGATGAAGAACCTGATGATGGTCAACGTTGGCCGAAACTGTAGTTTTGTCATTTTCTAATAAAACATTAATTAGATATACATTGTTGTGTCATTGACTGTAATTACCCTACCTATTGTTTTAGTGCGACGTCATAACATGTGACCTAATCTTTCTTTGCGACGTCACTTTTCTATTTGATCAAAATGTGTAGTGTTTGTTGCTTCAGCAAAATATGAAATTTTGTAGGTTTAGAAACTATAAATATATGTATAAATTGCATAGGAATTATAATTGTTACGTCATAAGTCAAAAAGTATGTCGACAGGGAGAGAAATTGCTGGGTTGTCTGAAAATTATAAACTGCAGAAACAAAGTCTGTGTCGATGCGTATGCAGTAGGTTCTTCAGATAAATGTAGCAGACCCTAATAATATGTATAATATTTTACAACATTCTGTCAATCCCCGATATCGATCCACTCCTCTTCCACCGCAATTTGTGACGGTACATCGAGGGTCGCTTTATTTCGAAATAGTGTACAGGATAATAGGGAATTCCTGTTTACCCACTTTTATGGGCGCTATATTGGAATACGCTATATAGGTGTTGAGTGCATATACATAGCCTACATATATGGAGAGGGAGAGGAGAGAGAGAGAGAGAGAGAGAGAGAGAGAAAGAGAGAGAGAGAGAGAGGAGAGATTTGTGAACGGCAACCAAGTGAAACCCCTGTGAATTAAAAGTAGGAACCTCGTAGATGAATCCGGGAGGCAAAGATCCCAGCGAGCCTCAGTGTTACGTAATACGCTCATTTTATATGTTGTCTGATTTAATACCACCCGAATG
>Ga0136643_10010584_pt1 | contig 13631 bp, 12 predicted proteins | sample TergutLab28metaG_FD_96883 | JGI IMG/M metagenome (GOLD analysis project Ga0136643, IMG submission 96883) | Labiotermes labralis P1 segment gut microbial communities from Petit-Saut dam, French Guiana - Lab288 P1 (version 3) (version 3) | ecosystem: Host-associated > Arthropoda: Insects >...
TCATAACTCCGTAACCGTCCAAAATCGGACACATGTTTATATGAACTTTTTTGATCACGAAGACCTAGGAAATCACCTCCTGCAGTTATGCCCTAAAGTCGTGAAACACCCTGTATATATACAAAACAGATAACTGGAAAAGTAATTTTAATGCAAATTTCTAACAATGACTTAATATTTATTTCCACCTTTTATATCCATTTTCATGTTTTGATAGTTGCAAAAGTAATCACACATCTTGTTTTAACACTGATTGTTTAATGCCAATATTTATCACCCTATTCTGTTTTAGTGTTGTCAGAACAAAAGAAATGCATTCATTCAAGTAACAAAATGCAATGGCTATAATGTTTTAATTTACAAAACTCCTACATGTTTCAGGCCTCACTGGCACATAATCAGGGAGTGCAGTTGTACAAAATAATCACCAGCCTAGCAATTGTTTTGTATAACTGCACACCCTAATGATTATGTGCCAGTGAGGCCTGTAAAATGTTGGAGTTTTGTAAATAAAAATATTATAGTGTGTGCATTTTGTTGGTAAAATTTGTAACAATTACATCACAATGCAAAGAGTGAAGAATGTACACTTACAAAACTGTATTAATGAAAGTGCTATGATAAAAGTCATGTATTCAAATACCTTAAACAGTTGGCAAAGTGTATAAACATCAGATACCCTGGATGAAGGATGAAAAACAGAATCGGTATGTACTTTTTTGATAGGTCATTTAACTAAGTGCACACTGAGATTACACAGTTAAAGGGAATTACCACCTTTTACTGGTTCTTATAAGATCAAGCATCAAGTGGCAACTATAATGAACCATTAACGTAGTTCAAACCTTATGAACACAAAAGGATATCTGATTTTTTGGGGGGGCCAAACAGAGGGAAGTAAATACATTTTTAAGGAATATAACTATCAATGTTCGCATTCTCTTCCCAAAAACAATGTCCAGAAGCTGATCTGTTTCCATTACCAGGTGCAACGATCAGCATTCAAGATTAGCACAACTGCATACAAACCTTTCCTTCCTTATGCCTAGTAACAGAAACAGGTCTAGTTTCCCAAATGTCATTTGGAAAAAAGCTCAATATAATGGACAGTGTCCAAAATCAAGTTTATTCAACATACCATCATGAAAATATTTAGACATAGCTTATATTTTAATTACTACATTCCCTGATTACATACCAATGATGACAATAAAGATTAATTTAAACAATTTGTTCCAGTAAGTCATCAATATAAACAGACTGATGAATGTGATCTCATTATACATTTCAGATTCATAAAACTCTCTAATATTGATGTTCTAGTGCAGCAAATAAAGTGTGTGCCTTACCTCTGTCTGTTTCTGGTAGCACCATATGGACAGTGATTGTGTGTTCAAACCTATCAATAACTTTGCACAGTTTTGAAATTATAAATGGTTTTTCTGGATCATCATCACAATGTGAAGTCACAAAAATCTGCAGACAAAAGAAACAGACATACAAGTAATACATAAATAATGTAATTTCCTCAAATATAACACATTTATTTACAAAAATTACCTTGTTGGATCCAAAAAACCCCTCAGCTTTCAGCGTCCTGTCATCATTTGCTAACAGTTTTGGTTCATTACTATATTTCTCAAGAACTATTTTCATGGTTTTTGCATCTAAACGGAGAGCTTTGGCTAATGTGACTTTGAATTCTCCAACTGTTTGTGAGACGTTTCCTCGCACAACTGTAGGACCATCTACTTCTTCAGTCTCAAGGTCCACTACAAATACTTTTGTTGCAACACCTGTACATCAAGAAATAAGTAATGAATCACAAAAAATTTGTTTCATTACATTTTCAGCAATGTAGTACTGAACATCTGAGTGAGAAGAGTTAGAAAATACTACTACTAGCTTTCCTGCCATATTGCACCTCTTCTTTCACCAATTTGTGTTTCTTTTTCATGTTTGTGGCTGTCACTCAAACCATGAAAAAACTTCATTCTATTTCAGATGCATGGATGTTGGAAGTTCACATTTATACATAGCAAAATTAATAGGATAGCATCTGTGAAGATATAGGATTCACTAAATTAAACTCTGTCAAACATGGTACTGTATACGTTCCATATAAGAATATTATACTATGTCATAAACAATAAGTGCAAATCAATAAAATATGCTTTATCATATATTATTCGCCGACATGTTTCAGTTGCTTCTGTGACCATCAGGGTGTTATACAAGAATATGAACAATATACAATTACACACTGTTTGTATTCTTGTATGACGTATTGCTTTTATTCTTGTATGACACACTGATGATGGTCACAGAAGCGACTGAAACATGTCAATGCATAATATACAATAAAGCATATTTGAAAGATGTGCATTTGTTGGTTTATTACATAGTATAAACAGTACCATACCTGCAAGTCCCATGAAAGGGGAAAGAAAAAAAAATTACATTTGCCAACAGCCAAAATTTACCTTCCTGCAGACACATATGTGTGACAGATGAGAGTATCAGAAACATGTTTCTTAAAATATTCAGCAGACTGTAATCAAATAACACCCTATGGAACATCTGATTTACAGAAGTCATTATATACCACAAAGATCATTTTCTATGTTTTGAAATCATTTACTGATGTATCCATTGTCAGTCTCTCACTGTAAAATTGGACAACGACCTACAGAAAACCAAGAATAAACAACTACTGAACAATTTAATGTACAGAAAGTTATGGCAGGAATGAGATGATGAAACAGGTTTCTGCCAAGTGAAGTGTTACTATTATTATGTCTTCACTGCAATGTGGTGACAATTTACTTCATCTCAATTCAAAGCTTTGTAATGCAGAGCATTATTTACCTACACATTTCATTTCATTTTACTGCTTGTGAGCAATACAGAACCAATATAATTTTACCATAACATTCAAAATGTACAGTTAGTACGTATTAGAAATCAGACATGCACAGTCTACAACTAGAATTTACCTCCTGGTAGGTAAGTTTCAAATTCAGCATCCTCTCTGCGAATTTCTAAAAGCAAGCCATTTCCACGAAGACCACCCAGAGTTTCGCCTATCGGATCATTCGCACAGCCCTCAAAACTGCATTCAATGGTGTCTTGTAGTCTATCATAACTCACTAAACGACAATGTTCTAGAGGAACTACCTCTTCCAAATGGAGATTCTGCAAACGGAAATTAAAATGGAATATTACCCTTTACCACTAACTACAAGTTCTCTGTACTTGTTCCTGCTATGCTGTACAGAGACAAAAGCAGTAAAAAAAAAAGTGAAACATCAAGAAGAAAGGAGAAAAGACACTGTTACTTATCTTAATGAAACCTGTAAGTCATTTATTTTTCACTTCTTTTCCTAGGGGTTTTGATTCCTGTCAGGAGCAAGAGTTTCTTTTTACAAAGCATCTGTGGGACTGGCCCAGTCCCCATTTCAATTGGTATCAGCAATCTTTCCTAGTAGCAAAGTCGGCAGGTGTGAAACTAACTACTCGCCTTCACATAGCACCTCTGAACTGACCCAGTCCAAATTTCAATTGGTAGCAGCAATCTTTCCCAGTGGTACAGTAAGCAGGTGTGATGCTGACTATTCCCATACATACAGCACCTCTGAATTGACCCAGCCTCCAATTCAACTGGTACCACGGTTCTTTCCCACTGGTAAAATAGCAGTCATGAAGCTGACCACTTGCCTCCACACGGCACCTCTGAACTGACCCAGCCTCCAGTTCAATTGGTGCCAGAGGTAAAATCAGCAGATGTGACACTGGCCACTTGGCTCCATACAGCGTCAAGGTCTCCGTGGCACAGAGAGACAACTTTACCCTTATATTGTATCTCTCCACAAAGTAGATTATAACATTTTAAAGCCATCCTTGTGCTTATTTACAAATCATGCCAATAGAGGTATGGGAAGGGTGGAGGTGTAGCACCACCAATTAATGCTGGCATCCACATGACAACCAGTAGTTAGCATCTTGTTCCACATACAGTTAAAAAGTCTGTTATAATAAGAGTTAGTTGTGGTGCAAAAAATTTTCATGACAGCGAACAGTCATCCTACCTAGAGGTGCATGTGGCAACAAATACAGGGATGCTGGTAAGTCCTTAGCCCGAATAGGAAGGAAACACGGTAATGTTTCTGTCAGAATTGTGTGAATTTCCTTCAGTGCCTTGCCTTGCAGGAAAAAAAACTTGATGACAGCTCGCATCTCGATGTTGTTGAAATCACATGCGTCCATGACATGCTTCCCAGCTTGTTTCCTTCCTGGTCAGGTTAAGGACTTATCAGCACCTCGGGCACCCTATCCAGAATCAAATGTTTATTTTACAGATACCTCACTATCACTAGTGACAAAACGCAAGTATCATGAAGGAATTATGAGCTGCTGAGCAGAACTGGAATTGTAAGTGTATCATTTTATAAATTACAACTCAATATACCAACAACCAACTACCACATGGTGTCATACTCACTAATACCCAATGACTAACACAGATAATGCCACCATGTATTACTGCGAGGAACTGCAGTTTTTAAAGTGCAGGTTAAGTAAAGATGGATGAAGCCTCATTCTTAAATAATAATATAAATATATATAATACAGTCATACATAACTTCATATTTATTAGGTTAGGTTATAATTCAGCCATGTTTCGGCCAAACTGCAGGGCCATCTTCTGGCTGATCTTTGAGTAGGTGGGGTGTATAACTGATAATGCTTTCAATCTACAAAATCTTGCGTTACAAAAGTTGGTTAAAATAATTATGTTACATGGTATTAAAAAACTTAGGATTAAAGTTCAAATATTATAATTTTTTATACAATAGGCATAAAAAAAGTACTAAAAAGTATTAAGAAACAGACAGTAAAATTAACACAGTAGTTAATGGGGGTATACAGTGGTGGGGTTCTTTCTTATTAAATATGGTGGTGAGGTTTTTCTTGACGAATTCTCTTCTGTGTGGTTCTTATTAAGAGATTGTGGAGAAGTTTGTCTTGAAAGACAAAGTATCTTCCATATGGTCACTATTAGCTTGCTGTAGAATTGGTTGCACTCGCTCAGAAGTAGTTTGTAGTTATATGTGTCTGTGCATGAATGTTCTTGTATGAAGAGAAAGGTAGTGGGTTATGTTTATATGGAACATCACTTTGCGTCTAAGTGGAGGTGTAATTCCTCCTGTAGGATATGGAGTATGCCAGTGAATTAAAGTATTCTGAACACACTGGGCAGCACATTTCAGAATGTTGTTTGGTCATTGTGTTTTATTGTAGTATGGGTGATCACAATGGGGTGCTTCTTACGGTAATTTCCGTGTTGATGAACTATTTCACTTGGTATTTCTACAGGAATAATAATGTGAATATCTTGCGATGTTGTCACATTGAGAGTGATCTGCATGCCGCCCCTCTCTTCTCTGCTTGTTTATGTGGTTAACACTGTTGCAACTTCAGTCTGTGTTGAGCTTTTAAGTTTTCTCACATTCCCCTCCCTTCTTTAGCAACAGCAGATTCAAACAGCTGGTTTTTGCATGCTCTCTATTCCCTCAAGGCTGCGGCCTGGTATTATCACCTTTCTTTTCTACTCTGGAGCCCTGAAAACAGACTACTACTAATGTGAGACTCCATAAACAGTAGATCAGCAATGACTTTCAAATCACTCTGGAACTGTCAACAGGCATTTGCTATTACTGAATTGTGCTACATATAACACATATGAGTTGGCAGTGCATTGTTAAACTTCCACTACAATGGATTTTTTGTTACAAGCTGTATTTATGATAGTGGACTTTCCGTGTACTTTATCCATGTGGAAAGAGCTTCTGGTACCCATTATCCTTTAATGAACGAAGGGGATGTGGTCCCACTAAATGTACATCCTTGTCGTCTGAAAGTCCCACAGTGGCTATTTCAAGTGAAGTGCTCTGGCCACAGCAGAAACATAATGTTTAAAAAGCTATGCACCAAAGGTTTAAACAGGATGCTAGGTGGGACCTACAGCTGACTGGTTCAGAATATAACATCTTATGCTGCACGTAACAGCAAAGAAACATATAATATATGGACTCAGTTTTGTGAACATAAAACAGCTGATGCCAAAAGAAACCAAAGGTAAAAAGAAGGCTCATTTACTTCAACATCTGGTTTTTACAAAAGTGGTACCTTATATGCCTGTTCAGTAGCTTCTTGCAAGGTGATACTATCCAGGCAGTAGAGTTTTGATTCTACCACTTGGTTCAGGTTTGGATGGTGCACATATAGCCTGATTTTACACATGTTCATTTCCTTCTCCCGTAGCATACGATCACTTTCTTCACGTTTCTGAATTGTCTGTAGCAAATCCTGCAAATACAACAAATGCATGCATTAACAAATAATTAATTGTTAAATTATGTGATTAACAACAAAGCAGACAAAGTTTTCACTGCATCATGTTACCACTACCTTCATGTGTCAACTGTCTTGACATCTTGACAGACTCAAACTCTTGGAACCCTTAGGGCCTCTCCAGGTCTGTACAGGGAATGTTTTCTTTGGCTTTGCTTGTGCAGAGTACACTTAGCACTGAAGTCTGGCTCTGAAGGGTTAATGTGTAAGGCAAGGCTCCACTCATTCTTAACCTTGACACTAGAAATGAGTGGTCAACTTCATGCCCTGGCCACTTTACCCCTGGGAAGCAATCCTGACACCCATTGCAGAGGCTGTGTGGATCCCAAAGCTGGACTCGACATCTTGGAAAAGATAAAAATCTCTTGCCCCTGCCAGGATTTGAACCATGGATCATCCAGCACATAGCCAATCATTATAATGATGTTATCCAGGCTCCCAATTTAATGTGTAAGTATTCAAATATATTTTCAGGGAACAGTATAAGCTCTTGATCACACAGATGATAGGGGTATTGAACTAGAATATCAGTCATTACATACGGTGGCACAAGTCACTTGACACTAGAAGCAACACACTGAACATCAAGCAGTGAGTGACGTCTTCACCACTCTGTGCACTGCACGTATGGGCACGACAGATATGTCCTTTCATCTTACTTTATTTAGTTAATGTGAAAATGTACAACAAAAATGAAGATAGTACAGTAACAGTCTCTGGGAGATCAAGGAGCACATGGTAATACCAAGTCAAAATAAAAATAAATAAAAAGAAAAGGGGAACATTCAAAAGAGAAGCATGTCAGAAAATACAACCACATTCAGATTTTTTAATTCCCAGCACTGTACTGATAATCTGGATAGATCCAGATATTTTTTGTGTCATCATCAGTTGCAGACAGTAATCAACCTTACTGATGCTGTTATGATATGAACCCATACATACAGCACTATATGACCTGGACACACACTCATCCTGCTTCCTACATTTCATGGCTTCATCATAACAGGAGTGAATATCATGGAGCAACATCACAGTCACAAAGCTGGCATGAAAACAAAAAGGCCATCAAGTTGCAAGTAAGGTGAAACTTCAAAATGTGTTTCCTTTAGAAATGATACAGCATCAAATCCAGAGCAGATGCGTTCTGAACAATAATATTAAAGCAGGTACATAATTTTATCACAATGCTTTAAATATTATGTTACAATTCTTATTTTCTGTACCTACTCCAAGTATGACTAACTATGTCACTACAAAGACCAACCTTGATATGTGCAGGAAATTCATCAACTGTCATAGCTTCACAATTTCTTTGTTTATCAATTTGGCGATACATTAACATGTAAGCATTTGTACTGGAACTATAAGCCCCAGAATAATAACCTCTCATTGGTCCTCCACCATATGTTTTCCTTATGTCATCGTACGTAATCTGCAATAAAAGAGAAAACAACCATGATGTTAATACAACTTACTGATGCCATAAACAAAAATGTGATTCATACCATATGCCTGTATTTCCTACATCAAACAATAAAACCCAACTTGCCATGGCCTGAACGATCTGGGTTCAAACCCTGGTGCGGGAGAGATCTTCCATACCTGTCCCTGAAGCCCATCCAGCCTCCTATACAAAGGGTACTGGGTCTCTTTCCCAGAAGTAAAGCAGCCAGGGTTTGGCACTGACCACCCACCTCCATCTAGTGCCAAGGTCAAAGAAAAATTAAAACTATACCTCAACTATCTGGGCTTTCATGGCCTGTTATAGGAAGAACTTTACCTTTTTCTTTTACCTTTACCATAATAAATCCTGGAGATACAACATTCTTATATTGACTTTTTATTTTTATGTAGGACAATTCTTTAATAACAAAACTGCCATGTAATAAACTTATCAGTATGTAGATTACCCATCCATCCTTGTCCTCTTTACACTGCACACCTTGTGGTTACAAAGTAAGATAAAGTACTTGTGGGCAAACAAAACTGAACTTCAAGTTAATATTTATGAGGAAATGTCAAACAGAAGCCAATGCACCCCTGTGCCACAGGATGTGACATGTTGAATATTTATACAGTTTCATCAGTTAGGTTAACTGATTCACCAAAACCACTTAAAAGAATTAATGGCAATCATCACCAAATTCTCTCTCTCTCTCTCTCTCACGCACGCGCGCGCACACACACACACACACACACACACATACCACAGGTACCACAGAAACATAAGAATTATGCAACTGAAGCAAAATAAAGAGCAGCAAGGCACTATAAACAGAGTGAACAGTGAAAACACAGTATACGAGGTTTTTTGATTTCACCAGACAAGTGCTCTGAGCTATAGAACTAGAAGGAAACTTGGATAAGATATTAAGACACATGAAGATGAATCACTATCAATATAGGCATGGATGCACACATTTCAAAACCTCAGTGAATTAAATGTAATGGAGTGTGTTATTTAAAACACAATACTGCGATGTTTTTTTAACTTGCAATATTCTGCCAGTTGCACAATGGACTGTAGTTCAGCACCGTGTGAGTACAACCATCAAAAGAACAGTCACCATACTACACACAGCTGTAAATACACCTAAGGGAAGTTCATTTTTACACACCATCACACAATGGGACTACCACATAGCACACTTCAGAAATGCCTCTCCAATGTAACAGTGTAAAAACATAGACCCTCCTGATTTCATGGAAGCATACAGAGACCTATATGAAGTTAAAGCCAGTAATACCATATACACTTAACTGTATGAATGCAGTCCAGTACTGGGATGAAATTCACTTACCCGACTTACAGACTGATCATTGAAACAGAACCAATCACCCTTCTTGAATTCCTTGATATAGGCATAATAATGGCCACCTGATGCGCTTCCAGAGTGTATCATGATGGAGAACAGTTCATACATGTAGGGCCCCTTCTCCATGGTATGCCTTCTATTCTTTTCATTTTCATGATGATTTGGTCCATTACTCATATCTATGCCTTCATCATCTTCCTATTCAAGAAAGTAAGGCACATCTAAAAACTCTGGGCAACCTAATTCTTTAACTTCATTACACGAACATTACTGACAGAAATACTTACACATAACTACTACTTAGAACCAATGAAGAGGTCATGATACATCATTACATATTTGATGAAAAATTATTTAAGAACTTTTAACAAACTGAAGAAAAACAATACATTTACAAGAAACTCCACATCTGGAGTATTACAATGTGTGTGTGTGCGTGGGTGCACATATGTATGGGGGGGCACAGACAGAGCAGCAGAAAACACATACCACTTCTTTTGAAATAAAAAACAATGATCTGAACTCTGCAACCATGGTTGTATTTGCCTGTGTACTGATCACATGTTGGTCATATAAAACATGTAACATAATAAATTCACCTGATAATCAGCATCCTGTGTACTAAGGGCAGTTTCAGTTCCTTGACAGCTTTCATCATCTAAAGCAGAACCACTGTCAGTTGTACTACTGTCATCACACTTCACTATAGATTCTTCCGGAATGCCATCACTGTCTTCCTTGTTGCCAGCAGACACGATGACACTGTTCAAGTTGAGAATTTCTGGAAAAACAACCCTGCAAGAGAATATGCCATTTCAACAACACCAAATAAGGGTTTGCACCATATGTATCTGCTATACAATACAGAAAATCCCCTCCAAATTTCAAGCACCAGCCACACATTTCACATTACTTGTATTTCTAAAGAACCATAAAAATATTTAAAATATCAACAAATCACCTACCTACCCACATCCAACTTTTATTTTTGGATCCTCTTACATTTGCAAGATACACATCACATTAATGGAACCTTTTCACTTTACATAACAGAATGCAGGAAGAATTATCTAATGTATGATAACAATATAACTGGAAGTTCCAGACATAATACCTATCTAAATGACTGTTAAAAAACTTGAAAATTTTTCACAAAATTTTTCAATATTAAACTTAATCAAAATTGGTTCACGCATTTTCCAGGCAGAGATCTGAACAGGTGCTCCAAAGGAATGTAAAGAAGGTATAAATAAAAAATTCATGTTTTCTGGACTGTCACACCATGCTCACTAGTAGGTACTTACTGATGTTCAGGAGGAACATGCTGCCTCCATCTTCAATGTCCAACAGTCCCAAAAGCACAACTATGCTAGAAAATATGGTCATATTTTATAGGTTAAAAGAGGTCAGGTGGTGGACCAATCAAAGTGGTAAAGCTATATGCTGGGTGGAGTCCTAGTAAAACCAGCAGGGAGTTTAAGCAACTCCAACCACTGGTAAAGTGTTTAAAAAAGTGATAAGCAAGTAAAGAGTAAAGTTCACCCTAGAACAGGTCATGAAGGTCCAGAGAGGAAGAAGAGGTATAGCGCTACTCTTTCTTCAATCTTGGCAACAAATGGGGATGGGTGGTCATTGGCATGCCTCAGCCGCTTTACCCCCAGGAAAGAGAAATGGTACCCACTGTGCATAAGGCTGGGTGGACCCTGTCTGGACAGGTACAGAAAATCTGCCTCCTCCACATCAAGTACACTATCCTGGCCCACAACAGTGATGGACTACAGAATGTAATTGACACAAAGACATGAGAAGTGAGCAAGTATGTTCTGGGAAACAATAAGAGGGGGTGGGAGAGTCGTTGTGGTGACATGGGTGAGATCATGTGTACATTTGGTCATGAATGGGGCCAGTTCAGATGCTTTTAAGCTTGTCAAGAGTTCTAAGTAACCCTTTTCAGGACCACATACAGCCACCACCTCTCTTCCATCACCTTTACAACTTCCCCAGCTCTAAGACAAATACCACAAACTGCATCCCAGATCATCATTGTTCAGCCCCCCCATCTCTACACATCCATTACATCCTAGAGCACATCATTTCCTTTCCATACCTTAGACAGAACCACCGGTTGGTGTCAAATGACCTCTGTATAAGTTTCACTAGGTGCTACCCTGTACACAGGACCATAAATCCTATAGACTGGCCACTCCAACCATCCTGACCTGTAAAATACATCCCTGTTTTCTGAGTTAATTATCTTGGATTGCTTGATCCTTAAGATGGAGGCACTACATTCCTCCAAAATGTTGACAACTAGTGCCAAATAGCATTGGCATAACAAATCAGGAGATTTGAATCTTCATCAGCACTGCTGTCAGAATGCAGATCATGCATGGCTAAAACTGCTTCCTTTACTATGTACTCACTTGTCATTGAGTTTGATTCGGTGCAGAGTAGTATAATCAAAGTCAAAACGTTTCAGATGTAATGTGAGGAGGTAAGGAAACTTGGAAAATTTCAGTCCTTTATGAGCATCACATTTCTTGTTGCATTTTTCACAGTGATACTGGTTATTGCCATCAAGTGTCTCAGGCTGAACAAAAGCTCGTAATGCTTCTTCCTAAGAAAAAGTTAAAAAAGTTAAACATTATAGAAATTACCAAATCTGCTCAATGACACCATTTAAATTTCATAACACTGTTCTTACTGCTGACATTTATATACATAGAAGGTTCTAAAATACATCCATCCACTCGTCATATGAGAAGTGGGAATATGTCTGAACAAATTCATGCAATGTTTCACATTATTTCTGTACTTTTCCAAAAAATAATGACCAATGTTTGTGCCTGGTAAACCCAGGTGACACCACTCACTGTTATGTGTATGTGTACCAGTATCTCTCAGTGTGTCAGTGTTCCCAATACACAATGACAAAATTATGATGATAATAGCAACAATGACAAAGGTGAAAATGGCCTTTACTGGATTAGATCAGTAAATCCTGCTGCTAAGAATCCCAAGAGAGTCTTGGTCTCTACACTTATTCTCATCTCAGAGCCTGTTGTACAGCTAATGGAATGCCAATAATGGCAGCCAGTCTCTTTCTATACTTTCCATATAATTCTTCCAATTTAAGTGCTATCCTCATATCTTGTCAACTATTGCAATCTCCTATTATATTACAATTTCTAGTAAAGCCTAACAGTGATCCAAAAATTGCATTTGTGTCACACTTATTTTCTAGGATTCATCTTTGTTTAAGGTCTGAAATTCACTGCCATCATTAAGCATTGATCTTCATGGGATATTCTGCATGCATAACTTTGTATCAAGCAACATTCAGTACCAAAATTATTTGCACCACTTATTACACTGTATGCTGGTACCTGTACTGCTTACTGTATAAACAAACTGGCAGACAATATATAAGGAATGTACATAAAGAGCACATTTTTTTTTTTGAGATAGCTCATGCTAATTATCATCAATAAAAATGAAAAATGGAGTATCCAGATTCATCTTCTCACATATAATGCCACGTATTTTGGTAGACAGATAATCTTTTGGAGGATTTTGTAAATAAAGCCAACTTGGTGCATAATTTTTCTTAGTATGTTTATTTCTTAGTATATTTATCAATCTCTACATGTTTTGGGCAACTATGTGCACATCATCAGGAGAAAAAACTGCATTTATGTGACACTTGATACTTGTTATTCTGTACGTATGCCTGTCTGGTATGCAGCCATTCCACCCTGCATACCAGAACAGTCATCCACACAGAATAACAAGTACCAAGTGTCGCATAAATACAGTTGTTTCTCCTGACGATGGGCACATAGTCGACAAAAACGTGTAGAGATTGATACATATACTAAGAAATAAACATACTAAGAAAAATTGTGCAACAAGTTGGCTTTATTTACAAAATTATACAGTGATATACGGTCAACAAAACACAAAATTGTGGAGAAATTTGCTGAGCATCTGTATGGTTATGCAGGATGCAGGTCCTTCTGAAATCATATTTATATAGCAAACTAGACAGCAGTACATCTCTGGAGACCACAATCCTTGTATCCACAACTGTAATAACCTAAAATCTAACGAGAAAATATCTTAACAAATTGGGCTGATGAAAAAGGGGAGTATCATTCAAAGCACACATTTCATACCAATATTCATAAATTCAGCTCTACCTCACAGTAAACATATCATGCATATATTACAAAGACTGATCAGGTAATACTGTTTAAGGAAATAATCACAGTTTCCTTTAAGGATCACTAAACACATAAATACACTTGAGGGCATATATAAGTTTTGTATACTTACAATATCTACAGTGTTTTAAAGCATTAAAGATTACAAATGACCGAACAACTGTTATCAGTGACA
>Ga0136643_10010587_pt1:0-10000 | contig 13629 bp, 5 predicted proteins | sample TergutLab28metaG_FD_96883 | JGI IMG/M metagenome (GOLD analysis project Ga0136643, IMG submission 96883) | Labiotermes labralis P1 segment gut microbial communities from Petit-Saut dam, French Guiana - Lab288 P1 (version 3) (version 3) | ecosystem: Host-associated > Arthropoda: Insects >...
ATACCATGTTTAAAATATTCAGTACATATATTTGTTGAATAAATATATAAAATGCAACTTTAGAGGTTAGCGGTGCGGTACGACCACTATAGTTGACGTTAGGCGTCTAAAGGTTAATGGAAATGGAAGGCAGATTTATTTACATAGTTAATTCTTTCTTCCTTGACGCAATAGCCCCTGGTGGCCCAGGGTCTTCTCATTTTAGAATCTTCACGATCTCACTCAGACACACACACACACACACACAGTCGGTAGACCTTCTCAGTACGAGTGATCAGCCCGTCGGCAGAGACCTCTACCAGACAACACAACACTCGCAACAGACAGACATCCATAAGCCCGACGAGATTCGAACCCGCGATCCCAGCATCCACAGATCACGTCTTAGACGCCGTGGCCACTGGGATCGGCTCAATACTTAATTACGCACCAAATCTTAAAGGCGTGTGGTGCACTAATAACACATATCCACGTATTCTTAACCTGTGCTTTGGATACCGATGGATTCAAACAGTCGGCCGTTAAACATGAAGCTGGTTCAGCCCAAAATCGGAGTGCTACCCCTGACCAATCACCATATAATTTTAAACGTGTCTTTAAATAAAAGCAAAATGTTACTGCAATTGGAACTGTAATTCCTGGTAGCAAGGCCGTCACGATATCACGCTTAAGATAAAACCAGCCAGTTTGCGTGTTCTTATATTGAACTACATTACGACACTTCGTGAGTTCAAAGGCAAAGTGTTTGTGTGCTGGCGACCCCTTGTGTCCGCAGCCAGCACAACACGTTCTGCGTATAGCCTGGGCCACGGAAGGTAAACACGAGCCGCTGCTTGACTATTGATCCCGATGTTTCACTGCAGGCACTGTTGTACCTCGACCACAATGTCAATGTTCCGAGTTCAGCCTTCCATATTGTCTCTCTGACAATCGCAGCAAAATTCTCTTCGTGTTCTGTAGTTTCTGTGTCAACTCTACGCATTATGAAACGCCTTCTTCCCTTGGCGCTACAATTCTTTGTGAGTTTTGACCCGCTCAACAGTTCTCTTCCATTTTTCTCTATCCAGAGCCATCTTACTCCAATTCTGAGTCTTCAGTTTTCCCCCAAATCCGCGCTGACATCACCCTCCCATCTGAACCTCGGTCTCCTTAACCCAGTTGATCACCACTCTGTTATTTTTTTCCCCTGTCCTTTCTTTATCCACTCTTACGATATGCCCAGTCTATCTTATTCCATGTGCTTTTATATACCCAACTACGTCTACATGTTTGATTAACAGATTTATTTCTTCATTAGTTCTTATTTTGCACCGTTCGGAAACTATCAGGATGGTTTTATGCAATGCACAAAGCCCCGACTTATTAGAGCTTTACTTTGTCCATATTACTGTTCTGTCGTAAGATGAATTGTACAAGGTCAAATTAAACGCGTACTTCAATATTTCTTAGTTAAAATAGACGCAGATTCTGCCAATAAAAAAAGAAAAAAGTTCTTACCAAAAGCAGCACTCCGTACATTCGATGAAAGTAATTAATATTTGTATGTTTTATCCTTCAGTATTTATAAAATACATTTAATGTAACAATGGACATGCAGTAGGTCCAATCAAGGGTTAGGAAAACACTCCAAAATAGACTACTGGTAAATAATGTGAAATGTCAACTTGATGCAAAAACGTAATTTTATTGATGTATTCTTAGCTCGACATGTTTCGGGCGTATACGCCCATCATCAGGAGCATTAGATGTTGAGTTGCAGCACATGGTTTTCTGCACCGAGTTTGTGGATGGCTGGTGGTCTTGAGAGCCGCTGCGTAGATCGTGTGTGTGGTGCGGATGGTGCCGTGCACGGCACCAACCGCACCGTACACTGCGGCTCTCAAGACCACCACCCATCCACAAACTCGGTGCAGAAACCATGTGCTGCAACTCAACGTCTACATGCCGAGCTAAGAATACATCAATAAAATTACCTAGTTGCATCAAGCTGGCATTTCACATTATTTCATGAGGAAGATGCACGGCCAAACAACCTTCTAGACTACTGTTATTTACTTCCACATATTTTTCAAGTCACTATCCATTAACAGTCCTGCCACACAGGGCTGCAGATTTCGGTACAGATAGCAGCATTAAATAAGCCACAAACAAACACACAGGAGAGAGGAAGGCTTTTTATTTGGGTGGGACTGAGGATCCAAGTTGTTTGGACTCAATCTCAATCAACAAGAATAAAACCCTTTATGACCTCGTATCCCATGGACAATCCCTTCCGAACTTGCAGGCACTAGGATTACGTGTTCTGTGCAAACATAGGCATTGTGGCGGTGAGACGAAGGGTAAATGGCATCGATGTTACATGCGTGCAACTGTTGCACAGGAGAACAGGAAAAGCTGCAATAATACTGTCTTCACAGACCTGAGTTTCCCCCTGTTGGAAGCAGGAAAATATTATTTATTTTTTGAATTGACTTTTTTCTTTTTACTGGCGCCAGGACTTCAGGATTGCACGATCCAGTATTGCTCGGGGTAGCAGTCGCTTAGCTTGTTACAACACCCCCCCCCTCCCTCCCTTCCCCATCTTTTACGGATCCGATTATTTTACATTTACAACCACACACCAAAATACCCCCATCCTGAGTGACTTTCATGCAAACAGCTTTGTTACGATCAAGTTCGATGCTACAGTACTTCCTGATTACTGTAAGGCTTATTGCTAAGTATCATATTAAATAATTTAAACTCAGAAAATAAATAGATTAAAGGGCCTTAGGTTGTCACAGAAGTATAATTCAGGATGTGGCGCGGTGACGTTGGATGACTGTTTCCCGACGATTCGGAAAAGAACTGGTGCCTTCATCTTCAAAGAAAGGTATCTAAATCCTTGAAGATGACGGCAATGCATTCCTTCGAAACGTCGGATATCAATCAAGCAACGACAGAGGGTTAGAACCCAAAAGATTTGAATCCTCAAAATCTCTTTAATTCATACTTACTTACACATAATTAATTACTTACTTACTTACTTTCTTACTTACTTACTTACTCACTTACTTACTTACTTACTTACTTACTTACTTACACTCTCCATGGAGCAAAATCATTCTTGAAAAGCTAACCGGTTCTCAGCTAGTCAAGAAATTCCCCGCATTTTATGGAACCCGAAGGTTCATTACCGCACTCACAATTGACCGCCACCTGTCCCTTTCTAATGTATTTCCCTTTTTGTTCCCACAATAAAAATGTCAGATTTTATTTCGAGATGCAATATTTTCTTCACACTAACCTTTCTATTACAATTTTACGGCTTACCTCCAGGCATTAGGCAGTACTGAAGGGTGCAGTACACTTCTAGGATAATTTTTGCTTCTGCTGATTCACGGTCTGTCTCTGGTGCACATAAATCAAACGTATGCCATTTTGACGCTTTGCGACCATGAGGCTCTTCGCCCAAGGTTCAAGCCCTATAATTAGTTATGGACAGCTCCACAAGCCAAACCGCTCTGACTCAACATACTACAGTCTCTTGAAATGCCAGCTCTGACGGTGTGCATGTGTCTGCGTGTGTGTTTATATATAAATTGGCATTCCTGGTATTTTATTTTCATCGTTCTGCCACAGTTAAATGCTCGGATCAACGGCCAGAAGAACTGGTAATTTATGACCATCACTGGTGAATTATTAAGCCGAGTTCGCCAAATTCACTTTAAACAATCCTATATTTTTTTCTCCCCTGAAGTGCATTTGTACGAAACTATCAAATATTGCTTCAGTATACATGCAAAACAAATTTACTAGTAGTGCATTTCGGTAAATGTAGGTGTAGTTCCACTCATTCTTAACCTCGGTACTAAATGGAGGTGAATGTTTAGCTTCAAGCCACGGCCCCTTTATTCGCGTGGAAAGAGCGATGATAACCTTGAACGAGGAGACTGAGAGGGCCCCAAAGATAGTCTTGATCTTTTATGGATGAGAAAAATGTCCTCCCTTGCAGAGAATATAACCACGATTCCTCAGTCTCCAGGTCGTGTCTTAGTCACTGTACCAACTGAGCTATCCCACCTGCTGCTTACAATGCAAATGAAATAAACATGAATGTTAGGTCAGATTTTAAACTCTCACGGTGGAGATAATTCATGACACAGTCTTACGAGATGTGGAGTGTAGTGTGACAGACTGATTTCAAACTTTGGTACCGATATATCACATTACACGGCGACCTCCCAGAACAATGTTACCTGAAACACTTTCTTCGCGCTTAGGCACCCTGTATGTGGGAGATCCTATGCAGATGTTAAATGTCTTTTGAAATAATAAATGCGGTGTTTTACTTACGGACTGAAATGTGCAATTTTATGGAGTAACTCTAAATTACGGTACAAAAATATTTTGTTGTGTGGGGGTTAATTGAACCTTTGAAGTATGAAATTAAGCTGAATAACATGTTACGTTAAAATTCAACTACCTTCTCAGTCTATTAGTCACAAAGGTCAATAGGTTATAGTTGTTTAGCGAAATGGCACAAGCGCGACGACTTCAACATCTTTCGACAAACTGTGACTAACTAATGTGACCAGGCAAGTTCCGCTGGTAACAAAAATGGCAACCAAGAACGTCTAACGCGCCCAGATATGTATCCTTTATTTTTAATTTTAGGCAAGGCAGACAAAGGTATACACCGCTGGAAATAAAAAAGTCTGTTAAATGAAAATGAACTTTTTTTATTTTAAAAAAACTCCCCTTTCCTTATAAATGTTGACATAAATTACAAGAATGCTAAGTGGAAACAAAAATAGGAGCGCTTTTGTTTCAAAAGCGGGCATTATACTTGTATAATCGTAAATATATAATTTAGTGTAAAATGTTTCCCTCCAGTTTCGGAGGTAAGCAAGATGTATGTAAGAAGATCCTTTTGTCTCAAATTAAAAGTTAGCTCTTATTTTGTTGAAATGCACGTTAGCTGTTTGTTGTGTGAATCGTAAGATGCGCATGCCTAGGCGATGTGGGTGAGGTGCAGAGTTTCCAGGTGTCAAAATGTGTTGCAACCAGTGTGCTTTGCCGTGTTATAACGACGTCACCCCCTGTTAGACTGAGACTGGGCCAAAACATAAGCACCATTCCTGTTGCAGTACACTCACTGCCGAACCTCACGGTCCTGTCGCTCTCGGGCTGCAGCAAGATCACGGATGACGGAGTGGAGCTGATCGCAGAGAACTTGCAAAAACTGCGGAGTTTGGACTTGTCTTGGTGCCCGCGGATCACAGACGCGGCTCTGGAGTACATCGCCTGCGACTTGAACCAGCTGGAGGAATTGACGCTAGACAGGTAGGGGCAGGCATGCTTGGGGATGTGTGAAAGTGCAGGGGAGCGAGACGGAGACAGTGACAACAGCGACAAAAATGAGCCAGGAGGAAGGAAAAGGGAAGAAACAACTTAGAGGTTAAAAAAATTCCATGACTAGGAAAATGAAAGAACGACACAAAAAATTGAGGGAAAGGGATTGATTTAAATGAAATTCATGAGAAGAAACGGATTAAGAATACAGGAAAGAATAACAAAGCAGACGAGGTAGAATATAAACTAGAAATGGCAAGATAAAAGTAAAAAAAAATCTATTGTAGGTGGTAGAAAGGAACTGTTGAGAGAGGCAAATGTACAATGCGGGTAGAGAAAATAAGGAAATAAGGAAGTAGAAGGAGAAAAAGGAGACAAAAGGAATAAATTGGAAAATCCAGGATAAAGGTAAATTAATTTAAATTAGAGGAAAAATGGTTGAGATTGGAAAGAGAAATATCGGCAGATAAATTGTTGAGAGTGGAAAGAGACAAATCGGCAGATAAATCAAGAGGAGATGAAGGTACGATAAGAGGGGGGAGGGTTAGTGCGAAGAAATTAAGGAAGGGATATTTGAGAAAGGAATTTAGGAAACAATACTGCACACAGGAAACGTAGCTAAAGGTATGGGGAAATAGAAAGAGGACAAAGGGTTGTAGAGGACAGAAGGATGTGGAAGAGATGGAAGTCAAAGCAGAGAAATAGGAAGAAGAAGGTGGTGTGAATTGAGAAAAGTTGTAATAATATAGTATGAAATAAGATAGAGCAGAAAAAGCAGTCATGCTAGAGGACGAACAATTGGATGGACAGCACATTCTAGTTTATTTAATGATGTTCATGTTAGCCTGGAATGATTGGATTGTAGTGAAAAATGAACTGTACATGGAAGGAAGTGGTGGTGGCGTAATGGCAAATTCTATTCTGATGTTTGACTGAAGTACCGAGGAAGACCAAGAAAAAACTTAGGATAATAGTCGTTTTAGTCGAGTTTCGAAACGGGCGCATCCCGATTGCATATAAAGCGATAAACCGGATAATAAAAGTATGTAACTAAAACAGGACATGAAACAGTGCAACGAAGTATGGGGTGAAACACACGAGATGGAGTAAAGTGGAGAGATGTAATAAAACGTGATGAGTGAAGGAAAGGGGACGAGAAATGTGAGTAAATTGCTTAGTTTGGTGAAATTGTCGTGCAAAATGGTGCATTTCTTACAGCCCAAAACACTTCAGTTAATGGAAACCTGAGCTTAAAATACTCAGTCGCGCTATTTCGCGATAAGGGAATAGAAAGATAGGGATGCATGTAAATGGGGTCTTCAGGAGTTCTCCACTGTACTTACCATTCGGGTAGCAATCCGCGCGTGTGCCGTAAGAGTGCGTGCCACGTCATTAACTGTATTATGAGCCTCATAATATGCAAGGTCTTAGAAAGGGAAACAGCTGATCCCAGGGGCCGCGTTGTCTAAGGCGCGGTCCACTTGCGGCCGCTCGCTTCCTGGGATTGAGAATTTCAATCCCGCCGGGGGCATGGATGCCTGTCTCTTATCAGCGATGTTTGTAGCCAGGTACAGATGATTGCGACGGGGTGATCCCTCATCCAGAGGAAACCTACCGAATGTGTGTGTGTGTGTGGGTGTGCGTGCGTGCGTGTGTGGTGGGTGATCAGGTGCAACAATAACAACTACACCCACACTGAATTGGCAGACGGAAGTCAAAATTAAGAAAGAAAGAAAATTTTAAGACAAACATTCCTTACTGAACGGAGGGGCTGTGAGCCCCACCCGCTTGACGAAGGTATTGCCTTACTGTCAACGGAATACAAATAAAACTCTGTGATACCGCTAAGCTCTCCCTCTTTTTTGTCAGTCGTCGTCTTTGGCCCTTTAGTCTTATCTTCCTCGGAAAACCGGGTTTCGAATTTTGCTCCTAATGACAGCTTTTAGACTAGCTTTGGGGTCTCTTATTTAGCGTGAATCTGAGGGAGGTTGAGAATTAGCGAAGACATACCTTGCCACCCCATGGTACTTCTTCAAGCCATGCTTAATTAACCAAACACAAACTGCGCTTTATTCTTCGCGTTTCTGTCTTTTTTTTTAATCCATTAACACCATGTAGCGGAATCCTTCATGAAAATACATGCTGTAAGCTCGGTTTGTTAACCCCTAATTTTCTCCGCTTTTTGAAACCAAAATTCATTAGCACATTCACAATATATCACCATTGGAAATCTCTTGATTCAAACTGTCTAATCTGGTCCATAGTCTCTCATCATTTTTCTTTACGGTCATATTTAACATCATCCCATCTACACCTACGTCTTTCAAATATTAATTTCCCTCATTTTTCCCCCAAAATTAATTTTTATTTATGTATTTTTCTTTTTTCCAGTGACTTAATGACATTCTTATCACGACTAAGCGAGGTGTCACTTAACCGAGCTGGTTCTAACAGAGTTCTCTCTGAACAAAATTTGTGCTAAGGGAAGCCCTTCTTAAACTAGTTGGTCCATACCTGGGCACCTGTTAATCAATTTGTGTTAACTGAGGTCCCTCTTAACCGAGATTCCGCTAACTGAGATGCCTCTTGATTGAATTTTATGTTTTGTTGACCGTGCGTTTTGTTATGGTCCTTGTAAATAACCAACTTGACGCACAATTTTTAATGTATGTTTATTTCTATTCTCTACATGTTTCGTGCAGCAATGTGCCCATCATCAGGAGAATTATTGTATCAATGTGACACCTGGTTTATGTCATTCTGTGTAGATGGCCGTCTGGTATGCAGGTTAACCTGCATACCAGACGGCCATCTACACAGAGTGACATAAACCAGATGTCACATTGATACAATAATTCTCCTGATGATGGCCACATGGCTGCCCCAAACATGTAGAGAATAGAAATAAACATACATGAAAAATTGTGTGTCAATTTGGTTATTTACAAGTCTCTTAATTGAGTTTGTGCTAACCAAGGTCTCTGTTAACCAAGATGGGTTAAACAAGGTATCTATTAAAATTCTTTCAGCGCGTGAAACATTGAGGTATGGAAGAATTTACTGAAGTTGCGGAGAAACTAAAGTAAATTTCAATCTGACAGCGGAGATTTGCGTTCCGGAATGCAGCAATGTTCACAGTCACCACTCCGGCACAGCCTTCACAGTTCTGTCACTAGCCCATTTCAGTACTGCTGTCTGCCGTACGGTATTTATGACAACCACTGGAACACATGACAGTGTTTGTTTACAGAAGCTGAAATCGTTATGCTATTCGATCCGTTCAGTGCTTTTATCTTAATCGGGTACTCCCCATCAGGATCATAATAGGATGCACGTCCAACAAAACATAAAATTTATGATAATATCTCGCTAATTTCTCCTTATAATGAGAAATGTGTCAGACGAATGTTGTGGGCCAAATGAAAACCCACATTTGATGTTCAATAACTTACCCCCTCCCCCCGAAAATGGTGCCGTTTATGAGATAATGTGGAAAAGTTCTGTATAGCCAGACAGGACACAGATGACAATACAACACGGCTCATGCGCTTTGCGTGCTGGATAACTAAGGTTAAAAACACACACTCAGAATATGTAATATATATATATATATATATATATATATAGATTTTCCACGGAAATAATGTTTAAGTGAACGCGTCTTAATGTTACGTTATAGGCACATGACTTTTTGTTTTGTTTTATTTATTTCTGTAAAGAGCTTACCGGGTAAGTACAGATTCTGTGTGCATAAATCTTCCAAATGTAACCGTAGTGTTTCACACACTTTTTTTCATATTTTAATTGTTAATGTACAAATAACTATTGTATGTCCCTGCATCAAATTTCACTCGTCTATCTCCAACACAGAATTGGTTACCGCCTTCAGACTGAGAGCCACATAAAATTTTCACTTCACGGTTAACGATATTTCAAATTCTACGAAATGGTTACATTGACAGAGTTGCAAGTTCTATTATCCTGCAGCACTTTAGGACCTAAACATAAATGGAGCTATTACCGTTCCCTCTGCTCAAGATCTCGGGTACTGCGTGTTGTTACTGCCAGCTGTTGTTACTGCCAGATGTTGTTACTGCCAATCGTGGGAAATTAAAAAGTATGGTATTGGGACGCCCTCCAGTAGCGTTGTGCGATATGCAAGAAGGTTCGTGTTAACCGGTCGTCTGGATCAAAAGCTGGAACGGGGAATCACCCAGACACACACAAAGGCAACAGTTTGATGTGAACACTCATCCTTTTGAAGTAGGAAATCGGGAGAGAAAGATCCCCTTTTGCTAAGTTTTGTTTTTGATGGTATTCCCATTGGTATCTGCTGTATAGAATCCAAGTAGGCACTTTCCAAGAAGTCCTCTCTCCGTAGGTCTCTAGTTTCTCATATATACAGTGTGTTCTTTTCTGCGTCACATGTGACCCCATCCCGCAGCACTACCACCGTTCTCTTGAATGGCTGCTGAGAACGGAGAAAATGCGCCATTGTGTTGAAGGTGTGCAATCAGCTGCGCATAATGCCGCGGTACAGACTGTACAGAACTGCACCGCTAATCTGTAGCGTCGTGTTAATTGAGAATGAGCAAAACTTGAGTTTAACCAACGTCACTGCATTCATTATTACATTTTATGAAGACCGTATAGAACTGTATCAGGT
>Ga0136643_10010587_pt1:12500-13629 | contig 13629 bp, 5 predicted proteins | sample TergutLab28metaG_FD_96883 | JGI IMG/M metagenome (GOLD analysis project Ga0136643, IMG submission 96883) | Labiotermes labralis P1 segment gut microbial communities from Petit-Saut dam, French Guiana - Lab288 P1 (version 3) (version 3) | ecosystem: Host-associated > Arthropoda...
TTGTGCATGAAGTTGGTTAAATACTGAGATAAATATACTGAGATGCACGGTCAGCAAAACGTCAAAAAAATTGTTGTCTGTTTCTGTTTTCAATATTTTTTTTTGCGTCGCATTTTGTTTTTAGCTCCCGATCTTGTGCTGCTCTTATCTTCCTTTCAGTTTCTCCTTTCAAATCTCCCTTCGATAAGGGTAGTAACGCATCTTCAGCCACAATAGGCTGCCTATCTATACTTCTAATAAACTGTACGTACAGTGCTTTTCTATCCCATATTTTCTTTAAGAACTCTCCCAATCTTGCTGTTGTATTTATTATTATTATTATCGAATTTCTCAATTCTTATCTTTTGCTGGGAAATTTTCACCTATCCTGGGATGTAGTAATCAACAGGATTAGGCTCGGTGGTCTTATTTGTAGTTTAAAAAGTTTCTTACAATTGAACATGTGCCAAGAATTACATATTTTTCCACTTGTATATACGTACTGGGGTGCAAGTTAAGTCTTGTCAGACCTTGTAATAGTGATTTTGGAATTACTCCCGTAGATGATATTACTATCGGGATCACTTGTGCTGCCTTTTTCTTCCACATAGCACATTATTATTATTATTATTATTATTATTATTATTTTGTTCTGTCTCCGTCTCTCTTACGGCCCTGAAGTCAGCACATCATTAACATAAACCGAACTGAATTACTATTAGTCATAACAATGTATGAAATGTCAAATAAATGAATAAGAGGATGCTTTCGTGACGGTTTCCCTTAACACGATCCGTGACTGCACAAGATCTGCTAGGCGGTGGTGGTGTTGTGAGCAGCTCTGGTAACTCCAGTGTGTTAACGATCAATCATTCAATGACTGGACAAGCGGCTGCCACCACAGACAACACTGCAGCGCCCTATGCCGCTCTGATTCCTTACTTAAGCGGGTAAACTGCCACTGCAGGGCTGTACAGCACATCGGTTGTGTGGAAATGCACGAGCCATAAATCGGAGACAAGAAATTATATTTACAGGGATTATAACTTATTTACTTAATTACTTACTTACTTACTCCAAGGAGCAGAGTCCTCCTCAAGAAGCTAACTGGTTCTCAGCTAGTAAAAAAATTCCCCACATTTTATGGAAC
>Ga0136643_10010589_pt1 | contig 13627 bp, 7 predicted proteins | sample TergutLab28metaG_FD_96883 | JGI IMG/M metagenome (GOLD analysis project Ga0136643, IMG submission 96883) | Labiotermes labralis P1 segment gut microbial communities from Petit-Saut dam, French Guiana - Lab288 P1 (version 3) (version 3) | ecosystem: Host-associated > Arthropoda: Insects >...
ATGTGGGTATGTGGACTGGATTGGGTTGGCCCAGGATAGGGACAGGTGGTGGACGCTTGTGAGTACGGTAATGAACCTTCGGGTTCCATGAAATGCGGGGAATTTCTTGACTAGCTGCAAACCTGTTAGCTTCTCAAGAAGGACTCTGCACCATGGAGTAAGTAAGTATGTATGTATATATGTAATGGTTGTACGTATGTATGTATGTAAGTATGTATGTATGTATGCATGTATGTATGTATATATGTAATGTATGTATGTATGTATGTAATGTGTGTATGTATGTGTGTATGTATGAATGCATTTATCTAATGTAGGTATGCATGTATGTATGTAATGTATGTATATATGTATGTAATGTATGTATATATTATGTATGTATGTGTGTATGTATGTATGTGTGTATACATATATATATGTATGATCATTCCTATAGGTGACCGACTTACTGCATTTTTTGTTTGTGACTTCATGTGACACATTTCCTAAGAACTTGTTGATGTCTTTGCCGGAGTTGTTGTTGTCGTTACTGCTGCTGCTGTTGCTAATAAGCCTGCATGCATAAACCGTTATGTAACCAGAGCAAGACACAAGGCAGTCTGCGACCAACATTCGTTTACACATCTTACCTTCCGCCAAATCTCCTATTTTTCCATTTACTACTGGGCGACTTGCTCGTATCAAGCCATATACCATATTAAATAATGCCAATATTTACTAGCGATTTATTTGGCCACATAAGAATCAATAAGGTTCATAAATTTATGAATAATTATGACTATATTAAGTTTCGAAGGATTTTTGAAAATATGAGGGATGGGGTGTTTTCCTCTGCAGCTGAGTTTCCTGCTAATTCCATATTCCTTTTATCCTTTAAGTAAAAAGTTTAGTTTTGAATTCAAAGAAGCCTATCTGCTGCATATATCAGGATGATGAGAGTTAATTAATCCGTATATGCAAATATATCTTTTGGATTCTCAAGTCATCACACACGTAGCCTTAAAATAAAATAAAACAAAATAAAATATATGAATTTTATTTAAAACTAGGGACACGTGACGAAGGGTCATATGCATGTATTTCCGCTTCATATGGCTTGGTGATATGGTAGTGGGGTTAAGCGTGTTCGAGGTTCAACTAGCTCAGAATAGCCTTCAGTGTTGAGTCGATATTACAACTTAATAAGTACCAAGAGCAGTAAAAAGGAAATTTATAAAAAAGGTGGTTACTATCAACTCCTGAAGAAATTCTGTTGTAAGATGCTAATTAAATTAAAGAAGAAGCTTAGCTACAGTAAGAATCTTGTTGAAGGAAGTGAAGAATAAAAAGGGATAGATCGAACTCAATTACTAGCCCTCAAAGCGCTGAATCAGGACCCCATAATAAATGTCATATCCAGTGGCGAGTTCCTCATACTCCATAGCAAGACTTTAACGAGTGTCGCTATACGTTTGACGAAAGATGCATCCATTCATACGGGCAGTGTAAGGGAAGTCTTTTATCTCCGAGGACCATCATGCTCTACACAGAGCGACCAGTAATGGATAGAGAACATTGTGAGAATTTTTTTTTAATACACCTACCTGTCTCACTCGACACCACTCTAAAAATAATTGCTCTCAGACGAACGCTTTTCATCTGATGTCAAAGCTTACCACAATCCTTTCACTCAGTACATTACGCTAGATAATTCAAAGGCTATAGCTTGACATCGTTTTAACGATTTTTCGCAACGGGTCATGGCAGAGAATTTAGCAGTGGATGAGACGTGTAACAACGTAAGCTGTCCCTGTAGCAATGACATTAAGAGCAGGTTGATTAGAATGGGATTAAGGGGCAATTTATAAGCACGATTCGAAATATTTTTCCTGAAATTAAAATATATAACAGGACAAAATCTTGCGTGAAAGAAGAATCGTAACCTCGTTTAGGACTAATGTTATGTACGCAATCACATTATCACCCGGCATTTGCACTCTACAGAGTACACATGTCGGATGATGTACTGACTGTAAGAACATGCACGGTATGAACAACGAAAAAATTACGTAAACGATATAATCTAAGTAACTAGAAAGAGATATGCCAGATCATGGGAAGAGCGATGTGTTGTGCAGGATTTCTTATAATAAGACGTCTGGAAATTCAAGAATTTGTTGATACGTCATAGACGTTTCAAAATAACCCCCAATTATATCGGTTTGCATCCCTTATTTTTAAAATTAACTCACTTTTTTCCACAAATTTTGTTGAAAGTGATTAGTGGAAACATAAAGTTCGTGTAGGTACAAACACATACTCCTTCATAGAGAATAAATTACCTTAACAGGAAACTCCAAAGAAAAAAGTCTTCTTTAATATCTGCTGGTGTTTCAGTCAATCAATTAATTTGTCTCGTTGGTTGGAAGTTGATAGTTTTTTACGATATTCAAAAGAAACCGCGACTGGTTCTATGTTAAGACAATCCCATGCTGACTTTTCTGTTTCAAATTTAAAAATCCATTTTAATATCGTTAAATCATTTAAATCATTATATTGAAAGCTACCTCTTTTTTTTCAGGATTCCCAATAATACAACCGGCATGCATTTCTGTTCCCTCCCAAACTCCCACCCACCCCATCCTCATTACTATCAACTCCGATTGATATCTCTTGAGGAGCAGAGATTATATATCTCCATATTATGCAGTTTTGACAGCCGTTCCTTTTTGCCTCTTTCCTCTTAGGTCTAATCGTCGTAAACAGCACCACATTCTTGACAACCCTCATCCTGTGTCCTTTCTTTAATGTGATTCATAATATACATAAAAAATCAAAGCTAACTTCTGTACTGGGAATACTTGTCATAAGACTTTCGTTAAATTACAAATTGAGTGACTTGTTTACACAGAATTACTACTCTTTTACACCGGACATGATAACGGCAAAGCAATTTGTTTATGTTTATTTTATAACAATCAGCCCTCCCACCTGCACACAGTTTGTCCGTCTCTGTGTACTCAGTCCGTTCGCCCAACATAAGTAATTTTGTCTTCCATGTTTCCGTAACATCTTTCATACTTTTATGAAATAAGAAGGTTACATTTAAAACCAAAATGCACGTTTCGCTTTTGTGGTTTGAACTATTAATGAAGAGTATTATCACATTTATTTGGGCTTGGATAATACAATTGGATCTTCCAGGCACGTGTGTTCAAACTACGGTGTGTTTAAACACTGAATGTGACGAATATTATGCCGATTTAACGGGCCATGAGAACAATTATGAATGACGGGCAAGGGGAACATTTAGGCCGTGTCGCGTGTTGCACTGCTCAAGGTTGAACGTCGGGCTCAATCTCAGCTCCTTCCATTCCAGACTTTCATTGAACAAAGTTGCAGAGGAGTTTTTTTATGTTTTGGTGACCTTGCATCTCAGTATAATCTTTGTAACTGACCAACTTAATGTAAAAATTCTTGTTGTATAATAAGCTTATTATATTCCTCTACATGTTTCTAGCTCTATTGTGCTCATTATCAGGAAGTAAAAACACGTAGAGGAATATAATAAACTAATTATAGAACAAGAATTTGTGCATTTAGTTGGTCAATTACTAAGACTGCAGGGTATTGTTTTTCTTGGCGCACTTCGATATTCGCCTGACAGCATCATTCCATATATTGTGCTTGCTGTTTTTCCATTCATCTCTTACCGATGTTACATAACATTTAACAACTGGAAGCGTCATCAAAATACTTCTGAAGGACCATAATGGAAGGGGTGACATATTTCATAGCTCTGACATCTGTTCTATAAAGTAAAAAATCAAATTTTCAGCTTGTCCTGGAAATTTGTATAAGAACCTTCCGATTGTTATTGAAGTAATATTGAATGAAAAAAAGACTAATTTAGGAACAAATATTTTTATCTCATATACCAGGAATAAAATATTATAATATGACAATGCGAGGAAATCTAAAGAGTCACTTATTTTGGTTTGAAGTGTGTCGTTTTTCCGTGTACAATACACGTTTTCGCACGCTAAATATTTGTCCTCTTTACAGTTAACTCTGTTAACGGAAGAGAGAGGTTTTAGGAAGTAAGACTCAAAGCACAGCTTAATGTATTCTCAAATTTCTAATTTTAAAGTACATGTGATTATTATTTTAAATAATTATGCGTTGTTTATGTATTTCATTTATCAAATTAGGATCCGAAATTTATTGATTAAAAACACTAAATATTCAAAATCTTAAATTCCCTTTTACTGTAACGGAAACACTCTTCCTTTTCCAGCGCCATTCTCCGCTTTCCTCTCGCTTCTAATCTAATGTTTAATTTCATTCTATAAACTTGACTGTTCATGGTAATCAATATGACAGCTGACTTCTCAACCCCACCCCAACCCTCACTCCCTGCTCCACCCTCTCTAACTTTAAATCATTCACGCAACAACGTTTTTAGGTGATGCAAACTGCGGCCATTGTTCAAACCAAAATCTCCGAACTTTACTGTTTCTTCCTTCATACATCGACGTTGTTTACAGAAATTCGTTATTTCTGCTGCGGCAGAGAATTTTAGGTCACAGAAACTGAAAATGTCCCACGGTGTACAAATATTGTTTCGATTTTTATGACAAACTTCTGTTTAAAAGTACAATTAGGTTTTGCCAATACACAAAAATATTTCACCACATTTTGTGAAATCGGCTTACAAAATTCTTTACTCCGAGCTTAGAAATTGGTCCTAAAACGCGCATGTTAAAAATTTCATGATCCAGTTTGCTATTACCGCTAATGAACCCCATGCATTCTTACCCTCCCAGTCGCTCGTAGTTTCCGACTCATAGGCTGCCTCTCTCACGCTCTCTGGCATGTAACCTTGGGCATATCGCTCGAGAGCGGGTCTACACATCCATACACTATATCACATTTTAAGAGCCTGCTTTCTGCAATATCTCGGGACCCAAACGACGTGCCACTTAGAGAGCTGGAGTAGAATACATAATAATTCCCCCTACCATTTTATATGCGATTTTGAGTGCAGCGTAGATGGGCTAAGTGGCGGTTTAGTGGCATAGCGACTCTGCAGCGTCCACTTACACTATAACGCTTAGCAACCGGGTTGGCTGAATATTTAATGTCTCATTATCCCATACTGCTGCTCCTGTAGTATATGCAGGCATGTGTGTGTGTGTGTGTGTGTGTGTGTGTGGGTATGTGGGTGTATGTGTCTTTAGCTGAGGAAGACGCCGACCAAGTTTTCTCTACCACTGCCACCACCATCACCACCGCCACCAACGTCTTCGGAATAACGGATCTGTTTAGTGCTTCGCTGCCGAACCTGTACAGTTATTAGTGTAACATTTTAAAACTGGAGGTTTCTACAGATACTGCCATGTATAAAGCCAGAAATTTTAAGTCTTGCTCAGACAGTGTATTTATGTGCTGGGTATGAACAAACATCAGCAACTTTTTACGTAACAGCGTAGAAATATGCATTCACTCTTAACCTTTCTCATGAAAGCAGACCATATTCTGTGTGAGGTACGAAGCGATTCTTTATGCAAATTATTTTATTTTGAAAAGGAATAGGGAAATAACTCTTTCTGAAGTCTGAAAGAGTTGATCAGATTGAAATTTCACAATGAATGTTCTGGATTTCTCTTTTTAAATTCTAATAAATTATTTCAGATTTAACCTCACTTCTGTACCAATATTGTCCCATGTATTTATCGGCATATTCAGAAGTATTTGAAATAAAGACAAGCTTTTCAATTACCTCTTTATAGAATCCATGTCTCATGTTGTCACGTATCATATCAGAAGTGTCAAAAACTCGCATCAAACTAAAATTTCCGGCCCCCAACACCAGCTCCGGCACTGGTAAAAGTTTCCAATTTTTATCTACACATTGCCCCGATATAATCGCAGTCACTATATGTGGGCTCGATGACGACCCCAGTAGATTTGTATTTCGATAGTCTCTGATCAGATCAGTAACTACTATGTTATCAGAAATAAATGTATTCCTTACAGTTACTCAATACATATTCATCGGCAGAGAATACACTTTGTACTGGGTAATTACGAACAAATAGAATACAAGAGACTGGTGTAGGGTGTCAGGCCCTAATTGCTCTGCCCACCATTTTGTAAGTTATCGAGGCATTTTCTTCTCCTTTGGAAGAAGTACTTCATTTTCAAGACACAAAACGAACAAAAAAGAACACTAGAAAGAAGGCAAGAGGAATTATTGTGAGGTTCAGAGGACGAACCAAGAGGAAGATGGAGAAGAACCCATAAAGATTTACTGTGTGCTTTGAGTTATTGTTGCCTTTTTGTTACGCTGACTAAGTCAGAGATATTAGGATTCTAAACTGCTGCTATGAAAAGAGGGTAGCGAAGCAACTAGCACATACAAAAGTTTCGTATGAAATTTTCATTGAAAAAGACCACCCTGTATATAGTGACAGACTATAAGTACCACGGACAGGACTCTTTACGATAAACTGTGGTATTTTAAAATGATTCAGTGTCGGACTCAATGACGAGTTAGAGCATTAGCTGTCTTGATATTTGATGGTCTGATGGCAAAACATGTGTTGTAAAGAGCACATACGGTTTCACCTGTGGATATCTGTTGCAATTGAAGCCCGCAAGTTTCACTCCTGATAGGTATTCGGGATGTTATCACGTAAGAACTGACAGCCTGATTAAAGTGGCTTGTTCTTTTCCTTGGTACCTTCAATATACGTCCAAAAATTTTCCAAAAATATACAAGTCCCAGGTACCAGGTTAGTGACATGAAGCAAGTTCCATACTGAAAGACAGTAATTATCAGGGGCCATCGCACAGCGTGTGGTTGCTCGGGAGACGTGGCCCTCGAGATTCGTGCAACCTTGCTTTAAGCAAATAACGGAATATTGCATTCAAATAGACGACGAACCTTTTTTACATCCGTTTCATAACAACATTTAAAATTCTATGTGGCAGGACGCCTTACGATTTATTTTCCCTTTGTACAATGTTAAACAAATATAACAAGAACATTAATCATGTCTCCGTACAAATTAATTAATAATTCAGTAACCATAAATAGTAGCTCAGGTATAGTATTGAAAACACTTGGCTCGGAAAGCCGGCAAAAATATCGCAAAGGGACAGGGCTTTAAGGTCTAAGTATTTGTTGAATAAAATGTTCTTTGGGAGTTAGCACAGCCAAGGTGTGAAAGTTCTTTACTTTTATAGGGAATGACACCGTCACCATCTTCAGGGTGTAGCTTGGTGGAACCATAATTAATAACTAGTTGACATCCGGTTATCGGCTTTGTTTCTATCAAGCTATCATAAACATTCTGAATATGTGTCAATAAATGTCCAACTAGATGCAACAATACACAGTTTACAGATATAAATAAACTGTATATTGTTGTGTCTATTTTGACAATTATTAACACATATTACGCGATTCATGGACCATTGAACATAAAACACCCTGAAATTTGGGAAGGAGTCAGTCCCTTCAAAGTCGAAGAACCTTCACACCTAGATGTGGCTGTCTGCCTGATAACATTATACGGAATTCTGCCGCAGCGAAAGCTTCAGGAATTTTAGTGCGTTTGTTGTGCTGAATAACCCTTCGTCATTGACGTCATATTCGTTAATTTTCAAAGCATTACCGGATAAGATTTTATGATGTACTGTACACCTACACGTTTAATCTCTGTTCGTTCAAAATAAATTGACAAATGTTCCTGAATAATTTAACAAGTAACTTTGTACCCCAACATCTGACTTCCTATATCTTCACCCCAACCTTCTAGTTCATTTGACGCTATCCCCCAATCTTCGCACAAAGAAGGCATCTGCGCACCATGAAGCCAGCAAGGTCAATAATTACAGCATAGGAAACATGATTGTAAGAGTGAAGTATACAGACTATAGCCCCTTGTTGACTGACTCACCGGATAGAGAAGGGGGAGGCAATAGGGCGCACACCCTCACCCTGATACATTCTGTTTCCCAAAATGTTATACACATCATTGTGTCGTGTGAATCTCTTATATAAGTCATCTTAAAAGGAATTTATATTTCGTTTGCTTCTCCCCGGTATTTAAGTTGTTCGAGCATGATCCTTTTGCTGGTGGTGAGGGCCAAAAAAAATCAGTACCATATATTACTTGGTCGAAAAGTAAAGATGTAAAATTTACCCAAAAATATTTTCCAGCATTTCTTCTTCTGAACAGCACTTAGATCTCAAGGCTACGTTCCATTTTCACCAGCGTGTTGGGTCTAAACATTATTTACACTTCCAAAACATGTACCATGTTCGTAACTTAATTATATGTCTCAGTATTAATTAATTTAAACCTAATAATATAAACGTTTAGTCTACAAGTCGAAATATTCAATCCACTAGTCAAAACCTTATTTCATTCTCTCCAGAATTTCCCGCTCTTCTTCACACAGATATTGCGCACTTACCACTTCTATCCCTCCACTCGCACATGGTAGATGTTGAGCATATCTGTGAATCCTGAATTCAAAAACACATACATAATCTCGGTTAATACAACGTGTAGCTTTGTTCTTGCTCTAAGCCGCAGACCTCCTATTATTCGGTCCTTCTGCAGTAGGCTCGCCGTGGTTACAAGAATCTCTATGACAACGCCCTAAGCCGAGTCTTCTCCAACTATCCTGCTTGTTTCTCAAAATTCCCTACACCACTCGTTCTCTCCCCTCCGATACAAACATTTCTTTCCTTCCTGTGTATTATGAATGGGTCAGATGAAGCAGTCTTTATATAAGGGATGACAAACAGCAGTGAATGTGTCTAGTTTGGCTTTAGGTAAGATTTTCACCACCTTTTCTTTGTGGGGTGAAAATATTGAACAAATCGTATCTTGACACACAACCGTACTATTATTTCTTTTGAGCTTACTGCTGTATCTAAATAGTATGCGACAAACACAGGTGTTTCTTGAGGGAAGCTATGTAACTGGACGATTCTGAGAAGGATAACAACTTTATGTTGCACAGTACTGATATCTTTGTAACACATCAGTGTAATCTTTACTTCTGGTAAGAAAATAATATATTTTTATAAAGAGAATTTAAATGACGTTAATTGTGCTGGATGTAATCTCTAATTTCCGTATCGCTCAGATGCCACTGCTGGTTATCTAGACGTCAGTCAAAAAGTGACTTTATGGAATGCTTATTGTTGTTAACTTATAAACAGTACTTCAAACAACGTCTGTGTAGGTTTAGGATATATTCCATATCACATTTTACTTGCCTGTCTGCAGTTATTTACTAATTTTCTCCATCGAACAGACAGCTGAAGTCAGTGTTCACATGGCAGTCATCTTGTTACACATTCCGCATCACAACAGACGGTGCACGTGTTGTTTTAACACGAAGTCTTACCTTACGTCTTGCAGAACCACAGAGGAAGTGGCGCCTCTGGCCTTCTCCCCTCACAGGTTATGTTGTTAGTTTTAAATGTACCATCAAACTGAAAACAGTATTTGACGCTGGAACGTGGGACCTACTCGCTTGGAATGGTGTTCGTAACAATGTTGGTGAGTAGGAGATTTTTTAGTCTTCACAGCGGACAATTTTCATGGAAAGAAATTAGTTTAATGGTCCAAACGGAACACCTGGGCTGAATCATGCACGCAGACAGGTGACTGTAAAAGTCTACGGTTTTCCCCATGCCTAAGAGCAATGTGTGTTTAATAGATGTGTAGAATATCCTCAGTATATTGGTGACGAAACATTAATAAGTTTGATTTTATTTTGAGCTGGCTTACTTTCATATGACAAGGATTCTTTTTATCTTATTTATAGCTTAGTTTGGAATACGATATTTTCGCGTATATGCAAATAATAAGCCCATATTTTTACGGTGTTTGGAACGTTATTAAAGATAAATGTAGAAGATTAAAGTGAAGGTAATTATAAACAGGTATGTGTTTATTATTTTTGGGATGTGCTGTATAAAATTAAAGCATTCAAAGTTTAAATAATGCTTCTATTGAACTATCATGTGTTGAAAACAGACACCGTCTCTAGTGTACATACTGCCTATATTTATTACACTGAATAATTTAGGATTTATTACAAACCGTCTTGGCCTCTTAGAATCAAACATCTCACCCATCTCTACATACAAAACTTTTACACTTTTGTGAGGGCCATGCACTTATTTGGGGATGCATTTTCTAATATTCCAAATTTGTGTATATACTTTTCTGCATAATTGTCAGTAAAGTTTGCATAATCCCCTCAATAAGACTTTCTACAAATTTATGATTAAATTATTAGAGTAACAGTAAACTATTCCATTGTTGCACTTTTACCGATTTAATTGTCATAACCTTATAATCTCTTACAATTTTACAGACACAATTTTGAATTCAGTAGTTCTGTAATATAATATACAAAGAAGTGAGATGTTTTTAAGGGATGTTGTTGCGTCAACTCCTAAAATTTTCGTAGTTAACTTTGCCTCGCTGTGAGAAATTTTGCTTTGTTGCTCCGACAACCGATTAAAATTTCAGGGTCATTAAGAGCCGAAATCTAACTGCGTATTCCCACTTCAAATTCCACGACAATTTGTTTGGGTATATTGACAGGGTGATGTGCAATAGATAATTTTATTTACACTTCAGTTCATTTTTCAGGTCCTTGTTCGCAGTCGTCACCCCTAAATTATGCAACGATCATGAATAGGGAGCATTTCAGTAAGTATCACTGGATCTCCACTTGTGTACCACATGTGAATGAACTGAAAAGATAAAAGAAAGTTTTGGCTAACTGAGTTTCCTATGTCCAAACTTTTGGCATCCCTCTAATATGTTGGCAAGATGTAAGCGAATATATATATAAGGTAGGGGCAGGGTCTATTAAATTCTTTCACTATGTCATCGATGTAATAAATTTTCCCTCTTCCTTCACTTCTTCGTCCTCCAGTTAATGCGCGCTGCCCAGGGAAATGTTGCACACAACGGAGGTGGGGTAGGAACAGAAAAGAGAGCTAACTTTATCCCTCTGCCTCCGACTTACATTTGCTTACTAGGTAAAGTTTCTCTCCAAGATGCCTTTATAAAACACAAGAGCGCCTGCCTTTCTCTATACCAGTGAGTGTGACTTTTCTCAAAAGTTTTAGTTATCACGCGATTTAACCATTTAAACGCATATGACGGATCTTTAACGTGACATATTTTTTCATAATTAATATCTTCAACATTTTCATACAATAGAAATTGATCATAAAATAAATTATGCGTTTTAACCATTGATTTGATTATTTTGCTGCAGAAAGTTTTAAAATTTTTCCTGAAAACCTTTAAATACCGGGGAGAAATTTTGAGAAAGTTAATTCATCAAATTCCTGATTTATCGATTTGTGATATCAGCTGTAATCTAAAAAAACGATTAATTTAAAAAATCGTATTTTACAAGCCGTTTATTAACTTTTCTTGTTATAACTATTTTTGTAAATCTGCTAATTACTACACTTCAATGAAATTAGCTGAAAGGAAGATAAACCATTTATTCATGTTGTGGCACTGTGGCCATCGGCCTGTACGTCTTCCCTTGGATAATAACATTAACATAAAATTTATGCATCTTACATGTAGCGCGTTTGTAGCTCCTTCTTTGTGATTAATTTTAGCGGCTACACTTCCTCCATTACCCGACGTGGCTACTACGAAACCGCATACAAGGATTAGTTGGGAGCGCTTGAAGCCCCCCCATAAACACAAGTTTGCAGAGTAATCCCTTAGTTCGTGCAGGGTGAGTTACAGTAAACAGTTGTGTGGGTGCACGAGACAGTCAGCGCTACTCTGATGATGCTACAAACTGGCACGTCCAAGTATTAAATTCTAAACGGGCTACTTTGCACAAATTTAAACACTTTGTTGTACTTTCTACTGTTTACATACGTTGTTATTTTCGCGAGTGCGTGAATAAGTCTTCAAGTAATACATTCATAGTAAATTGCATGTTACTGGCATTTATGGTTTCCTCTGCAGGTGGATATGTAGAGCCGTTCGAGGAATTTATTGAGTTTGTGAATCCAATAATTTAGTTGTTGTTTTCACACAACCCACTATTTGGCAGTGTATTGAATCGCTTGTATACTGTTCGTGACCATCATCTCACTTCGTAACACATGTTTTAATATTTTTCTCCCAGCGAAGCATAACTGTACCACGTCACACGCTACCAATTCACGCGACACTTCTTCTGCTTCTTACCCTCTTTACGTAACAACTTTTATAGTATTCGGTGAATAAATTGCCATTTTCGGCCTCATTTATTAGCTGAGTCTAATTGTCCGAAAGACAAGGCTAATATACCTCATGTTCATTAGCAATAATCTCGACTAGAGAGTATTTTAACCCATCCGATTACGCGCACAATACTACAATGCTAATGTCGTCCTACCACGTATATCTAACTTCTTACAATCACGTTTCTAAACTTCTCAAATCTGTAATATTATTACAACTCACCGCCCTCTCTACGCCCTAACTGAGCCATTTGGTATGTAGAAATTGTGTTCTCTACCTCTTTTATTCCAGAATGCTTCAAACGTTTGTGAATGGCATTCTTTTCCTACCTACGTCTCTTCCCACATTCCACATTCCTTAACCCACTCAGTTTCAGAAATCTCTTTTCGAAACTGTCCTGTTCCACTCCTGTTTTTATTGTACAGCAGGATGCTTAACATTTCCTCACCCACACACGTTTCATTCCACATTATATTAATGATGTCTTTTGCTCATATTCGCTCCAGAAATCTGTCGTTTGTATCCCTTAAATTTAGTTTAGTCCTTTTGTTTATTATGTTTGTATTTGTATCCTTCGAGTTTCGCCAAAAGGGTTCTAAATGATTTTGTCAAATTGGTCCCAATTCCTTAGCCCAAATTTCTAAATTCCATTCTAGGCACCTGCCATTCTGAACAGCCTTTTACTAGTTAGTTCCATCCGTTATCCTTATTAAATTTGCTGCAATTAAAGTGTCATTTAATGTATTAATTTTATATTAGATGTAATATATTTTATATACGACTTAAATTCAATAATTCGTCAGTTATACATTTTACTTTAAACAATTCATGATGCAATATAATGTTCATCAGACGGATATTTGAATCAAAGGTACATAGGAAAATAATAGTTGTTCATTGTAATAATCACATACAAGGCCAGTCCAAAAAGATACTGAACATTTGAAATATCACGCCAGTGAGCCGGCGCAAGACTCTTGCGACGGTGGTGTTGTGTAGCTGGGACCTTAAGCTTTATTTTGACACTAGCCACATCACGCCACTTTCAATTAATCATGAGTTACGGGGCCTTGAGTGAACGTGTGTTTAGTGCCCTCGGCGATTTTGGTCGTGGCGAGGATTTTCCCACCCACTGCGACGACTGCACTTCTGTTTCAACATCGTAGCCGTACACCCACGTTTCATCACCTGTTATGACATTTTTCAGAAAGTTTTCGTCAGTATTCGAACGATCTAATAGCTCCTGACTGACTGTGACGCGGTTCTGTTTTTGTTCCTCTGTCAGCAGACGCGGCACAAATTTTGCGGCAACACGACGCATCTTCAGTTTTTCGGTCAAA
>Ga0136643_10010600_pt1 | contig 13619 bp, 7 predicted proteins | sample TergutLab28metaG_FD_96883 | JGI IMG/M metagenome (GOLD analysis project Ga0136643, IMG submission 96883) | Labiotermes labralis P1 segment gut microbial communities from Petit-Saut dam, French Guiana - Lab288 P1 (version 3) (version 3) | ecosystem: Host-associated > Arthropoda: Insects >...
CCCTTCTGCACTTCTCCCCCCCCCCCCCCACTCTCCAGGGCGAAAAATCTAAAACCTTCCCCGCTCGTGATTGGTCGGATAACGAAAAAGGGTTTGCTTTCGTTGGCTGACCAATTTGAAATTTTAGTGGGTTAGGCTCAATTAAATTTCCGTGGGAAAGAAACGCCCACAACATTACTGAATTTCCAAACGTCGGGTTTTCGCAATTAGTTTTGAAGCTGTCACGACTGGAGGGACTTGATAAAAGTGAGAGGGTTGAGAGACAGAAATCCTTTCTCACAGCTGGTGGTTCGGCAGAGACTCTGCTAATGTTCGGATGCAAAGTGATATTGTAGGATGCGGGAATTGGCGGTCTTTTGTGAAAATTGTAATGAACCTTCGAATTTCATTAAAATGGGACCTATTAGCTTAGCAACGTCAGTATGACTGACAGTCCTATTAACAGTCAATACGTAGAGCCGAAACATGTCGTTGTCGTGGGCATATCAGTTTTCGTCCACAGATAAACCACTACCCTTCGCGAGGACAAAAGCCATATTCGTTTTCGTCCACGACCAGCAGGTATTAGGTCCTTTTTGGTACACGGCTCCTAACTTGAGAATGAGCATAATGCAGGTACGAAAGGCATCAGGTTTGGGTGGCAGAAGTTTGTTTGAAATGGAGCTGACAGAATTAAAGAGAAATGCGTTACAAAAATGTAATAAAATAATATATCAATTTTTATCAAGCAGTGCAATCTTACTTTAATACAATTCTTAAATAAGTATAATTACAACAAGCGACAGACTATAGGTTGTGGCAGAGTTCATTCATCAGCTTGCTTTGCGTAGTACTCTGGTCCCCGGGGAGGAAATAAACTAATTGTGCCATTGTGTTTTGATAGGAATGTCACTTAATAAACATGGATCAGTGGTCAGCTGTACACCGTACGTTCGCCGCAGAGACGTTTCGGAGAAATAACGATTCTGTGATAACAGCGCAAAGAATATTCAGATATAATTTTAGCAAAGGGAGCCACAAGGGTTTCTGACCGCAACATTATCAAGAACTGGGCACAGAAGTTTCGAACCACGGCTTCTTAAACAAATAAAATTTAAAAAAAAACCCCGGAGGCAGATTCAGAAGGGTGCGGATACCAGAAAACACTGGAAGAGTACGAGCTGCTATTGGTCGCAGTCCCAGTTCAGTTGCCCTCAACACATCGAGCAGTCCACTCCGTCCGATACTTCAATATGATTTATATTTTTATCCGTACAAATCACACATTGTGCAAGAACTGTCAGACCGTGACTTTGCTTCAAGAAGTGTATTTTGTGAGCAAATGTTTTTCTACATTCCAGAACGAAAATCGCGGTGTTATTCGTCACTTGAAAATGTCAGATGAGGCTCACTTTGAACTCTCTGCCTGTGTGAATACACAAAGGGTGCGATATTGGAACGAAGCTAATCGGCATGATGTGCGTGTGAAACAAATTCGGTCAGAGAGTAACATTGAGGTCTGGGATATCAGTGTTCGGCATCACTGATCTTTATTTTTTCAAGGATGAAAATGGCAGAGCGGTTACTGTGACATCTGACCGGTATGTGTATATGGTGAATAAGTTCTTGTTTCCAGAGTTAAGCTGTCGTGATATTGACCTTGCCACCATCGGGCAGCAACCAGTTGGACCAACAGCACATACCGCTCGGCAGTCAACCAACACCTTAAGGGCTCCATACACTCGAATTTAAACTGTGGAGTTTAACTGTGGGAAAAAAAAAAAAAACTTCAAGAAAAACTGAACTAATGTTCTCTGGCACAGCACAGGTCCCTCATCAGGTTTCTCATTTTTTTTTGTCAGTTCTGTGTGTCTTCTTGTGCGTGCGACTGTGGGGGATAAAAGCAAGGCTGTCGTTTGCTGTTTGCTAGCCACATCGGCCATAATGTTATCCGAAAAGAAGAAAAGGGAGCGTAAAATTTTGAGTAATAAGTGGTATTTGAAAAGGAATATATCATGCGATGCTCATCTGCTGAAAGAGTTGATGGAAACGAATGTGCCTTGATATGATGCCATCATGGTGTCGGGAGGTAAACTGAGGAAACTGTGGGATTCCCTTATTGAACTGCGCAGTTTTCTGTGTGAAAGACGACTGGAAAGGACAATTCTGAGACCTGCGCTATTGCCTGCACAAACTGCGCAGTTTACTCAGTGTTTCCGTCAGGAATGACGTCACACAGTAAAATCGCTCAGTCTAACTGAGAGTGTATAGGGCGCTTTACAATATATGTATGATAATCGCATAATCTTCCGCTATGGTGACATTTCTCGGTAAGTCCGTTCGCCCGATCTGTTGGTTTGTGATTTCTGTAAGGCCGCTTGAAAAGCAAAGACTTTCAAACACGTTCCGGCAGACTTGCATAACATCAAACAAAGAATTTATGATGCAATCACTGCTATCCCACACGCCATGTTAGATCTCCTCTGCGTAATGGGAAGTTTTTTGAACCGAGTGCATCAGTGCAACAAACTTGATGGACATCCGACGGGTGTTATTTTTGAGGAGCACATTCATAAATAATGGAAAATGTGTGGCTTTCAGTTCACATCACTTTGAATAAAATTTAGTGAATTATGGTCGAATAATGTCTCTTTAAAAATGGTACAATACACCTGTCCTTATTTAATTAAATTCTTAAGTTACGGATAATTATATCAATCAGGCGATTATGTATTCGTTCTGTCACAATCTGTTCACACTTATAACACACACATAACATTTTTTTTTGTATCTGCAACTAACTTCGGGAAAAAAATCTAACGTAGAAATTTCTTCTCTTTTATATTTTCTAATTAAATCGTCTATCAATCCCTTAGTTGGTGACTGTAGCGGGCAAATTAACACTTAAATTTTTTCGTAAATAATATGTTGACAATCTGATAATTACTAATCAACTGATTAGGGATGAGAATTCTAGAAGTATTTCCACAAGTGTGAGTGCAAATAACACGTGTTCATTGTCAGCTGCAGATTAATGCTAACAAAATATCCAGTTTGTTAAAAATTACGAGATAGCAGTGATATCGATCGGGATGAAGAAGTGGAGACGTCAGAACATCTTCTACCCAGTACGTGAACAAGTGAATGGCAAGCTGATCCTCTTACGTACCTGCACATCGTTCTTAGAATAAGAAGAACAACAGCTAGAAACTATGAGCGAAGAAGGTTAACACAGGGATCTGTTAGAAATATGATACTCGAACTTGACTGGCTAAACATGTTGGTAGACGGGGTTGGAAACAAAGGTTACAGCATTCAAGCTGACCAAGTATGATCTGTACACCGTGATGTTGCTTTCATTAACTGCGATTTATTTTTCATGGCGTAACAGAGCCTAGAGGGCCAGGGCATCACGATCCCACTCATACACACCACACTGGGAAGGATTCACTTGATGAAGAAAACTCTACAATCTCTACAACACTCACAAAATACAGACATCCAAGCCCCCCTCGGGATACGAACCCGCTATCCCAGGCGAGTGGTCGCAGATGCACCGCATAGACGGCGCGACCAGTGGGGTCAGCGTCATTGACCGGGATGTAAACATGAATAATAGTCGTGGATGCAAAAGGACAGACTTGAGACCAACCTGTTTTCCCATGGACGAAAAAGGATACAATTTTGAAGCCTACGAGCGACCGTAAACAAAAGCCGACATCCGCGATACACGGTGCAATGTTTTTCTTTTTTTGTACAGACGTTACCGTCCGGGCCCAGATTTGAAGCCGGTGTCGTATACTAACCGTCTTACGAATATACAGGTAGGATGGTATTTCAATTATAAGGTATATATTTGTATTATTCAGTAACAGTAAAGCAGCAAGTTCCAAAATATAGAATACTTGTTGCTCAATAGAGAAATGTCGACACTATAGGAAGTAACAGTGTCTTCAATGTCAAGTATTAATTATATCATAAAGCAACCAGGACACCAAATGTCACCCAAAAGTCCAGCTTGGCTGAAGCAATTGTTGTACCAAGTGGACTCATAATTGTACCCTGATGGCTTAAAAGCACGTGGTTGTTTCATGATTTTAATGCTTAGAAGCTTCCAGTTCAATGCACCATCACGTGAAAGCCAACGCCCTAATTTGCCTTATAGAATGGCTTTACGAGACATACTTGGGGGGATTCAGTCTACATCAGTAATCACTGGAAACTCTGTCACTTTGCTACTGAAATCTTCGCTTATAACATCGACAATTCACTAACAACAAATTCATATTTTACAAGTATCTATCCAGAACCAGCTGTAATAATACATCATCTGCTAATAAATAAAGTAGCTATTTACACGGCACCGTGTGTTGTTGTGGACTTGAATTTCAATTCAAAAGCGTTCCAAGGCACTCAAGACTTCCCTCTCGGTCAACGCGTTCCACAATCTATGTTTCCAGCCCACCATCGCATTTGGGATACTACACCGGGACTTCCAGAATACGGAGGAGGGGTGCCACACTTTTAGTTTTGAAGTTTGGTACCACATCCTGGTTTCTTTCTTCCTATACACACACGCGGGTGTAGGGTCTGTTTATACGTCTTAGATTTGGATTCTTATTGCACTGTTTGCTTTCCTTGTTTCCGTCTACAACTGGAATAATTATTCCATTACACACCTTGCCCGTGAATAATATTGATACACATACTGCACCGCCATTTCTTGAAGTTGAAATTTCGTACAGTATTTTGAACTTTAGGTTTAGTTACGTAGTTGTGAATTTGTTCAGTGATGACAACAGCTGGTATCACAGACAGTCCACTCACAATGGATTTGGACCGCAGTTGGACCGCAAATTCCGTTATTCACGACTGCGGAAAAAAAAATACAATTCAATATAGCCTACCTGCCTAAACCCTACTGTTTACACCAATCTCTAACAAGACAGGCAATGTACGTACAACGAAATAACGAGGAGCGTCCGGGCAACCACCGTTGCAATGGAAAAGCAATAAGTATTACACATTCTGAGTATGCATTTGTAGCCTTAGGTACCCAGGATGCAATGCGCTTGCGCTGCACAGTATTCTTCCACATTACCCCATAAACGGAACGATTCTCGACAAAAAGGTTATTGGGCATAAAATGTGTGTTTCGATTCCCTCTACAACTTTTCTCTGAAAAATTTTATTGTAAAGACTGAGCGACGTAAGATTAAAATGTATATTGGTCTTCATGTAAAATACCCGTTATTATTGTCCGATTTTAATTAAACTTGAATTTATACAGAGATTTTCGAAAAAAAAAATACTCAAGTATCAAATTTCATTAAAATCCATCCAGCGAAGTCGAGTTGTTGCATACGGACAGACGGAAGGACAAACATGATGAAGCTAATAGTCTTTTTCGCCATTTTGTGAACGCGTCTAAAAATGCATCGTTTTTAGCTCACCTTAAAGTACGGCCTCCAAAACGAAGATTTATGAAGCAAACATGCCCTTCTGTACAGGCAGTACATTTCCTCCACTATACCCTCTAAACTCCAGAGAAACACCGCAAATGGCAACAAAGGCCACATCGCCAACAGTAACGCCTTGAGGCAGATTTTTCTAAACATGCCTCTTTTCACCCGCCAGTCTTACCCAAATTTACTCTATGTTTGGACGGAAGTTCGTAAAACTCCTGGTTCGTACTGTCAGGAAAAGTTGACAACCACGTTCATTTGATCTTCCTCCGCGGACTACTGTTTAACCTTTTGGCGCCGGAATTATTTTCCAAATTTTAGCACACCCTGTATATAAAATGTGAATAATACAGGAACCAAATACATTAGAATTATGAAACAAACTGCATTTTGAAGAAAAAAAACGGAGAGTATACACCATGTTTAAAATATTCGGTACCTATATTTGTTTAATAAATATATTAAATGCAACTTTGGAGGTTAGCGGTGCGGTACGTCAACTATAATTGACATTAGGCGTTAAAAGGTTAATATCTATTTACACACACTTGTCGCGGAAATCGATCCATACTTTAAGACTCGACCCGGTACGTTCACCGTTGCTTAGCTTGTTACGCAGGTTTTTTAACGCGCTACGGACGTATTGATGTTCTCAGAGTCGTTTCATGGCTGAAGGCCGGTGATAGCGCCACGCACTCCTTTTGACACGCTCTTATAAATTATGAATGGGTCTTCTGATGGGATAAAAAGTTCGCGTGTTCGGATACGTGAAGGGACGTCAGCCCGGGCTCAAAAAGGACGTTACAGCTGCTAGGGACAATACTAGAAACAAGAGTCGACCGACATATTTCGCTTGCGAATTGCAGCAGCACTGCTAATAAGTGCCAGGCAGTTCTGGCAAAGGCTTGGTGAATTCTGATTTTCGTAGACTCTCGAAGTATAACATTTTTCCTTACGATATTTGCATTTCACTTCATTCTCGCTGCATATGTGTTTAGACACACACATCTATTCTTAGTTTAGAAAATATTTCATAAAAATAACTTATAAAATGAGAGTGGTGCTTTTTCCTTTCCGTTCTAATGTACATTCGTAAAATATCTAGTGTCATTTCAGTACAGTGACAATATAATAGTTATGCAAAGGTTAGAAAACAAAGTCGTACATATCTTTACAAAACCAAACTCAAGGTAAACGAACCATCGTTTTCAGTACGCAAGTTACACGTATCGGCGTTCAAGACCAGCCCAGGTTGAGAAATTTCTTCTTGATACCAATCCAGACTGGCCCTAGGGCCCCCTTAGCCTCGTCTAAAGGGGTACCGGGGTTCTTTCCCGGGTTAAAGCGGGTGGGGGTGACGTTTACCACCTACCCCCTTCTTGCGCCGAGGTTAGGCATGAGCAGAGCAACAACTCTACTCTACACACCTCTGTGCCTCAACTGGAATCTTATAGGGAGACCTTTACCTTAACGTCATACTTTCTATGTTAACGAGACGTGTCAACACACAGCAACAGACTCGTTCGTTTATTTTGGCTATTATTAACATGCGACTCGCGAGCCGACGTTTCCCGACGCCTGATCCAGTGGGTAACAGGCTGTGCCTCTTCTTCCTGCGGATCATTAATCAGCTTAGCCCCTGGCGAGAACTTAATCCTCATCAATGCACAGGCACGCTCTCTAGAACTTGGCTCGTCACTACTTCGTATACACAAGTTAAAACGGTCATTTTCAAAACTTCGCCGTGACTTGTGGTTGCTTCAGGTGTTTAATATACCCTATGCAACAAATGTACAGTACACGTTCAATGTTCTTCAACCAATGTTATGTGATCCCAGCGTGTAGGTATCCCTAGAGCTTTCAAACGGAAAGGAACAGAGCCGAGCTGACAGACCAGCTTTGTTCTATATGTGCTGTCAGTCCGACAGTTTCCACGTACCTTCAGCAGCAATTAACCTGGTGGCATACGAGTCGGAGTTGAGTGTCTTGTCACGTCAGCCATTACAGTGGTACTTTAAAGAGAGGTAGCATAACCGGTAAGTCAACTAAAAGAGGGAAAAGGCGCAAAATGTCGCGAATGCTTACAGACATATGAACAAATCAGTGTAGGAGTAAAAACGACAAATTCCTGACACATCCAACGAAAACAGCTGCTTAAAGCATGGGTGGGGTGGGAGGGACAATGAAGGCTTCCTGGGTAGCTGATATTCAAAGAAAGCGAAGAAGACAAGTTGATCTGTGTCTTTGAATATGCAGATACACTAGACCGACAGTAATGAGAACGAGAATGTATGAAGGGAGAATATGAATAGCAAGACAAAGGAATGAGCAGCTGCATGACAGTGAACCTGATGAAAGTGAGAGCGGAATATCATAGGTAGAAGTACTAGAAAACGTTTAGGGTTATGTGCAGGTGATTATTAATAACGAACTGTCAAATTTATTGCAAACGTTTTTTTTAATATTATCATCACGTCGTACGGAAAGCATACATACAGTGCAGTTTTGCTTGTTAGCAATCTCCTTCCTGAAGGAGAAAACGAAACACTACAATATCGTCGTGCGGGCGACTGGTGGCCTCTCAACTGAACATTACACCGGAAAAAGTGTCGATAAAGGCGTAGGAAAGCTGAGCAATAAGTATAATGGTGGACTGTTATCACGTGAGATGTAACGCTGGGTGTGGGGTTCTTCGCAGGTGGATTAGATGGGAAATTTCTGACGTATGTTTTCAAAACGGCAAATTTCATCACAAACCCGCATGTATTCCGAAGCATATGTTATCATCCACACACACACACACATGCAGTGCATAAGAAAGGGTCCGAATAATTACAAGACATTTTCTAACTAAACGTCTCGCAAATTCATTTTGAGTCTTAATAATTATTAAATTTTAACTTATACTGTCGTGGTTTTACTTGTTGTGCTGAAAACCCTACTTTTCTTTTATTGCATATGCCACTGTTTCTTTGGTTGTTTGCTTTGTTTGAAATTCTGCCAGAAATTTAAGAGGCCAGGTACGTTATGAACTTAACACTGAAGTAGAAACAATGATCCCAAACGACTTAGTGTAGAAGATAAGTTCTTGAGCACAGTGGGAATCTGGGACAGCACTGTTCAGCACACGACTGGAAAAACAGAAAAATGAGTACAGGAAAAAACCAATTACGTTTATGACAATCGCTTGGTACTGAACTGCACACAAAATAGTGCTGGGCTTAATGAAAATACTTTTCACTGTCAGTTACACGGGTTTTGGGACCTGGAGGATTTGGAACGGTAACATGGCTTAGGCTGAGGGCTGGACAGCCGAGGAGCTGTTGGTTGATTTCAGCATAGAAAGGGATTCTTCTTGTCTACAAAGTGTTTCAAAAGGCTCCACCTACCCTCCTACTCGATATATGGAGGGGGATATTTCTCCGGGTGTAAAGCGGCCGGGAAATGAAGCTAAAACATGAAGGAACTCTATTACTGTTCCCGCACATTCTTTCCTGGCGTGCTCAGGGACAATCTTAGCTTCACTCTGGAGACTGTATTCATGACAAGCATCTCATGTTACTGTCTTGTAGTTTCTTCGAATGCAATGCAGGACTACATGTGCTTTTGTGTAAATGTATACATGTAATTCAAAGTCTCCTGTTCACTGAATAGTGGGTGTTTCTTTTTCTGGCGTGAAGTGACCAGGGAATGGAGCTCTTCACTCAGCTCAATTTGGTATCAGAATCAAGAATGAGAGCAGATATACCTCTACTGCTCCTGTATGCCTTCATATCGAGCAGTCGTGACTATATTACTTCGTTTTTTAACCCCTGTAATCACGCAGGCCGACGTACGTACGGTACACGTGTGGATACATGTATGCCTAAGATATGCGCCCGGATATTCAGGACAGACAATGTGCGTACAGCGTAGCAATGGAGCGAACTCGCGTAATGTTTATATCTCCTCGGCTTACTTAACATCCTAAAACTATTTCAATCAAAGACAGAGTTTTCATGGCGATTTAATGTCGCCGGGAACAACAAAATATACTCAAGTCTTCTTTAAAGTGACCGATATTTTGACCGATTTTAACCAAATTTGAGGTTTTTTCGATGGCTGTTCATAGAAGTCCTCACTATGAGATTTCACGGAAAGTTGCTTAATAGGAACGGCGCTAATACATTCAGACAGGCGAATGGATAGACAGATGGACGGAAAAGAAGGTAATATGCAACGTTCGCCAAAATACGAAGGCGCCTAAAAAGCATCAAGGGTTGTTTTCTGCAAATGGGGTTTAATATACGAATTGTAGACTAAAAATAAGCCCATACAACACCAACAAAGGGGTCGGCCATATGGACACACATTTAAAAATATTTTCGTTAATACTCAACAAATCTAGATGATTATTTCAGACAATTTTTGAAATAAAAAGTTTGATATTCTTGGATATAAGGCCTCTACTGAAGATGGCGTCAGAAGATTCCTCCGAAACGTTGGTACCTATCTACCAAACCACGAGGCGTTACAGTGAGACGAAGGCAGCGTTTATAGACACCACAATACGAATCTCCAATATGCCGTTACTAGCATCAGCCCTGTTACAGGGTTACAATACCTCCCTAACAGGGAGCCTACTCTTCGATAAAACAGTCAGTCTTGCTGGCTACGAAATCCTCACAGTCACAATAGAGTCTGCAATAGACAGCTATATTAGGTACGAATGGGGAGTTTTTGCTGTGAATCCAATTAGAGGGAAAATTAAAGTTAAAAAGTGGTGTCCATGTCAACGATATCAAGGCATGAAGAAGGAGTAGCACACATCTACTCAGTCTTACCCTAGGTACTAGATGCAGGTCAGTGGTCAACTTCACACACCGACCGTTTACCTCCAGGGAAGAACTCCAGTGCCCACTGAATAGAAGGTTAGGTGGGCCTCAGAGCCGGTCTGAAGGTTTTGGAGAAGAGAAAATCTCTTGCCCCTGCCGGGAATCGAATTCCGGCTTATCCAACACATTTACTAGTTGCTAAACCGAAGACGCTAACTAGACTTCCCAATTAGGGAAAAAATGTCGCCAAATACTGCTGTGAATCGATCGTGCCAATTACAGCAGTGCGGAAATAATTGCAGAAACGAGGAAGGCCCTTTAAAAACACGGAATTCGAGATGCGTTTTAGACGCGTTCTCATAACCGCAAAAAACGACTAATGCCTTTATTATTTACGTCCGTCCGCACTAATCAGTACGGCTCCCACTGGTCGGATTTCCGTAAAATCTGATATTGCGAACTTCTACGAAAATCCAAATTTGTTTAAAATCAGGCAACAATGTCGGGCATTTTACATGAACAAACAAATACACATTATTGTTGCTGGCGAGATTAAATCGCCATAAACGCGTTCTCTTCGAGTGAAGTGTTATCAGGATGTTAGTTTAGTTGAAAAGGAATAAACATTACGCGAACGATTCATAATGTTATGTTTTACTAAAATGCCTACATTGTTGCTAGCTGCACCTGAATAGGTTTCTGTAGGGGAAAAAAAAAGTACAAGGCCTATCTGAACTTGAATTGCGGGCAAAATCAGCTGATTGTTATGCATTCGCAACGTAACGTTACACACACATTGCTTATTTGATATTTATTGGTGACATTGATAATGCCATTCAAACTTCATCATGGTGAGCTTGCTAGCTGATGCACCTTCAAATGTACGAGGACTGGTAGAGACTTCTTCTTGAATGCAAAGAAACCACGCCCTTCTCCGGAATTGGGCTGGAAAATGTGTGAAATGCGAGAAACTATGGTGGAAGAAACATGCATGACTAATGCGTCAGTATGACGAATCTATAAGAGAGCTGTGTACACCAGCTGCGGCAAGCTGATGCCGTTTAAGATACATCATGCTGCTCAACGTTTTGCACTGGAGATGAAATAAGTTACTGAAACTGATAGTATTTAGCAGCGAGCCACATACGACTGAGTGGTCTGTACCACTGTTTGTCGAAATTTCTATTCCGGAAGAAGTCGGGTCAGAATATGGCGACGTTGTCTACTACAGCATGTCTGGGATGAGGAGGTAATGAGTTCTTCGTTTGAGAAACGAAGCTTATCAAATTTCACGGAAAATGTAAGCCTAATTAATGAGTGGCATTTTACATATGTGAAGACCTTTGAAGCAAAAGTGAACCTGCATAACATATGAGCGAAAAAAGACTTACACATTTCAAGTCTTCTTTAAGGTGGATATTCCGTTGTAATTATACAAATTATAACCGTCAACCTGTCACAACGGCATGGGGCTTCCTCAAGTTGCGGATGGTGGAACGTCCTTCAATATGGAGGGTAGCTGCGAATATATTGAATAAGAAGTCGCGGACAGCCGACAAGGGGTAGCACTCCAGCTTGGGGGTTGGGCGAGGTGCTAACAACTCCTCACCGTAAAAATCTCTTATTACGACATACTCACACGCACACACACACACACAAGAAAAAAGCTTTAGTAGGTGCTAGTAAGGAGATTGGACTAGAAGTAAATGCTGATAAAACTAAGTACATGGTCATGTCTCGAGATCAGAATGCAGGATGAAGTAAAAGCACAAAGATTGATAATAGTTCCTTGGAAAATGGTGGAAGAGTTCAAATATTTGGTAACAGCCTAAACATATCAAAATTCTATTCAGGAAGAAATTAAGAGCAGACTGAAGTCAGGGAATGCTTGCTATCATTCGGTGCAGAATCTTTTGACTTCCAGCTTGCTATCCAAAAATTTAAAGATTAAGATATGCAGTACTATAATTTTTGTTGTTGTTTTGTATGGGTGATAAACTTGGTCGCTCACATTGAGGGAGGAACGTAGGCTGAGTGTGTTTGAGAACAGGGTGTTGAGGAAAATATTTGCGCCTAAGAGGGGAGAGGTAAGAAGGGAGTGGAAAAAACTACATAATGAGGAGCTTAATGATCTGTAATTCTCACCCAGTATTTTTCGGGTGATAAAAACGAGAAGAATGAGATGGGCGGGGCACGTAGCGCGTATTGGGGAGAGGAGGGGCGTATAGAGGGTTTTGGTGGGGAAAACTAAGGGAAAGAGACCACTTGTGAGACCCAGGCGAAAATGGGCAGATAATATTAAGATGGGTCTTCAGGAAGTGGGATGTTTGGGTATGGAATGGATCGAGCTGGCTCAGGATAGGGACAGGTGGCGGGCACTTGTGAATGCGGTAATGAACCTTTGGGCTTCATAAAATGCGGAGAATTTCTTGACTAGCTGAAAAGTGGTTTGCTTCTCAAGGACTCTGCTCCATGGAGTAAATAAGTAAGTATGTAAGTAAATGAGTAACCGTCAACAAAACTAAGTTTTGGTGTTTATTAAAGCAACATGTTTCGACCCAAGTGGCAGTGTACATTGCATTCTGTGAACACTGAGATCTCAATTTACAAATTCCTTACATTATTACATTATGTATTCAAACCACTGTTAAATCTGATTAAAATAAGTGTTAATGTGGTAGTGTAACCACGCGATTTGGTTAATAAACACCAAAACTTAGTCAAGTTGACAGTTATAATTTATACACTTATTTCCCACCTCGCACGACCTTTCTGGAATCCTCAACGCCATACAGTTTTAGACAGACGCTAAAGGCCAAATTCGTTAGCATCATTCATAAGGTTCAAAATAATTTTTTTTTCCCCCAAGGTTTTAGATGTTTCCACCAGATGACCAATAAAATCTGAATACTAAAAAGTCGTTTTGCCTTTGACATTGATCAAGTACCAATGCAGATGCAAATGGAGAAAATTAGTTTACGTAATAACGAAAATAAAAATCCTTTCACTGAGGGAAATACAAAGACCTGTCTGCGAGCTTATCTCAAGACTTTTAACGCTTTCAAAACTTTCCCGAGGAAAAAGCACCAGCAATTTTTAGCACTTGCATTTAAGAACAAGCTTTTCTGGTCATGAACTTCCTAAAAGGCAAACTTTTTTCCAAGCTTAACGACCATCACTAACACACGATGTTACGAAATTATTCTTCAAGTTTCAAAGCAGACATTTACACAGTAGCTAGGGGACATCCAGTCTCAGAAATACTACTAATGAATGTTATGAAACAGCGTAATGGCTTTGCAGACAAAACTATTCATCGAACTGAAGTAAACATACCGCTGTAGCAGTACGTATGAAATAA
>Ga0136643_10010602_pt1 | contig 13618 bp, 4 predicted proteins | sample TergutLab28metaG_FD_96883 | JGI IMG/M metagenome (GOLD analysis project Ga0136643, IMG submission 96883) | Labiotermes labralis P1 segment gut microbial communities from Petit-Saut dam, French Guiana - Lab288 P1 (version 3) (version 3) | ecosystem: Host-associated > Arthropoda: Insects >...
CACACACACACACACACACACACACACACACACACACTCACACACACACACACACACACACACACACACGCACCCATCCTGCTCGCTGCCTTGATATCTCCGAAGTGATTCAGTTGATAACGCTTTCGCCACAAACGTCAGTTACTGTGTTGGCCACCTGACATCCATTCTCTAATACGATTCCCTCACACCTGCAACACCGTTTGCTAAGCTGACAGCCCAAGGCCGGAATTAGCAGAGTGAGCGGAAAAACGTTGACTTGCCGACGCAAACCGTAAGAAAATATTATATACTTTTTAAATAAAACCTTATATCTCAAGGAAGCCTGTTCCTGGGTTCAAACCTGAAATTGGCGGCTTCACATCGTAATTTGCATTCTTCGTCAAATACAAACACGTGATAGTTGTGATGGGTAAGTTATGTGGCACGCATGGGAGACAATAATTGCACACTGTACTTGATTGCTTTACAAAATGTAATGGACATGTTTAATATAAACTGGTATGAATTTTAGAACGCTACTCTGAATTAAACATAAATTTTGGCAGCTTGTGTTGTAGAGCTAAATGTAGGGGCCAGTGCCCGATGCTTTTGAACATGGAAGTGAACATTTTAGTTCCTTAAAATCTGAGGAATAATTTGCCTGGATAGGTGAATATTACCTTCAAGTAATACACTGGTTTAAGGGGGCGTTTATTTAGAACCTGTGAGGAACCGCCTTTCTTAAAAGAAGCTTCATTTCTCTAACATTTATGATAACACTGCAGTAATTAGGCTACAGTATAAATTGTATTTCATTAACTGAGCATCTATATTGAGGTTTAAGCATCTTATTTATATATGTTACAGCCAAAACAGGGAACAAACATGTTCATGAACATTCTAGAGGCTTGTGCGGTGCGCTAATGTTGTCACAAATGTGAAAAACTGCTTTTCCATAAGTTTCTGCATATCGATCATATCGATCATATCCACTTAAACAACGGAGTTTTAATTGAATTTAGTACAGAGGTTAAATAAAGGATTATGGTACACCACGTGTGGCCCACGTGGTGTTGAATAATTCATTTCTGGAATGCATTATTTAAAAAAGTTAAATCCAAAATTCTTAATAATTTCCGTGCAGACAGTTGTTAATATAAGTTCAATAAGAGGCACTTGTAGCCAGTTTGATTAATTATTATTATCATTATTTTATCTATGTTCCGGCTCTTTCCGGGTCATCATTAGGGAGAAGACAAATGCAAGAGATGTATAAAACACCAGTGTGTGTCATCACTAGAAACAGGAGCTGGTGAATATACAGACAATAGTAATTTAAATATACTTAATATAAGTATAAATTAAAGGTTGGAGAATTACAATTTAAATTAACAAGATTATGTTCAGTTGTCATAATTCCTATGTTCGTATGAAGTTGCAATAAAATGTTTGCATTGAAATATTTTATTCCTTTTCTCAATTCCTGTGTCCGAAATCAGTCTAGCGAAAATATGAAAATTATCTTAGAGAGGTCGTAAACCGTATATTTTGATAGGAATGTAATGAATTTGGTAAAATATGGTGAAGTAATATAAAAGAAATTAAAACAAAAACTAAAGATAATTGTAAATATCCCTCAATTTTGAATTAGGATGAATGTTGTCTAAGTGAATACAATGTACTGAGCAGGATGTTTGGCGTGAACCGTCAAAATTGGAGCTGTTTGTTTACACGCATTAGCGTTGCGACAAAAGTAAGTGAGGAATTAGTTGGAGATCCTGAGAGTCTTTTTTTGAGGAATGAATCAAATTTTTAAGGATTTGTTGTACGCAATTCGTCGAAGGTCTCGAGTAAGTTGCTAAGTATGCAGATTTTCTGTGTTCGAATCTCAGGCAGGACATCGACTATATTGACTGATGTTTTAGGTTTTTGTGACCGTGCGTCTTGAGCCAATTGTGAAGAGATAGAGAACAGTAACCTTCACAGTGCTCGCACCCTACAAAGCAGCGCCCCACAACCGCTACCAACCACACCCAGCAGAACCAGCGCAGCACACCGCATGCAATAACACACGGTCTTTGTTCTCCTGAAGATGGGCATAATGATGTCCGAAACATGTTGAGACACTGTTGATAATAAACATCTGATTGTTGCATCTTGTTGGTTTTCTGTCTCTCTCTTCACAATTGACTGATGTGTTTCATGATTTTCCTCAGTCTTAAAGCAAAATCGGAGAATAATATCTTAAATTGGACTACGACTTATTTACTTTCGTCCAAAATTTGAGACCATATGATACGAGTTTCTAGAATAGTTGTAAAACTACAAAACTACACGTTTGTGCCTGAAAGCCACAAGAGAGGCTGCACTCTGCCTCCGTCCCATCTACGCACAGATGGAAAGCTGAGATTGCAAAGACAGAATTTCACACGCCTTTCTCAGTTGAACCTTTTTTATCGTGGAAGAAATAGAGTTGAAAGAAAATAATAAACATATTTATTTCAGTCAAACACAAAAATATTTTATTTTTGGCGACATGTTTCGGTCATTATATCATCATCAGGCCATTTTTACATAAAATTTAAAACACGTTACATGTAGTGCACATTAAATTCAATGTCGTATGGGATCCTATAAAACTTACACCAGTGTCAAAATTCTGTTAAAACCTTGAGTTGTTACATTGACTGTGATATAATAAGAGTTGTGGGAAGAGCTGAAGGAATGCATTTCTCTGACAGGTGTGTTGTTTTGTGAAAATAATTCCTAAGATTTCATCTGAGTGGAAGTCCTCTAATTACATCTACGGACAAGACATCTTGTGACAATGTCCACACACCAAGCGATTACTTTTTATTATAGCAGTGGTGAAAATCTGGTTTTGCATCAGTGCCCTGGGTATACCTCGAACAGGCGACTGGCTAAGCTGTGCCCGAGAGGGCGTGCTCTAATCGCCATGTTAGCCGCAGTCGGTCTTGTACATTCTTTTTTATAAATTACGAATACATGAGTCTATTTTAATATGATTAGGGGCAGAGAGACCTGCAGGTCTTCCTTGATCAGATTAGGCTCTGCGAAAATTGAGACAGGTTCTCAAACTGATGTTCTTCGTATTCAACTCTTCTTACATGTGACTGCTTCGTCACTGGTAACTAGTTACCAAAGTGTCTGATTGTGGTGTCTCCAACTTCTTTGCCTGAATATTCCAAGGAACGAGTTTGTATTTTATTAGGAAACTTTATATTTTTGTTCGATAAAGGAGAATTTCATGCGCCAGGAGTTGCAGGTTGTAACAACTATACATCCATTAAATGAAGGCGACAGTGGAACGAAATTGTTCGCGAGGTGAAACGCTAATAATAGTAACAACGGGCGTACTAGTAATTGTAATAATTATGTCAGTTCTGGAGTTATTTATTCACGTGATGACTCAACAGGCTAATGGCCAATTAGAATGTATACCCGAGTAATGTAATAGATGGAAAAAATAAAAACAGGACAAAACAAAGTCCAAAAAGGAAGAATGGAATACAAATAAATTCAATTAGAAATAGAATTTGAAATATAATTAAATTAAATAAATTGTGTACATTCATAATGAATACTTTAAATATTTGACTAAACTATCCCTGTAGATAATTACTAATCATAGCTCATACAAAATAGATTAACTTTTATATTTCAGCTGCTCCACAGACATAACGTGGGCCGAGATAGCTCAGTCAGTTTAGCGACTCGCTGCGGGCTGGACGGTTCGGGGATCGAATTCCGTTGAAAGCGAGATTTTCCACACTTGTCCAGACCGACCGTGGGGCCCACTCAGCCTCCTGTACTATGGGTACCGGGTTTTTCCCGGGGGTAAAGCGGCCGGGGCGTGCCGTTGACCACCCCCACACATCTAGTGCCAAGGTTAATGAAAGAGTAGAGCTATACCTCTACTCCCCCCCCCCTGGGTCTCCGTGGCCTGTTCTAGGGTGAATTTTACCTTTATCTTTTACCACAGACAAAACAGGAACCTAACTGAGGAAAATCTTTACATTAAGGGTTGACAGAAATCGTAAAAAAGTCTTCGAAATTCCGAGTAGGACAACATCCAAGAGTGCAGGATAAAAGTTAAAAGAATAAAAAAAACGCATCCAATTAATACTTTTCTTCGCCCATTGCGTTAATTTTTAAACATTCTAATGCATTAGCTTACCTAAAAGGCATCTGAAGAAGAAGTGACCATAACAGAGAGTTTCATACATTAGCTGATGTGTTCCAGCTTGTAGACATCGGTGGATGTAATGGAATTACAGAGAACAGATTTAGATGTAAGATGTTTGCAACGTGATATCAACAAGCAATTAAGGGTAGAAGATGGAGGCGTAGCAAGACCTGCACCCTAAAGTTTGGTCTAATAAGTAATTATGAGCATGTAATCAACAAGATATAGGCGACGTTTCGTATCCGCTTATGTTTTCAGATCTTTAGTTAAGTCTGTGTCACTTAAGTCGGATTCATGTGGCCGTGGGTCAAAATCGTTTCTTTACTCATGACCAAGTTACTTAAGAGGATTATATTAAATATCTGAAGCTTCGTACTCTGTTCGATAGAAGGCTGCTGTTTAGTGAATTGTTTTTTATTTATGTTCATTCCGGTTTTGAAGATGTTGCCAGTTCCTGTTGGATATTACTGGTATTCGAGTAATTACTCGTAATTTGAGAGGCTTCTCCCTGTTTGGTGCTTCTTTTAAAAACTGTCCTGCTACTTGATGTGTTTCGGCTGTTAACCGTAGGTGCAAAGATGCTGACATCCGGTAGTAACCTGTCACTTCATTAAAACCGGTTGTGCGCTAATCTGTGACATGCTGACATCCGGTAGTAACCTATCACTTCATTAAAACCGGTTTTGCGCTAATCTGTGACATGCTGATATCCGGTAGTAACCTATCACTTCATTAAAACCGGTTTTGCGCTAATCTGTGACATGGTGACATCCGGTAGTAACCTATCGCTTCATTAAAACCGATTGTGCGCTAATCTGTGACATGCTGACATCCGGTAGTAACCTATCGCTTCATTAAAACCGATTGTGCGCTAATCTGTGAGATGCTGACATCCGGTAGGGAACCTATCACTTCATTAAAACCGGCCGTGCGCTAATCTGTGACATATTTAATCAACTCGTTTATGTTTTTCAGGCTTTAGGGGTTTTGTCCCATTTTTTCATTTATATTGTTTTAATATCCTAATTGTCGTACCGTGCATATCGTCGAGTTATTTAATTAGTGTACCAACCGATGCACATGTATAAAGGTTTCTGCGGGTGTGCGTCCTGTGCTTCGCTGCGAAGCACAGGACGCACACCCGCAGTAAGGCACTCTCAGCAACATATCCTAACATAATACGACATGCTGCCACAGCACCCTATTAGTACAACGAAGTTAATCAGTGACTATTTATAATTGTGACTTTAGCAAGGAAAGTATAGCTCCCTGAGGATTATCTTAGGATCGAGACATGTCGGAGCAATTTTAGTGTTTTAATGTGAAACTTTTATATATGTGCATCAGTTGGCATACTAATTAAATAAATTAAATATTGTTTTTATCATTATCTGTTTATTGTTTTGTTTTTATTTATTGGTACTGTTTTTAGGCGCATTCGCAAAATCGCGAAAAGCGACTACTAGCTCCATCATGTCTGTCCGTCGGTCCGCATGAAACAACTCTTCTCCCACTGGACGGATTTTCATGAAATTTCATTCTGGAGGTTTTTTTTTCGAAAATCTGTCCATCAAATTCAAGTTTAATTAAAATAGGACAAGAATAGAGGGTACTACACATGAAGACCAATATACATTTTTTTTATCGTATCACGCTCATTTCTTCATGGAATGAGGAATGTTTCAGACAAAACTTTAGAGGAACTCAAGACACATATTTTGTGTCCAGTAACATTTTTCGAAAATGAGATAATGTGGAAAAATATTGTTGAGTGGGCCAAGCCAAACATGACAATATGGCGCATAGGCATTGTACGTCGGATACCTTAGTCTACAAATACACACACTCGAGTTGCATAATACTTCTTGGTTTTCCACAGCAACAATGGTTCCAGTGTAACGTTATGCGTACATTGATTGTCTTGGTACGTTCTATTTCTGTCTTTGTCCTGGCTGTATAATAGGTACTTGGCGCTGTTATTTCTGGACGTTAATTAGCACCTATTGGATTTAATTATTATCATCATCATCAGCAACAGCAGCAGCAGCAGTGGCAGGATCGTCGTCTTTGTCGCCGTTGTCGTTGTTGTTGTTGTTGTTGAAGTCCAAGTTAACTTCCCTGATTCGTTCCAACACTAGCCACTTGTTTATTTACAAAGAGAGGTTGATACTAACTTTGTTATGATTCCGATAAAAATTTGCTTTCTAATGTATCGTGACGTTAGTCACTTTGGACATCCTCACCTGACATTATATCGAAACAAACATACTTATCAATATATGTAGATACATACGTGCATAGATATTTAGATACATACATGTATACATACATACGTACAATACGTACGTACCTTTTTCCGTGTGTGTTGATTAATATTTCTCACCCTTTTTCGTATCGGAAGAGCCAGAAATGTCGAAATTGTGTTCTGTTTATTTCATGTTTTAAAATTCTTTTATAGTTCACCTTGAATTGTATATTGAAACGAACTGGCCGGAGATCCTGATATTTTCATTTGGATGTTTGATATTTGATGAATATAAAAATGAATTCGTGATAATTATGTGGAACGGAATGTACATAATGATGGAATTTCGACTTCTGGAGAGGACAAGAGTTACTTACATACCTACCTACCTACCTACATACATACATACATAATACATACACACATACCTACATACGTACATATAACCACATTTCTTTCCATTACAGCTAATTTAGCTGCTGTTTTGATGTATTTGTGAATTTGTGAAATAATCAATCCTATTTCACGTTGAGGGGTTGTACGAATATATGAGGATTTTCCGACAGCACAAATACACACACCCACACACACACATTCACACACTGTAGCTTACGAACCATCACAATAACACAATGCTGGAGTAGTCTGAAGTAATGCAAGAGGCCAAGTGCTTTGAATGAATGCCTCTTCGGATTCCCCAGTTTATTTTCATGGTTACAGGACGTGTGAGAAAATAAAATGTCTTAATTGAGCGCACAAATTCGTCAGCCGAATGCAATGTCGACGGATCTGATGTTTTATTACTGGTGATGCCTCTGGAAATAGTAATGATGGTGGGGGATTTGGAAAAAATGAACACACGGAAGATTTGTGTAAGGTGTTTTGGAAAGAGGTACCAACTTAGATAAGTTTCAGGGATATGTACGTAGACGGAATTCGAGAACAGAGGAGTACAAAACTCCAAGACTCTGGGGATCTACAATGCATATCAATAACTTCCTTCCGGATACAGTTTGCGGTACTGATCACTGATATATCTGCTTGCAGATAGATGAAAGTTGAACAAATAACACGCAAGAACAAACATATTGTGATCCTTCGTCCCACGCGGTGGTTCGAAGGAATGATCGAAGCGCGTTGGGTAAAACAGAGTTGGGCAAATTTCTTATGGGAGAAACAGGTTCACGCGAACGCGGACCCTGATGGCCTGCCCCCCACGGGCTGCAACGCTTCAAATACGTTTTTAGACATTAAACATTTACACATTGCTTGGGTTGCTGATGATGCCAGCCTTTACGGAGGTAGAGTTAGTAGGCACCCTCGGTTATTCTCGTGTGTTTAAATTTTCCATCTTTCGACCATTTTGTTTTTTTCCACGTACTCATTTTCAACATCGTACCGGGAAAACCAAGCCGAGCGAAACCGCGTTGAGCTAGGTGTGACTCATGACGTAGACATAAGCAAACTGGGAAACACCGAAGCCTATGGCGGATTTTACAAAGGAAGTTCAGATGCAACGAAGAGTAAGATAAACACAACTCTCGTTGACTTTCCAAGCCGATCCTCTGCAACTGTACCTTCGGTTGCTTTCCAGATCTTCTTCGTTCACAACTTAATATGAAACACGAGTCTGACTGAATGTATATTTCTCTTAAAATATTCCTCACCTTAAATAATAAACCAACTAATGCACATTCATAAACATCTTCAACCAAGTATTATTATTATTATTATTATTATTATAGTAGAACTCCACTTATCCGGACGCTGGTTATCCGGATCGGCTTAGTCCCTCGGTTAAACATTTTCTTACTGTATTGTACTACAGATTTTTGTGGCTTAAATTCCCCCTCCCCCCCAGTTGTCAAATACATATAAAGAATTATGTATTAATGTTTTATTCATAGGTAAATAAATATGTAGCCTAAAACTGCCGTTGTAGAAATTGTTTTCTACATCAACCTTCCTATATAGACAATTTTCAAAGAATAATTCAGTTATCCGGATATTCTGCATATCCGGAAGGCTCGCCGTCGCATTTAATCAGGATTAGTGGAGTTCTACTGTGTTATTATTATTATTATTATTCACCAACATGTTTCGTACACTGTGGTGACGACCATCAGGGTGTCGTATAACAGGAATGCAATTAGTGCGCAAATAAATATACAAAAATGAATCATATAACCACTCACTATTACGTTTGATATTTTTAAGCGAATCTAAAAGATTTGATTGAGAATATTTGTATAAAAATTGTATTCTTGTTATAAGAGATCCTGATGATAATCACAGTAGTGGCCAGAACGTTTTGGTGAAGGATTATAAAAATGTAACAGAAATAAATATGCATTTGTTGGTTTATTATGTAAACATATATCATTATATGTGTGAAATACCAGCAAGCTGCACCTTTATCTCATTAATGTCTTCCAATTAAATTATCTTTTACGTGTTTCGAACAAAGAATTTCATCATCAGGATGTTATTTATGTACTTGCAGCATACAATATTTCTCATGCTGAAATTATATTAAAATAATTTAAATTGTCTATATGTACAATGTCATTAACTCTCTTTAATGCACGAACATGGAACTTACTCCTTCATTGTTTACTTTATTTCACTTCACTGTTGATTTTCTAAGTAAGAAGGTTAAGACATTACTCCATATTCACGGCGTATAAGATGTATACTGAGATGTTTTTGCTCCTAGAACCTGAAGATGGATAAGCACGCTGTTTACACTATTACAAACAAAAATAAGAATAAATATACATAAAAGAAACAATAGAAAAGCCCAGTACAAACAATACAAAACACAGTAAACAGAAGTATACTTATTACCAAAACACCCACAAACACACACACACACACACACACACACACCCACACATTACAAAACAAGTTAAAACAGTCACAGTACAAGTTAAGACAAACACAGTACAAGATATGCCCAAATGAAATAGTCACAATATAATCAAGTGCCCTCAGTGTAAGGTCACCGTAATGTGCACGGCACTTTTATCCCCAAGAACTTCACCGTAACTCACCTCACTTCAAAATAAAATCAATTCACATAAATCACATCAGTTCACTCCACATCACTACACTTCACATCACTTCACTTATTTACACTCAATCCCCACTTGAATTCCCTTGCAAGACTTGAATCTTCATCCACACCGATACGAGTATCTGAATTCTCGGCAGACGTTATTGTTATATCGGTAGGCCTAAATTAATAAATCGCCTTATTAATTTACTTTCTGTAGTTCAGTAATAAAATGGACGCTGGAGCAGCCACTTAGAAGCCTAATGCTTGTCACGTTTAAACAACCACCTGAATAGTATACATGTGTGGCCTGCGTGGTCAGCAAGACAGTAGTCAGTCGGGGAGTGGAAGTTGCTCTAAGGTAATGCTACGCGTATGGCGTTGTTGCCTGCTCCCAAGGGACAACGCTCGTAGTGACGTGTATGTTTGTATGGGGTGTGGGTTTTGATAACTCTCACTGGGATTCATAACACGGTACGAAGTACTTTACAAACTCTGCAGATTACATCTTAGAGCATATTTCAGGTAATTTGCCACAACAGTAGCTCCCATTTTCTAGAAAACACATCCAGGCACGTGAATTTTAGTGTCTGGTTACGTGCCAGGTGAATGGTTATGTTGTGCTTAGTTTCACAATAAGTTTAAATGTATATAGAGACATTTGGTAATTTAGCAAAGAACAATGACGGCACAGAATTATTGTTGATAGCTCTAAGTTTGTGGCTGTAATGTGCGTGGTGATATTAAAGGGAGAGACGCCTAAGAGAGGGGCTTGAGAGAATACAGTAGCGGGTCTCCTCAGGAGAGAAACAGTTATTTCCTAATGCCGTTTCCTGTGCATTAATGTATTTACAATCAAATATACAGTAACATGCAGACCTCTTGAAGAAAGGAATCACTTTTTATGAAATGTAATTTAACTGTTTTATAGCACTGTTTTATGAAATGCAGCAATTAATTTGAAGCATAAAAATAAACAAATTGAAAATTAATATTATATTTCAAAATGGTCGTAAATAATTAAGCAGCTCAGGTTAACAGATTTTGTGAGATATTAACAATGGCGAATTTTATGTTTTCTCCTGATGATGGGCACATAGTCGCCCGAAACATGTAAAGGAAAGAAATAAATATACTAAGAAAAAGTGTGCACCTAGTCGGCTTTATGTACAAGACGAACCATGGTCTTTTATGAAACCCCAAATTCATTCCAATTTTCACAGCATTTCGCTACTCCCCCTTATCTCGAGACAGTTGAATATAGCCTACACAATAACAATGTACTTTTTAGGATTCATTTTGTTACTATCCTTCCATCGGTTCCTATGAACTTCCGACCCAATGTTAGCAAGAATTTATTTTTCACATATTACGTGCACCGGTTCAGCATGACCCAATCCGCTGTTACCTTATCAACTCACGGAACAAAACAAAAACTAGTTTACAATATTCAGTTCATGTGCTTCTACGAGAGATCATACAACGTCCATATGAATTTTTAACTTTCAACTGTGGAATGATGCGTCGTATACTTTTGTTCTGTCACGGGATTTTATATTGCGTGATCTGAACCTCGAAGGGCAAAATCGTAACGGTAGCAAACAATTTTCGAGTTTCTTGCCGCCGTCTTGCCACAGAGAGTCGCTCGGTTTACGACAGTCACAACACGAAGACAAGAACTCAGCTTATCACAAGGCACTGCCCTTTAATGGTAGCGTGTTTCTTCTCACATCTGATCTCTAATATAGGGCTCTTTAGACAGATCAGTAGCAAACGTCGTACATTTTCTGATTCATGTTTAACGACCCATCAATATCGGAGGTTAAGTACTGCCGAATAGCAAGATAATTCATGAATAATGAAGTGGAAGGGATTTGGAAGGAAGCTGTTCTGTCTCCAACTATTCTTGATTTCGTTGGTATTTTGCCAGTTTCTTCCGGTAAATGAAGGAACAGTACCACGCCGAGCTTCGAAGCTATCACCCTCTGACTGAAGTACAGTAACTTTAAGCTACGCCAGCTTTGGAGCTAATATGAATACTGCAAAAACTAACACTATATCCAATCCTGTAAGATTCGGGCGTTATTGACAACATCTCTACCTGTCAAGCCTAACTCAGCATGCTTTTATCTGATTTTTAGCATGGAGACGGAGACCGATTCTGTCTGTGAAAGGCAGTTTTGGTATTCGACTGAAAGATGTACAAAGTCCATTAAACACTTAATTCGGAAAGCCTGAGAACCGTTTATATCAAATGATTCAGAGATTTTCTGTGAAACATTTATTGCAAAGCTAATCAAGATTTATCAAATTTATGTTCCATTGGTAGGTAAGAGCCATACAACATATGAAAATAGTTTTACAAACTGCACCGTCCTTACTAATAAAATATTGTAATTTTTTTAAGGAAAGTGTTTTCGCTATTCCGAAACGCAGACTTTCTGTGGGTCACACAGATTTAGTAAAGTAAGGAAAAGCTGATACGCAGATTTACCAAAACTTCTAAAACAGTAAGTCACATATTGTGCAGTTCAAGCCTGAGAACAATTTAGTTATATAAATTTATAGCTAGGGTATCTTAGCGGTCATCACAAGCTAACTATACTCCCACCCACTTTCTTTATAGCTAGGCTATCTCAGTGGTCATCACAAGCTCACTGTTCATAATCCAACGTTCCTTAATAGCTCATATGAACGTATAAACAAAAGAAAGCAAGGTGTGGGATGCTATTATTCCATAAGGTCTTTAACTGTATTGAGCCTGTATTATAAGGCATTCATAAAGCCTGTGGACTATTAGAATTCCATTTGGAGTAACAATCCCATTACGACATTTACACTTCATATTGTCAAATTAAAAATAAATTAATTACAATAAAATAATAAATGCACATACAAATAAAAACTTAACTGTCGACAGGTGTGTACGTGTTATATTTCAAATTACACTTATCGAGCGATGATCCACGTGTGTCAGCTACAAGATATCGATCTGACTGCTTTATGCTTTTTTTAGACCACTTCGTTTTGTAATAGAAAAAAGTTGGGCCATTAACGTACGGCTTGGGATACTGTTATTTTGCGCCCGCGTATTTGTGTGTGTGTGTCTGTGTCCCTATTTCAGACGTTAAACCAAGTATCTGATTTTTTCAAGACCTAATATCAATATTACACTCCTTAATTATACCTCAGTGCCTTACTCTATAATTTCCTAGGGTCTGTAATAACAATACGCTGGGCACGCAACATTAACATCACTTACTACGGCCTTCTGAAGAAATATATATATCAGTATGTATTTTTGACGAAAATTCAAATTTTTTTGAACTAATTTTAAAAATATAACATGATAGCTGCACTGCGAACATTTTTTTCCCTTACTTTTTCATTGCGATAAATAAAACAATATTAATTAATTGACTTTTTTCCCGCTAATTGATCGGAAACCTATTTCCGTGAAAGTAATGGACGTTCTCAGTTTGCTAACAAGTTCGTTTACTTCCAACATGTTTTGTAGTAAAGTGTATGATTCCACTATCGTGTTCATGTTGAGTCCATAGCAGCAGATAACGTGTCACATGTTATGATGACAAAAATTCTCGTATTTTTTTTAAAGAATTCTCGCAAACAAATTCAGTGGGCACAGATTTTTTAAAAATAATTTTTGTGCTTTTATTGCTACACCGCAACGTACTGAAATTCCGCATTTCCGGCATCATTTGATATAACCGAAAACTACTTCCTTGATGCGCTCAGTAAACTCTTTTTGTTTTCTAGCTCCAAATATCTGGGATATATTTTGTTATCGATATAACTTTCAAAGGAAAACCGTATTTGTCTTCTTATGATCCCACAGATCATCTTTTCTCCATGGCTCGACAGCCCCTAGTGGGCCTTGGCCTCCTCCTCTTCGAGGATTCATGATCACACTTAGATATACCACATTTGGTAGGACTCTCGTGGACGAGTTTTCGGTCCGTCACAGGAACCTCTACCTGAAAACTCACAAGAGACAAATCCATGCCCCACTCCCCCCCCCCCCCCCCCCCCCCCCCGCCAGCCCCTCCGACTCCGCACCACATAACAACACAACAAACACACACGGAAAACCAAACCATGCCACCGCCAG
>Ga0136643_10010604_pt1 | contig 13617 bp, 3 predicted proteins | sample TergutLab28metaG_FD_96883 | JGI IMG/M metagenome (GOLD analysis project Ga0136643, IMG submission 96883) | Labiotermes labralis P1 segment gut microbial communities from Petit-Saut dam, French Guiana - Lab288 P1 (version 3) (version 3) | ecosystem: Host-associated > Arthropoda: Insects >...
TGAGGTGCTTTATGATTGGTGCGCTTCATGTTGAGGTGCTTTATTATTGGTACGCTTCATGTTGAGGTGCTTTATGATTGGTGCGCTTCATGTTGAGGTGCTTTATTATTGGTACGCTTCATGATGAGGTGCTTTATAATTTCTGTGCTTCATGATGAGCGGCTTCATAATTGTTGCTCTTCAAAAAATATTATTAGGATAATCCAATCAAGGAACATATGATGAGCAAGAAACATCTTGGTCACGGAGAAGAAAACAAGATGAACCACAATTCATGAAGAAAGCCTGTAAGGAAGAGGTTATTTGTGAGACTTAGAAGTAAGTGTTAGGATAATATTGAAATGGATTTCAGAGAAACATTGCTGAGGGTATGGACTGGATCCTTCTGTCTCCGGTTTGACTTCAGTGGTAGGCTTCTATGATTGTAGATATAAAGATAAATTGCATGAAAGAAGGGAGATTTGTAAGTAGTTGATCACTGTTAATTCCTGAATAAATACTCTTCTCCATGAAGTTAGGCAGTTGGTTAGAGAGCCAGTAATTTATTTTGTTAGCCATTCTGTTTTTGAGTTATATAAGTAGGAAATCTTTTTGAAGGTATTTTTTATACTTCCTAAATTCATATATATATATATATAATAAGAATAATAATTTTTGGTAATAAGTTTTCGAGAGAAGATTAAATATTTTTACCGATAACCGAAGACGTGGAACATCGTAACACGAGACTGAACACTTTTCAAAGCGATGATTAACGCCAATAAAAATAAGACCATGTGAGCAGGATGAAGTAAAGAGCCAGAACCTACCCGTCACCCCTTCCCTTAACCCCCACCCCATTTCATATAATTTATTATCAGACTAGTGTACAAGAGATGATCGAAGGTCTCGTGGCCCATCAATAACACGGCTTCCTTCCTGCTCCTTCCTCGTCTTATATCCCTCTCGCCCCTCAAAACGTTTCTCATCCACCTGAGTTCTTTTTCGGGATCAGTCTTGTTTAACAATGCCAAAGCCACAGAATAGGGCCGAAGTTAAAAGAAAATGGTTGTAGTCTTTTTGTAGCTCTTCTCAACACCCTGCTCTTCACTTGCTGTTGGAAAGAAAATTGATTGCTACGTTTCTAGACGCGATAAAATGTACACGATGCTAAGCGCAAAATTTGCAGAGTAAAAAAATGGATAGCGCCGTCGTACGGAGCTGCAAACCACTCTGAGACACGTGGTGTGGCGTCTCAGGTTAATATAACTGGGATGCATCTTTTAGCTCAAATTTTCCATGTTGTACGGCCGGGAAAAAAATATGCGCTTCAGATATTTGTTACATTGATATAGTAATATCTTATAATTCGATCTGAAGGAACTGTTTACAGTAAACCTCACGTAGGCTACTGTTTGTTTGTTACTTACGTTTATTGTCCTTCATAAACACAACAATTTTTTATTTCAGAACTTTACTTTTCAAATAACCAACGTATTCTGTCTATTTCAATTGCTTCACGTCGTGATTTCAAAGTTTCTTTTGGATTTTCAGGCAGTGTTTTATATAGAACTTGTACGTACCTCAATAAATTACTTTCTTACCAAATATCATGCAGTAAGCTTCAGTGACTCTTTAGTTTCTTTCAAAAACAATATTCCGCAGTGCACAGAATTAGTTGCGTGTTTTTGGAGAATCTGCCACCGTGCTTAATTTTAGGATGCTAAATTAAGTGGAACTAATTTCTCCTCATCTCGCAAGTTTGCGCGCCGGAATTTTTTTTATCATTACCGATAGTGGGAAAGTGAAAAATGCGTCTGTGACGTGGCTTTCAATAGCCTAAACTTCATACAGACATTTATAAAAATCAGCTAACTTGTTCAAAATTTCAGACAAACGCGCGCACACGCACCCGCGCACGCACACACACACACACACACACACACACAAACAAACACACACTTGATGATGATCTCGTAAGTATACTTCCTTGTCGTAGTTTTTGATTACCATCGAAGAATTTGTACTGTTCTTCTGAAAAAATTTACATATTTATTAACCCTTTGGGGGCCAATGATTACTTTATGTATCAGCAGTTCACGAGTTTTGTATTCAGTTCAAACAGTGCATTATATCATATTTGTGGTTCTCAGAACAAACAGCGATTTTTTCCCTAGACGACATGAAGGGGTTCTTATAATTGAGACGGAATATTTCTACTGCGCGGTGCGAACTGAAATGCTAAATGCAATTCAGCTTAATTTCGTCTTTAAAAGTTTAGTTACATGTTGTAAAAAAAATTTACATCAGCTGTAGAAATGTACCTCGAAACCTGAAATTGATGCCTTTTTTGTCTCGTGCATCTAATTGAAACCGACTTTTGTTTTAAAATGTAAAAGTTTTGTATTTTACTAGTTTGTGTTTAGTGTCACGTCTAAGAGAACCCATTTTGTCCTTTCATGTATGTGCGGTAGCCACCGATCTTACAAAGTTGTGCGACTGCTGCAGCAGAGCGCTTAGATTACATTCGAATTCACGTGTCCATTACCTGCAGAGGCCAAATTTATAATCTTGCATGGCCATTATAATTTTACCGTGTTGACAAGACACAAATATGTACCCCGGACGAAGAACGTGTCATTTGTTGTAGGAACATACAATTTATTTGTGTTAATACTGTATAAGTTAAAGATAAAGGTCACCCCATGCACAGAGGGGAGCTGGAGGTATAGCTCCAACCTATTTGCAATCTGAGCACTAGAAGGGGATGGGAGGTCAACGCCACTCCCCAGCAGCTTAAACCTCGGGAAAGATCCTATACCCATTGTACAGGATACTGGAAAGGCTTCGTCGACCGCACGGGCATTCGATCCCCGACCGTCCGGCCCGTAGTGCGACTGTGAACCGACTGAGCTATACCGGCTGCTGTATAAGTTAGAATAAGTAAGAACTTTAAAGTTGGTTATATCTCTTGCAGAGATCAATTAGTTTATGGTATTTGATGAATAATCGGGGTTTAATGTGTGAACCGAACGCGTCCCACAACTAAAGAATGTGCCTGACATTTCGCTGTATTCAGCGTTAGAAGCTGCATCAGACGGGTGTATACAGGGTGTTCGTCCAAACTTGTTGCTGAAGTTTCTTCTCTTCCTGATGTCACGCTGTACCTTCCGACGTTTCGAAAAGGCGTAGTGCCTTTGAAACGTCGATAAATATTTACCGGTCGCACGGTGCGACGTCCCATTAAGCTGCATTTTTATTGTGCCACAGTGAGAGCCTGAAATCTTGCAGGGTGGCTAGATTTAATATCTTGTTTCCGTCGCTGATGAGTTGTTTGTAAACACGCGTGTGCCACTTGGAAGTGAAGCTGGAAGTAGAGTCACGGTGAATATAACATTTGTGCCCCTTGCCAGACAAGGTTTATGGTTACGTTGCCACGTGGATATGGTGGTGTAATCAGGAAGGAACTGAAAATTTGATAACAGATATCTGGGTCATTCTGACATATTGTGTTTTGAAAATAACGCGCTGGGGTCACCTCCTATGTGACTGAGTTTATCGTTAAGCAGTCTTTCATTATTGTGCGGCACATAAATTACTTTCTTTACGTGTTTGCCTTTTGTATATTATCGGATACTGATGTTAACTGTTATTAACGTCATATATAATTAATGTTTCAGGTCTTACAAGTGCTTGTGAGGTTTAGGACGTGACAGAATGTGGCGAGCAAAAAGGTTCTCTACTCTCTCTCTCTCTCTCTCTCTCTCTTGATCCTGTGACGTAACAATCTGCTTTTATTATTATAGCCAAGCTAACACACATAAGGGTCAATAAATCAAGGGAGCGCTGGGGGAGAAGCGAACCTCACCCAAGTTCAGTTCAGCTGCTCTATGGACATAGCTGCCACACACATGTTGTTATGAGGACCCTGTTGTTTGGTGTTGACATTTCCTAAAGCCATATTGAAAGGTGCCATGTTACAGCCAGGATACAGGACACCAAATAATGATGATTATGTGCCTGTGGTACGGATTTATGAATGACGTAGATTGTATGGAAGTGGTATTGCTTTTCGCACACAGGATGCCTTTTAGTGAAGAATGTGCTTATTGCCTACGTTTTGGTGATGAAAAGCGATATTAGGCTGTTTAACGTAACACAAATTTACAATTCTCTATGTTTTTACTACATGAAAGTCGTTGTTTGTGTCTGTATTTGTTCTGCGGAAGGACAACAGCAGGTGTCAGTTCCGAAAGTGAAAGTTTTGTATCCTGTGTACTTCCAGGCCAACACCTGTAATTTCTCACATGTGTTTACAATTGATACCTGATATGCTTCCCGCAAGTATCAGAACGCCATAATTTCCACAACGTTCGCTTTAGCTTTCTTCACCCCAAAGCTATTTTTGTATCTACTATCGATCGGACCGTGTGAGAAGACATATGTTAGATTTTGAGATAAACAAAACAAACCATTTTAATAGAGATGGCTTTGTTACTTGGCTTTCACCTATAAAACACACGAACTGTAAGTAACGTACTTAAAGTTATAATTATATTCATCATTTTCTAGAATTAACAACCCAAAGATAACAGATCGGACAGTGTTTTATTAGAAGCAACAGTCACAAAATAAGTTACTATGGTCCCACTTAAATTGAATTTCATCGCACGCATAATTTCAAGTAGCCGGGATGTTTGTTGTGTACGAGAGGCTGGATACAAGATTTTGAGACTTGCTGGAATGTAGTGTATTAAAAATAATCTTTTGTACTTAATTTTATGTGGGAAAATTACTGAAGAAGCAACAATTCCTTCATAGCAACCCCTTGGAGCGGGTTTATTCTTTGTAACTTGATAATTCCCAAGTTGGTCAAGAAATTGACTTTGTTTTATGGAACTCGAAGGTACATAAGTTTGAAAATATCAGTTTGCCTTTGGACCATATCCTGAGCCGGTTTAATCCAATACATTACAACACTCAGCAGTTTCCTTACTCGGTCGCCAAGTTATTTCATTGCAATATTTGGCTGATTTCTAATTCAGTCACCATTTATTTCATTACAGCGGTGTGTCATTTTCTGCCTCTGTTATCCACTATCTTCATCACAGTAGTCCAGTTGCTTCATGGCAGTACCTGGTCAGCTCCTACCGTAGTTGGGAGTTCGTTACATGTCGCTCTTTTCTGAGCCAGTTGGCAAGGTATTTTATCAGATGTTAGAAGAAGTAATGCTTTCCTTGTGCTTAATTAATCACCATGCCATTAAAACTCACTTGAGAAATGGAGGTATAACTTCACGTATTCTTAGCCTCGACTCTAGATGAAAGTGAATGGTCAGCATCACGTCCCTGCCGTTTCTCTCCCAGGAAGTCCTACCGGTGCCCATTTAATAGGAGGCTGGATACAAAACTAAACCACTCATACTGCTTTAAAGTAGACGGAAATTTCTTGACCCTGCCGTGAATCGAACCCCATTGTCTAGCAATTCTACTGGCAGAGACGGTTTTTAGCTAAGGGTAATCGTGACGTCACCGACTCAGAACTTCCAGCAGTGTCACATCTCGTATCTCGTGTGGTCGAATTATTTTCTTCTGTGTGTTGTGACACTATCACAATCTTCGAGTTAAATTCCAATTCGTATTTTAAATCTTTCTACTTCAACCACAGCAGGACAACATGTGCTATGCTATGATCTACTGCTCTGGGAACGCAAATGTTTAAAGGAAATGAAAGAACTGTCGATTTATTCGGGATGTCCTGCTACAAGATTTGTATGTGGTGTGATAATATTTATCGTCATTCTGGGTGTCATAGAGCAATGAAGAAACTCACTTCAGGCTCTTGCGTGGGAATGGTTAAGGGACAAGCACGTGGAAGCGTGTTTACTGACCCGTTTCAATGGCTACGGGAGAAACACACACACACACACACAAACACACAAACACACACCACACACACACACACATACACACACCACATACACACACATACACACACACACACACACACACACTACTCTTATTCTCTTGGAGCTCTGGAGTTCCGTCAATATCAATACTGATATTTGTTTTTCGATGGTCTGGATAACTGGTCAGGAAAATATATAGCTTGTGTAATGCCTTTTTTCATTTCCGGAAATGACTGCAGGCAATCAGCTCCGTATTACCTACAAAAAATATACTAGCAGAATATGGAATATTTGAATACGTTCTCAGACATTTTTAAGCCTTTTCTTCCATTTTTTGCCGTCTGAAATAATCTTTGGTTTTGCCACGTATTTTATTTATTTTGATACAGCCCAAGGTGACATTGTCTAGAAACCATCTATCAAATCTGAGACTGAATAAAAATTTTATATTTCTTCCTTTAATATCTTTTTAACAATTCATCATTCATTAAAATACTGAAGGCAAAAACTGCTTAGTATTAAGTATTGATAATGAAATGTAACCCTGCAATTAAATTCATTGGAATTTTTTTGGGTAAATACAATTTTGTAACGTGATTAATAGGCCAATTTTCTTCTTAAAATTCTTATCTCTCCTACAAATAAAGATATAGAGGTCGATATCTTAACAGTGGTACTTTCAAAATGTAGTTCGTTTATTTAGTAGAAACATGTGGAAGGAAGTAAACATTCTTCGCCCGCGATATGCGTGCATTTCTTGCCAATATGGCAGCTCGATGTACAGCATGTTCCACGCAGAATTTATCGTATTTCGATAACGACTTACATAGGTCATTTGAATCAAGAAATTCATTTAAAGCCAAATTCAGTTGGGTACTGTTATCAAGTGAAGGAAGCGCCCAGTTTAGTTGCTATGCAGCTGCCACATCGTTTTGCTTTTTACTGCAGTAACTGCAGAATAACATTTGCGTAGCTTTCGCAGGTTCATCGCGACTCTTAATTTCTGGACGTCAGATTGAGTGTCGCTACTGTTTCTCTCACGCCACCAGTTCGTGCATCGGCCAGGTTGTTTTACCAGTTTTAGGAAATTAAAAGTACGGAGTTGGGGTAGCGTCCAGCGTCGTGGAGTTTGTACCAAACTTTGTAAAAAATCTGTAAATTTTACTCTTGGAAGAGGGACCAAAACAAAAAAATAGACACAGAGAACAAGTTGATTTAAAAACACTATATATATATATATATATATATATGGAAATAAAGTAGTAAATACGAATACCAGTTTTCATGTTGGCCTGTAAATCCACTATCAGATCATTCGACAATGCGTTGTTTTGTCTATTTCTGGTTTCGATGTAAAACTGTGGACACCCAAATTATATATTTTCTTTTTAAAAATGTATACAAATTTTCGAGTAATATGCAATAGGCATTCATCTTTTCGCTGTATTTTGCTCTGGTACAGCCAAATATGTTTTTCAGTCTGGAATGTTAAGAAATGTGCAAACATACAAAATACAGAAACGTGCTCTTTCTTGACTTCTTCCTGGTTCCACATGCTTAAGTACGCTTGATACCTTTGAATGAGCATCAACAGCCTTTTACCTCCTCTGTTACTGTATCTTTATGTTGTGTACACTTTATCACAAATTGTTAAACAAAGTGAACAAACCCGTCTTCTGAGAAACACTTTAGAAGTCCCGTGCCCATTTAATCATTTCGGGTTCTTAAAAAAAAAAAGAGAGAAGGGATTCCATATTCTTCTGCATTTGTAAGTTGTTTGTGAAGATATGCCATATTGATGTGATATAAATGACATTCCAAAGTTTGCTGACTGCTGCACTTTCTACCAAACAACGACTCAGTTTGCTCTCTTCATTGTTGTTATACATTTTCCGTTATGCTACTCGCACTTCGCTTCTTTCTTCGCCTCCATTTCATTTTCTCGTGTTGGTACAGAAGTGGTACAGAATGTAGCTTCGCTTCTTACCGAGACGCTAATAACCACCCGCTTTTAAACAAAATCCTCGCCCGTTTTACAAGCCCGCCACTCATTACCTTATTCATATGGGCTCAGGACTGGTCCTAGTTTTGGGCCACATGGCTCTAGACCACACGCTCGTAAGCTGTTATGTTAAGATTCCTGCCAGTAGCTTCCTCATTGCTAAACTTTGTTTTTCCAAGTGATCCCAATCTTTCATTTTTCCGGCTAATTGGTGGTATGAATTTGTATCCTTTCCATGCGTGCTACACATCCTTCACTCGCATCTGTTTTGATTGTTTTACCCTCACAACAACAATCAACTGGCGACAAGTAAATCAGGGCTCTAATGTGGCTCCACAGGAAGAAGTCCATTGGCGCGAGGTTCGGTGACTTGGGAGGCCAAGCCATTGTCCCCTCTTCCCCCACTCCGTCCAATCCAGCCGGCGTTGTTGGTGGGGGTTAAATGTTGATTCTGAAGAGGATCTCATTTCTCTTATCGCTGATGCTGCAGCAACCTGGCATTTTAGAACGCACACGTCATTCTCCGCTGCTTCGTTATTGGCTGTATATCGAGGTCGGTGGCCATGTATTTGAACATAAGCTATAAATTGGTACGAAATACAGCTTTTTCCGGAATACTTCAGTGATTTTGCTTGATTTCCAACCTTATTCAAACCCAATTTGACCGTCTGTAACGCTGCAAGGACCCATCTTCGACATACAGTTCCTTCAAAATAAATCTTTATTGTGGCCCCCCCTATCACCTCACGAAGTTTGGGCATTGTGTTTTTCCGCACCCTGTAGTATACTTTTTAGTCATATATATAACAACTCATTTCACTTCACGTTTGAATTGGAGCATGTTACTTGGTAAAGAGTTTTAGCTAGGCGTACTGCTGTGCCTGTACACATGGTGTCGTAAATGGGCATAGAAACTTGGTTTTAAACGCAAACGTTCTGACCAAGAGAAAAGACTAGCAAAGATTAAGTAATATCAAGACACACAAACGAGGGAAAATGCATGTGTTGATCATTATCATCATCATCTTCACCAGCCGTCACGATTTACGCCTTGATAGACTTGTTCCGGCCTCGTCTTATAGTCTTCTCAAAGGTCCTCCAAGTTATCATCATCCACTTGGTCTATAATGCAGCACAATTTTTGGCATCCTGTTGTTCATTCTTGTTACATGTCGAAGCGAGTTTGATTTGCTTCTTCTTAGTTTCGCAGCAAATGGTTTTAATTTCAACCCTCCCAAAATCTGTTCTTTCATTTTGTGGTCAAGAAGGATGTACCCGGCTGTTCTTGCGAAAAATTTCAAGTCGATTAATGAACAACTTTTTTTCTCCTTTTTTCTAAGGGTCGAAATTTCGCTTCTGTATAAAAGAATGAGTAGAGCCAGTATTTTATATACTTTTATTCTTGAAAATTTCTAGACCAGAGCTGGTATAAAAGTGTTGTTTGTAGTTCTCAGTATTTGAACAAATTTTGCTAGTTTTTGTTGAATGCCTTTTTTCATTTTCATAGGAAATTTCACAGCAGATATATTTAAAGTGATTTATTGTTGTTAACATTTGTTATCCACAACGATTTTACATCTTGCTGGGCTGTCCTAAAAAATGCGTGTGTCGCTGTACCCTCTATGTCGTGTTAAGTGCTCCAGATTCTAACACAGGAGTGACGTACTTAGGTTTTATGCGCGCGGGATGAACAGCCACATTATGAATCTTAAGAAGATAAAATTATTTAGTGAATTTCCTTTTATTTGGCCAAATAATTTAAATTTTTTGAGCGCGCAAAATAAAATTTTTAATTTCAAATAATTAACTAAGTACGCCCCTGGAATGGCGTATTGTTGGCCGTATTACACAGATTTACAGAAGCGTTCTGAACTTCCAGAATTCCATACGATCGCACTATACACGCATAAATGTAATTTCATTTATTCCGTAAGAAATGTGCGGCCTTTCTTGCGCCGCTTTTCACGAAAGTCACAAATGCTCAACAACATTTTATGTAGATCTTTCGTACAGAGTTTCACGCGGATCTGAAAATGAATATGAATAGATATTTAATTACGCCCTTAAGCCTTCTCTTCTTCAGTTGTCACAAAATTCAGTTACTCAACGGCGTTACTTTGAAGTCTTTTATATCCAATTTCACCTCAATCGGCGAAGAAATATGAAAAGTTCTGGCAGAAATTTATTTAAATCCTTAAATAAAATATGGCTGTCATTGAGCTGATTTTTGCGACAAGTTTTATAAGGAATTCCTCTATAATAGTTTATAAAAATCCGAAAGCATTCAATCGCTGATAGTGCGTTACAGACAGAAGAACGGACGGGCGTATTTTACACATAGGCCTTTTTTTTACTTTGTAAAGGACACCTAAAATGGCTTATAAGTCTTGTCACACAAGTAACTGATTATTGTTCGATTAGATTTCGATTAGTTTTCTATTAGTGTTTTGGAGGAAGGAGCAAAAAGTACGTACTTAAATGGACGCTCCTTCTCGGTGTACGGAATTTTGTTTCTTAAAAACAATACATTAACATCGTAAAAGTTTCTGTATCTGTGTAGTGTAAACCTATAGCTAGAATTTCAGAAGTTTTAAGCAATTAACTTAAGATTTTATGAAGTGTAAGCGTCCGTATCTTAAACATTTCATGATTTATTTCACACTTAAGGTCATTATGACCACAATCTGACCCATGTGATAGTGTAAATAAGAATTTATACCTGAAAAAGTTTATTTTTCTCTACTTCAAGTGTCTTAACTGGCTCTCTATCCGGAATAGCTCAGCATAATATAAATTTTGAAATGTGTAACTGATTACCCAATGACAGCTTTGTGTTAAAGTTACTGTGTAGTAGTCAATGACTTAAAACCTTTTGGCGCCGTAATTATTTTTTTAATTTTAGCACATCCTGTATATAAAATGTGAATAATACAGGAACCAAATACGTTAGAATTATGAAACAAACTGCATTTTGAAGAAAAAGAAACGGAGAGTATATACCATGTTTAAAATATTCAGTACCTATATTTGTTGAATAAATATATAAATGCAACTTTAGAGGTTAGATTCAGTGTGTGTTGTTCACTTTTCCTGTGTTCTGTATTCTGGCACTGTAATCAGCATATATTCCTGACTTGCGATGCAGGTGGCTTAACGTCGTTATATCTGCGCGTTGCTGGCTTAGTGTTATTTGTAGATGAACATTATTCTACAGGTCTAAAGTTGCTGATAACGTTAAATCTAAAGTGATGCAATTATAATTACTAGTACGCTCTGTGGCATGTTGAAGTATGATGTATCCCAAAAAACTGTGTTACTTCAGGACTAGACAGTCGCTGTAAATATGTCCAGAAATTCAAGGGTATTCATACCGTGCGTGAATGACAAATTATAATTAAATATAATATTCAACAAAATACACAGTTATACAATATAAACCAACAAATTACACCTTATCTAAATCAATATTTTTATTTTTAATTTTTTATGTCTTCTACATGTTTCGAACCCGCGTATTCATCTTAAAGAAGGTACCGATGCATGTAAAACGTACCATACCATAACTGTATATACAACCCTCTTCCTGAAGATGAACCATCTGGTTCAAAACATGCAGAAGACATCAAAAAATTAAAAATCAAAATATTCATTTGGAACAAGGTGCATTTTGTTGGTTTATATTGTGTAATTATATTACAATACACGATGCATGACACATAAAAAATGCAAAGTGTTTTAGGGCATAGGTTTCATATTTGAAACATTACATCATCAAACTCTTTCGATCAATTAAGGATCATAATCAAGGATAATTACATCAAATAATTCCAAATTACTATACTAATTGTTCTACTTTATACGGAATATTCTCCACGTATCCCCTTATAGTTTATGGAATTCCCGATATTAAGATTTATCTTAAAATTATTACTTTCAGTTTTAAGTTAACTGAAATCTTATTTCATGGTTTACACACATTTTTCTGATGTGAATTTTCCTGACCATCCAAATTGCACAGAAACATGTCGCAGATATGTTTCAAATGTAAAATCTATATACTGAATCTTTTTTATTTTGCTAGATACTATACTATAACCAGTACTTAATTATTTCAGTTTTTAAATCATAATCTCGTTTAAGTTGCAAAATTAAAATAACCGATCATTTTCAAGGCTGTAAATATTTTTTGCTTTGAAAACTAAATCTCAATTTGGTCTATTAATCTCAGAATAGATGAAGTTCAAGATGGACTGAATATATTGCTTCTATATGTGGAAAAAATAAAAACTTGAAGCATTCTTGTGGGATGCCTTCTGAAAAGTGGCAAATGGGTGACAAAGACGTAGATGAGAATATAACATTAAGTTGAGTCAAAGGTTGGGACGTTGTTGTAGTTAGTCAAGGAATATTATTTAATGTAGGTTTGGTATTAACGGTATTGAAAACTAGATTAATTTAAGACAGTAAATGAAACGTGAAGTATTCATAGAGGTGAGAACGAAGGTTTGTTTCCCGTGAGACGTGACACAGTATAGCTAGATATCACATACTAAACTGTACGGCCTCACATCCATGAATAATGCAGTATTCACCGGATAGTAACTTGCTCACAACAAAATCATTATAAACTCTGTATTTCGCTCATGGCATGTGCTTGTATATGCCGTAACTTTTAGAATAAAAAAGATCATTTCCCTGAAGAACATTAAGGAACCTGCTTGATTTCAGGCTTTCGCCACGAAGTAGATGGGAACTGCGCTTCTCTGGGTTATTACGCAGCGGGTAGTGGTAATTTATTACCGACGTTTTGGGATAAAGTATCGGTCCCATGAAGATGTGGCCGATTGGTTGTCCCAAAATGTCGGTAAGGAATTACCACTACTCGCTGCGTAATAACCCAGAAGAGCTCAGTTCTCTTTAAAGAACTTGTTTCTGCAATAAAGAAGTAGTCTGTTTTGTGTGAAGCTTGATGTAAATATTTGTGTAGTTTGAAGACGGATTTTTTATTGCACAAGTTTGAGTAGTCACTAACACCATCACGTGAATTTCCTACTAATCTGATGGATTTATTAATCACGATATTTCGAATACACCTGTTTTCATTACATCAAGTAGGTTTTCCTTTCTTTGGCTCTTGTATTGTTGCTTTTCTTTTCAATATCAAAATAGGTAGGAGCTGAAATTAAAAAAAACTTAGATTAATAATTTAAATATTCTGCTTGGACTGCCTGCAAGATGGATGCAGCGACATCAGTCTCAAATTTGGTAATTTTGTACCGCTGTAAGCATTTTAACGCCCCCTAAAATGGGAATCGTCATAGCCGTTGTGTAAAACCTCAAATTTCTTGTTATAATCCAATTCCTGTCGCGTAATTAGTCTAAAAGAATTTCTGATGAGAATTTGGTTGCCATCCAAAAACTGTGCCGCAGTATTTAGCTATACACTGTGGCCCTTCATGAGCGACTGCAGCAAATTAAAACTGTAATTAAAGTACAAAATATCTTCAAATGTCACCTACTGCGCTACTTAAATAAACGTAATTTGCACCTACTCTAGTTAAAGTCAACTGTAATCCGTCTGAACTATACAAAGTATCACTACGAGATTACGAGGTGGCACACATAATGTCAGACCATTTATTACGAGGTGGCACACATAATGTCAGACCATTTATTACGAGGTGGCACACATAATGTCAGACCATTTATTACGAGGTGGCACACATAA
>Ga0136643_10010605_pt1 | contig 13616 bp, 8 predicted proteins | sample TergutLab28metaG_FD_96883 | JGI IMG/M metagenome (GOLD analysis project Ga0136643, IMG submission 96883) | Labiotermes labralis P1 segment gut microbial communities from Petit-Saut dam, French Guiana - Lab288 P1 (version 3) (version 3) | ecosystem: Host-associated > Arthropoda: Insects >...
CCGCTGTCTAGACCTCCCCAGCACACCCATCATACGCTCACGAACTCCTTTCCGTAAATGTTTCAAATCGTGCAACCCAATGTCAGATCTCGTGACCCGCTACGGCCCGCAAGCACCAACGAGATTCACATGCCTAGTTTTAGTCCCATTCGAACACAAACCCTCTAAATCAGAATGTCGGTAAACAAAGAAAAAAAGACTTACATGAAAAAAAAACAGAAATATCTGCGTCACTCGCATTTCTAACCTTGCCAAAGGAGCAAAGATAACTTTTGAATCATGTAATTAAATAATGGATGTGTTACTGCATTATTTAATTGGGTCTTTGTGAGTATAAAACATATTCAAAAAGAAAAAAAATCGTATGCTCCCACTGGGACTTTTTTAAATGAATCTCTATGAGCTATTTCGGTTATACAAATATGGCTGCTGATAATCGTCTAGACAGAATGGAGGTTGATAAAGACTGTTTGAGCAGGTGATGTGGTGTGGTCCATACATCGGGCAGAAACGTCGAGATCCGGAACGCTGTATGTGGGGTCCTCGCATGTGGGAGGTTTCACCAGTGGGCGACCAGAAAGAAATGGGAGTCTTTCTCGGCAGCAATATCCTCCGAATCTGGGGGTGGCGATATAGGACTGTCAAGTAGTTCCGCACGCGTTTTAGGCGGTGTGGGAGGACATACGCTTTCCAGCGTGCACGACGTATGACGTCGGGGTAATCTGCAAGAGTCGGCTGGTGGCAGTGTTGGGTGCGATAGCATACCACGTGTGCTAGAATCCATAGGACAGCTCCATGCCGCTGTGGGGGCCAGGTGTGGAAGTGTGGCAAGAGCGCCCACGCAGCTGGGACCTGTAGTTTGTCAGTGCGAAGGATTGCTGCTAGGCGTTCTCGAGTCCATTCCCATATGTCCTTCCCGGCGGTGCAATGTCATACAGGTGACAATGCGTCAGTTTGGGCGCAGTGGTTGCACCGGTTCGTGTCCGCAAGGTGAATTTTGAATAGGCGGTCATTAGTCGGGATTATGTCATGTATGGCCATGAACCATGCGGACGTCACGTCATCAGGGAACCAAGCCGTCTGTAGGTTCAGCCATATTTGCGGCCAGGTGAGAGTCGGATGCATGGTCATGACATGTATATCTCTGATTGTCGACCCCGCCATTGCCATGGTGTGGAGTTTGGTGTATTGACGCCGTCCAAAATATCTGGGTGTTTCCTCCTGTCCAGGGAGCGTTGTGTAAGCCATGTCGGTAGGGTAGGCGCGTACGTAAGCAAGTTTGATGGAGTACCTCGAGGCATGAGGGGGTTTGCCTAGATACCAATTAGTCTCCATGCCTGGAGCCATGAGGCCGTGCCCGTTCCTTCGCGTGTGCCCTGCAGGTACATCCGAGCAACAAGTGGCACTCTGCACTTAGCAGCCACATCCACCAGTCCCCACCGACCTCCGGTTTTGTGCCTTTGGAGCGTTGAAACTGGAAACCTCAAAGTTGCTCCTTTCCATATGAATGTGGCGGCTGACGTTAATCGTTGGTTGTACATGCCTGGGGCAGGGAATATCTGGGCTATGTACCATATTTTAGCAAACACGTACGTGTGGACGTAGCGCAGTCGGTGGGCGAGGCAAAGGTCTCGAGGGTATGATTCCCTCGCTCGTAGCCGCACTTGTGCCGTGGGTCGTGCCCATGTGCCGTTTATGGATTTGTCTGTGGAAGTCCAAAAGGTGACATTCAGAATTATCACATAAGAGTGGTAAGCAACACCAAGGACTGTGTAAAGGGCAGACCATCGTCCTATGGTGATGGCGGTGGATTTGTGTGGGTTCAAGCGGGCGCCGGAGGCCTTTTAGTATTGGCATATAGCCTCCTCTATGATTGAGAAGTCTGCAACTGAATTTAGGAAGATCGACAGGTCGTCGGCGTAGGCTACAATTGAGACAGGGTGGGCGGATCGTCCCGTTTGGATTCCAGGGAGAGGTAATACCATCATTTTTAGCAGTAGTTGTAGGCACAAGGCACATAGTGCCATGGTTAGAAGACAGCCCTGGCGTAAGCTGCAGCGAATTGGAAGTGGGCCATGGGAGTGACCGTTATCTGCACAGCTGAAACAGCGCAATCGTACAAATTCCTGATGAGATCGATGAAGGGGGACTGAGGACATAACTGTGGAGAATGATGAATAGATAACTATGGGCAACTCTGACAAAGGCATTTTTGAAGTCGAATTTGAGTATACATAGTGGGGTGTTCGCGTACTCTGCGTGTGCAATGGCGTCTCGTTCTGTTGCTACGGCGTCCAGGATGGAGTTTCCAGGAACTCCACAGTACTGTGTAGATTTGAGGTGCTGGCCCTTCATGGGGCGCAGTCAATGTGCTAGGATACGTGCCACAATCTTATAATCATTGTTGAGAAAGGTTATTGGGCAGTAGTCGCTAGGCGTAAGGGATTTATGCGGTTTGGGTAGGCAAAAGATTATCCCACGCTTCTACCGGGGGTTATGGTTTCCCCAAAGAACATGCGGTTCAGGATCGAACAGAGGTCGTATTTGAGGGTTGCCCAAGTGACCTTGTTGAATTCGAGCCCAAGTCATCTCTGCCTGGGCCATGTTTCGCCCACCGGAGTAAATGGCCTTGTATATTTCGCAGGGGCCAAATGCGCTCTCAAAAAGGTATTGGTAGTCCGTATAACGTTCGACTCGATCTCAGCCACAGTGCCTACGTAGTCGGTATCGACTTCAATATTGTCGTATTTTGAGCGAAGGAATGTTGTGAAGGCGAGGGCAATCCCTTCGGGCGATGTTTGGATGAAACCGCTATCATCACGTATAATCCGAACTGTTCGGACGGTAAGCCTCTTCTGCATCTCTGTTAGTTGGAACAGTGTGGGTTGCTCCCCTGCAAGGCGATCAGCTTCCGTGGTGTGGAGAAGTGATGTATGCAGACTTGTACTGTGTAGCTTGACAATTTTTGCTTTAATGTGATTGAGGGCGAGGATATTCGCTCTGTGAGTATCCGCTTTGCGTAATATGTCACAGAAGCACTCATAATAAAAGTTTTCCATGGACCGGTGGTTCCTGCGGCGTGCCGCTTCCGCATGTTGGAACATCACCCGGACCCGTCTTTTGTAATACCGATAACAGCACGTGCTGATGTCCAGGTACAGATGTTGCCGTTTCCATGTGTCATTTTTGCCGGAATTCTTCCATGGTGTGATTCTCGGTGAGGAGAGTGCAGTTGAGATAACATGTGCCACGGCCGCGGCGCAGTATGGGCGCATCAAGAGTCAGCAGCAGTATGACGGCGAGGTGGTCCGTGAAAGCCCCCGCGACAGTCTCGTTCCCAGTTTCCGACCATCAGGTCGAGTGAAAGATAGATTCGATCCAATCTACAAGCTCCGTGTGCGTGGTAATGTCTGTATATTCTGCGAAAGGAATTCTTTAGAAACGCGTGAGTGCGTATCCTTGGACCAATGCGGCTAGCGAGCGGCTGGAGGTATATTGTCCAGTAGAGTCAGATTTGGCAAGGATGCAATTGAAGTCGCCGCCTATTAAGAGGTTGTCTGACAGTCCGTAGCTGGTACGCCAGGTCTTTGTTGAAGAACGCTTTCCTTTCATATCGTTTCGCTGTGTCTGAAGTGACGTAGATGTTTATTACTGACAGGTCACCAAAGTTTGCGGCAATTGCAGGCCCAGACGGTAGCGGGGTGATGTGGGTTAGTGTTAGTAGATCTCTGAGTATGAGAGCCGTGCTGCGTCTAGTAGTTCTAATGTTGCAGTGCGGAGTGTATCCAGGAATATCAGTGAAATGTTGCGAGACTTCTTGCAACAAAATTACGTCCAGGTCATGTAGTCTGATGAATGCCTCCAGCATAGCGACTCGTGTTGGGGACGACAAACCATTTATGCTAGGGTCGCAATTTTCAGCATATCCATTATCCGTTGGGGGGGGGGGGGTTGAAGTGTGGGTATGGGTGTGTCAATGAGATGTGTCAACGGCATGAAGGCTCTGGACGTATTCCGTTTCCTTTCAAGTAATTGGTCGTTAGTTTTTTCCAGTCGCAGTTTCTTTTTCCGGTTCATGCCGGTCCCGGTCGATTCCGGATGCGCCGGCATCTCCTGATTCATGCATCGGGTTTCTAGGAGCGCACGTAGGTGTGTCCTGTTCATTTTTAGGGCCTGTGGTGCGATTTCTTCGGGTCTGACGGCTGTATCATGTATGATTTTCAACAGGGGAGGATATTCTGTCCCATTCGTTATTGTGACAATTGGTGTCACCTCACCGGGACCCATTGCTCTGTCTGTGGTCGGATCATCGGCCCATTTGGTGGGCGCGGGGGTACCGTGGTCCGATACGTGCGTCGTGAGTGGCTCTGATCTGCTCGTTTGCTATACGTACGCGACGTGTTCCCATTCCAGCGATTTGAAGACGCACAAGGGAGATTTCGCCGGACGCATGTTTGAATAGAGCTGTACCGTTCGTGCTTGTAGTATGTCTTAAACGTATGAGGTATCAGTGAACTTTATATAGATCTGTCTTCTAGTGCCATTTATTGTATCATAACTACAGGTTGTTCAAGTACCTGTAATTGGTGATGAATCCATTCATGGAAGTCAAATGCAGATATACGAGGGCTGTTGGGGTCGAAACAGCACACCGGAGTGTTTCGACATTCAGACATGGTGCAAGGAACGGGAAGGGCGTTCGTTACTGATCGCTCGTCGCTTGTTGTGACAGCAATGCACTACAAAAAAAACATCACTTTCAATACGCAGAGGACACTTCGTAAGAGCGCAGACCTCTGTTCGGCTGTCTGAAGCGAACTGGAGGACTCGAAATAATGTAATTTGTTTCCGAATAATGTTGCCATCACGCGTTAACGTGCTCGGCTACCTCCGGATGCGGCAACCATCCACCCTTTCGCAATATCTATCCGTGGAAGCACGGCCAGCAAGCCACACGCCTGGGAAAATTAATGACCTTTAATTCATGTTTTAACTTCAAATTAAACGAATGTATTGGTGTCTTTTGTTAATATATACGCGGCGTGATTGATTGTAATGAATGGAAGACAGAGAAACGCAACAAATGCACAAATATGGCGAAAGTAAAACGACTCGCATTATGGTAACTTACGTCACGTCACTGAGCGGGATGTACGAAATATCAGGGAACTTGGTTTTTGTTGAACATTGTACATACCGACTCGAAAGTAAATACGCGCCACTTTAACATGCTTGGCAATTTCGTGTTGTCCTTCCTTTCCCAGTGGTACAATTGTGACGAAACACACTTGAAGCAAAATGGAACAGAATCATACTCTGCGCTTCCTGTTCGTACATGGCTCGACAACTGTCCCGGTCGGTGGATTGTGAGTCAAGGACGAACAGAATGACCTCCGTGACGCTGCGATGTTATTCCGGGCATTTCTTTATGTGTGCCTGGGCGAAGGAGGAAGTCTACCGATCCATCCAAACAAACTTCATCAAGGTACACGAATGCCGGTGGCCGAGTCGCAGTGGCGACTAATATTGTAAGATGGCACCTATATATGGAACTTGCTCCGCACAACCCGTTTCGCGCACAGAATCTTGACGTGGTTCCCAGAATTTAAGAAATTTTGAACACCTGCACTCGATGAACTGGAATAAGACATTCGAAATAATTATCTGCCTTCACCAGATGATTATGAACATAATGCACGTTATGTACAACATTAAGACATTCGAGATACTGTGTCGCTGCTCCTTTTCGCTCATTAGGAGCTTATGTTAAAATCTGATACTAAATGGTAGTATATGGACTCCAAAATGATGCAAGAATTGTGGCAAATTGCAATAATATTAGGAAATCGAGGCATTTAATATTTTGTATTCACTGTACAATAATCCGGCTTCAACAAGTGTTCACCGGAAAATTTATACTTCATTACAATACTGTGAATACTGTTGTGGCAGTTGGTTGTTCATCGATAATTTGCCTCATCACAAAACTGTTATCTGATAAGGTAACCAGATAAAATTTGTTTAGTCATGGAGTTTCCCTGCGTTTCCCAAATTTGCAGCAATAGCTCCTGACATATTTGTCTAAAAAATTCAATTAATAGCACCCGTAAACTTGACACATCGTATATTCTTCGGAACATGACATCTGGCCTCCTCGGTACATAGTGTGAACCTCCCAAGCAGCAACTCAACCCAATCAAGTCAACTTGAAAACAAGCCATACATAATTATTCTAATACCGTGGATTGTATAGTTTAAAGCAATTCCATGTTGCAAATAGCTTCCCCAAATTAGTTTTATGTGAAAGCTAAGTAACACGGATTGTCACTTTAAATATAAGTTCAAAGTAATTCCGTGCTAAACAGTTTACCTTGAAAAGTCCTGATGACCGTTAGTCACCTGGGCTAGTAATGTCTCGCCTTTCGCTGAAAGCAAAGAATCACAAACGTGTTCACAACAACAGCCCGTCAACAGACACCATCAAGCCATCATAATCCACTCCACATCCTATGTGTTGAAGAACAATATCCTACTTTCTACGCCCAGGTATACCAAGTGCAAACTTTCCGATCAAAATGTTGAACTCACCACCGTCAGCTCCACCCGAGTTCAGCTAAGTCCAATTGATTACGTCAACACTGCATTACGAACATTCAGAAAAAAAATGCTGTTCCTCGTAATGCAATATCGAACATCCTCTCCATCAGCTTGTTCCCAACTGAGTTCTTCATTCGGAGACAAGGTTCACCCTTACAAGAGACGTCATTTGGAAAAGTAAAATAAGCCGAAGAGTTCTCTTCCCGTTTCAATTCGAGCAGCGACTATTATATACAGCAAGTTGAAAGCATCTACTGATCGATAAAATTAATCACACTTTCAATAGCATTACTGATACCAAAAAAAATTCCTTTCAAACAGCTCCCCGGACTAAAAGTCCGAGGACATTATGACCTTACGAACACCTCGGCGACGACAATCAACCTGAAATAATGGGATCTTGAAGGACAGCAAGATGCTCCGTCCTGCTGAACCAAATCTCTATCGATGGCGGTGCGGATGAAGGTTCCAGTCTTCCGTGATGAAGTGGCGTAGATTCGCACGTAGGTGCCAAAACTTGGGAGGAGACTGGACTACCCTAAACATGGAGATAGAGAGATGCTAGTATTCGTGGATGTGATGGCGTGTAGATCAGTTTAACAGTTTCCAGCGTTTCGAAGAAGCCTCTTGCCCCTCCCCCCCCCCACCTTCGCAGTAGTCCAAGAAGAGTAAAGGCACGTGGAAAGTGGAGGTTGAGTTCCATGCAGTGTTAGCCTCGGCTCTAGATAGAAGTACCTGGTTAATGCCCTGCCCCAGCCGGTTTACCCCAAGTAGATACACACGATACCAACCGACGAGGTGGGTCGAGGTACCCACAGCCGGTTAGACGTTTTGGATACGGGAAAAATCTCTTGCCCGTACATTATTCGCCGGATGTCCACCATGTAGAATAGAAACTACATAGTCTTCACAAAAGAAGTAAACACATTCAGAAACGTATATTTTGGTATGACTAATAGAAAGTATTACATATACTTTGATAGAGGAACTGTGAAACTTTGTGGACCAGAACAGCGTCGTCGGTATAGCAATTCGCTACGGCCTGGACGGTCTGGAAATGGAAACCCGGTGAGGGCGAAATTTTCCGCACACGCCCAGACCTGCCCTGGGGCACACCTAGCCTCCCATAAATGGGTACCGGATCATTCCCGGGGGTAAAGCGAACGGGGCCACGCGATGACCACCCACCTATCTAGCGCCGGGGTTAAAGAAAGAGTAAAGCTCTATCTCTACTCCCCTCCGGGCTTCGTGGCCTGTTCTAGGGCGAACTTTATATTTTTAGTGTTAAAGTTTCTTTTCACAGTGACTTGATGTGTGGCTCTTGTTACACGGGAAACGTTCGTTTTGTAGACCGTCTCTTGCCATACTCTTTCAGACAAGTCCGCTGTAAAACACGCGACTGCTCCCAAAATGCGTCGTTTTAATTCCTCGGTGTCTCTTGGCAAAGGTACCACACACACACTAAATCCGTAATGTGTCCCCATAAAAAGAAATAACACGGTGTTAGATCCGGGAATCCGCCTCGGCCAGTCCAGCAGTTTAGCAGACGCTCATTTAGGTGTGTATGTACGACTCTTGTGAAAATAAGATGCCCCATATTGCTGGAAGAAACCTCCACAGTTGCTCTATGTAACATTAAATCCATACTATACACACCTGAATGTGTTTACATGTGTTGTGAAGACCCTCAATATTGACTGTTATCAGCCCAGCGCGAATCACAATAATTATATTTGGAGAAAAGCGATTTCCTACATTCTCCCTTTCTTTTTCTCTCTGCACCTTAGTCCAAACATTGCCTCATGCACACTTGTTCTGTCAGTAATCTCAGTTATGTTCTTCCCCTTGGTTGACAGACTAGGTTTCACATCCACATAAAAATCGGGCTCAATTCCAATTTCGCGTCTTTGTAATCTTTGTACTCTTATAAGAATATAATAGAAATTGGTCGGAAAAACAGAAAGTGTAACAAGAACTTCAGAATTTCATCTGTTCCTCCCTCAAGTATTTTTATTTATGTATGTATTCATTTGTTTGTTTACTCATTCATTAATGAATACAATTTCGATTTCTTGCCACATGTTCGAAATATGTGAATTTTGCCACATTACTAAAGGATTCTCAGTGTCTCACAATTCTGTCATCCATTCTGGTAACGAGACGTCAGCATACAATCAAGTTTTCGTCTGCATTGACACGTAGGCCGTTAGCTGCTGGCTTCGCATCACGGAAGCCCGTGTTCCATCCCAGACCAGTCCACGTGGAATCTTTGGCGAACAAAGTGGCATTGGTACAGGTATTTTTCCTTGTACTTAGTCTTTCTCCCGTAATTTTTTTTTCCATCAATATTCTAATCTCGGCAACTGTCACCGTCGTTCAACAAGGCGTACACCAACCTCATCAACAGAGCCTCGTAGAGCTTCTGCGATTTTCTCTATACCAACAGCGATCTAACCAAAACAGGAACATTACCATAAACCAGACATTGTGACAACACTCAGTCCGGTAAAAATGTGCCGACATTTCAGATGATCCTGGCTCCTCCATCGTCCATCCTGTTGACAGAAGTAACAAAATTCTCCAACACAGTAATTTTCACCCTTCCTTTCCTCGCGTACCAACATCACGAAAGCGTACCACCAGGTACTGAAAACAATAATATACCCTAAACGTTGTGCTATTGTAGTTGAACTTTATAAACACTTCATAAAAGTTTTTGTTTTCATTTAACACACATTTACATAAACAATTTTTTATTGCAACATATTGTAACACTGAATTACAATAAAAATGATAATTCCCAAATAAATTCGCGCATCACCACACGACCCTCCGCGTACCACCGGCTGGAACTACTCTAAAACGTTCAGACACTTCTATCAGACCCTGTCACCTCCCAGAATAAGGCAATCCTCACATCCATCATGATGAGAACGTCATACATCACATATCAATCAGTATCACCAATTTCACGGCACGCCGAATTCAGTGAGGATGCTGTACACTACCACTCTCCTAAGTCGGAACACTTTGAAGTACTTGATGTAATGTCATGCGGTATTCCCATTTTCTGTTCAAGTATCTGAGCCCTCCACAGACTGGAACAACCAACCAAAAAGCTAAGGGCAGAGAAATGAGTGAAGACCTATGTCCCCAGTGCAGGCATATAGAGGTACAAATGATATTCTCTTGAAAAAATAAACGTACATATCAGAATCAAACAGAAGTTCCAAATCGTGATAAAATGTGGTCTATCTAGGTCTAATTAAGTGCAACAATGCTTTTTTTTAAAACGTGATAATTCTTATTATAAAACAAGAAAAATTCGCCCTGAACGTCGTGTGCAGTTACTGCTATAGAGATCGTACAAAAATTAAAGCTTTCATTGTACATCCCGATATCAGATTTCACTAACTCAGTTTAGTATGTCACCATATATTTCAATCCAGTGCAGTTTAACACATATGAAGCCACTCGTTTCATTAAGGCTGTACCGTTATGACGCGAGTGTACGAAGTACATTTTCATTTCGTTCAGAACCGATGGTCATAATATTTTACGGGACCTACGTTCACTTGACGTCTAGGAACGGTCCGTTGTCCTACATCTTGTCTACCGTTCGTAGCACATCATTTACGTGCATATGTATACACTGAATAAGATTATTTGTTGGACCTTATACATGCTGTGATGTACAGACGAATGTCATCATGCGACCCATTTTATTTCTGCAATAAACCTTACAATTGTAGACCAGGCATCGTATTGCCTTCACAACATATCATAAGCAAACACACACAGACGGCTCACTATTACAGACGTCGGGATTAGACTATCGGAACAACTTCAAAAGAACGTGACAGAAAAACTCTGAAACGTGCGCGTTAAAACTTACCGCCGACTGCTGCTGCTGTTGAGATGGACTAGTTACGGCTGGGGCATCTCCATTAACCTGTTGTGGTGGAGGGTTTGCGCTTCCCTGCTGTTGGTCAAACTGCCTCTGGCGATGGGCCAGTCTATCGAGACTCGCCAGTCTGTAGGTCGATGATCCCCCAGTGAACTTTGGTAGTGTGGGTGGAGGCACAGCTCTGGGAAGAGTCTTTTCACCCGTAGAGGAGCGGAGTAGACTTGAGCTACTGGTGTACATGTAGGACCCCGGGGTCGTAGCAGATGATATGGTTATACCACCGCCCCCTCGTGCATTTGCTGACGCTATGCCACCGCAGCTGCCGTTGCTTGTCACCACTGACGTGCTGTTGTTGGTGTTCTGCATAGTATCACTCATAACCCTATATACCAACAGTTTTCTTATTTAATTTCCAGAAACTTCGGAATCTGTCACTTCCTCCGCCTTCAGTATCCTAAAGAACAGCTTCTACACCTATACATGGCGTAATGTCATTTCGGATGGATCTGTGACGGTGATGACCTAACCCAGAAGACAGATATATTACAATCCGAATGCAGTAATTCCGTAGAGCGTCGACGTGTAAATTCCACTCTTTGCATTATACTACATTACACATCCCAAGCGACAGTGACTGACAGAGCGTAATCTGTGCTGTCCCCTGCACAAAGGGGCCAATGAATACATACAATCATAACTCCAGCAATGCGTACTTGGTGAGTGGGTGGGCAGATGGATTGGTGCCAGTTTTCATACATTTCTGTGCAATAATCAGCAGCCTGTGGTTCACGCGCTTCATTTTTCAATCACTGTAATCCAAGTTTTTCTACAGTTAATTAAAAACGCCCGAATATAATTCCAACCGTATTTTATTAACTGTATTAATAATTATGTTCCCCTGCGTCTGATAAACAAGCCATGATGGCAGTTCATAATGTTTGAACAAAAACCAATTCTAGACGTGAGAAGTGCGTTTTACATAGCCTCCCGCAACGTAGCAAGCTATCGTAATTTCTCACTACTAAACATCTTCCAAGCAACAAGCAAGGATTCTGATTACAGTAATAATAAAAAATAAAAGTCAGTGTGATTTGCAGTTCCACAACTCCAGAACAATCTTGCACAACCATAAATAGAAAATGGAAGTCCGTGCACCTCAAACGTGATGCTGGGAAAGAAAACGAAAAAATTCATTTACGTAACACGCCACCATCAATATGCGTGAGTCACTGGTATTCGAAAGATCATATGCGTCCAGTTATAGAGACGAAGAAACTGATATTCAGCAGCCACCAGCGGCTCACTGACAGTCAACTGAGTTAACCGTTTGTACGATTAATTATTCGATCCATTCAGGATCATCCTAATTCTGACACTAATTGTGTTACGACACAGATGCCGTTGTCTCTCTACATCAATCCCAAAAATAAGTCGCAAAAACGGCAGTAAAACGTACAAAGTATAAAGAACGCATGCTTTTATTTTCGGTTCTGTGACAACGCGAAGAAATACAAATACACACAACCCGCCCCAACGTATACGTAAGGTCTACTGTTGTAAAATCATAAATATACTCGCCAAGGTTCCTTTCCTGGACTACTTAGGTATAAACGGCATCCTGATAAAGTCTTTCCCAATTAATGTGCCACATCCATTTTATTCACAAGGTCCATTAATTTCGATTTTACTACAGTTTGAACGAACTATCTAAAGAGCAAATTCTTCTAACATGTAAAGTACTGCGCAAAGCGTCTCAGAAACTAAGGAGTCTACATCTTCAGCAAATATCGTTAAAAGTATTACTTGAACGGTTTGCGTTGTGTGCGGAAGTATGAACGCAATACACCTGTTCCTTGAAAAAACTACAGATTTTCACCGTCGTCTAACACAGTAAGGAACTCTGCTTCTGAACAACTCAACTGTTTATGTTCGAACCGACAAACACCGAAAGTTTATATCCACTTCAATTACTCTACAGGAAAGCACATCAGAAGAATTAGGTTCGCACTCTTCTACTGCCACACCAAATGTAACCACCACAAGAAAAAAAAAAAAAAACATCACTTCCCAAAGCACAATCAGCTTTCCTAGGATGAATTTTAATAGAATTTTCCCATCTTTTTGTAACTCGGCCTGTCAACTACCTCTTTCCGTGACGTCAACCAACATTCATACGAACTTTACTCCCACAAACACTTTTCTTCACATCTTTAAGAAAGTCGTAACAAGAAACTATACTAAGCTCCTTTCCACGTTCCACGAAGTGTTTTGTTTATTATAAGGTTCCATTTGAAGTAAATCAACCTTGTTTGGGACACAACACTGGGAACACTCCAGAGATTAAGTTCCTTTTGAGAAAGGTAGGGTAGTGCAGTCGGTATAGTGACTGCACTTCGTGCTGAATTCAGAAATCGTGACTCGATTCCCGACAGGGGCAAGAAACGTCTTTTCTCCGAAACCTCCAATACGGCTGTGGCTCAATAAACACCCAATTCATTGGGTACTTACAGTACTCTCCCTGGGGATAAAGTGGCCGGGGCGTGAAGCCGACCACTCACCTTCATCTAGTGCAGAGGTTAAGAATGAGTGGAGCTATACCTCCATTCCACATAGTGCTTCATGGCAGGAACAGCAACAACTTTACTTTTACCTTACTCACGCCTTTCTCGAAGAAACATACAAACTAACGGTATCAATCGTTCAAACAAATTCGGCTTTTTTACTGTTTCACAATAGAAACAGCATAGGCCTACAATATGGGACAAGAATTCGACTTGGTAGAATATTAAACTACATAACCTTCTACCTTGAACATTATTGTTTATTAAAAAACAAAATTACCAGTGACAAAAACAAGGTGTTCAAAGAACTGACAACGAATACTTCCTTGTTTCAGTTCTACAGATGTTGTTTTACTAAGACATTAGTTAATATATGTTTACAATCAAATAACAAAGTGAAATTCAGCTAACAGGCTAGTTTGCAGCAATTACAAGACGGTAACGAAAAAACCAGATTTTAGTCAAGTAAAATTTTTATTGGTTTCAACTGTCAATATATTAACGACGATACACGTGTATATATTATTGTATTATTATTATTATTATTATTA
>Ga0136643_10010608_pt1 | contig 13615 bp, 8 predicted proteins | sample TergutLab28metaG_FD_96883 | JGI IMG/M metagenome (GOLD analysis project Ga0136643, IMG submission 96883) | Labiotermes labralis P1 segment gut microbial communities from Petit-Saut dam, French Guiana - Lab288 P1 (version 3) (version 3) | ecosystem: Host-associated > Arthropoda: Insects >...
ATGGTTAGGTTTGTTGTTAGTGGTAAGACATGGGGGGGGGTGAGGTAGGTGGGAGGGGGTGGAGTGGTTTTTTTTGTGGGGGGGGGGGGGGGGGGGGGGCACGAGTCACCTGCGTCTCGGTCTGACACACTTAGTATTGTAGAATGCAGCATTTAATGCAATGCTACAGCAAACAAGAGACTGCACTAACGCAGAGCATCGCTGATACAAGCCTCATCAATCAACACTATACTGCCAGCTGGGAAGGGAACTAATATTATACAGTAACTTTGTGTCAGATGGTAAAATAACTGATATTTGGCTGTCGATTTTACATCTTCAGTTGACACAAACCTCATTCCAAAATCCTGTCTTTCCCACTTAACGTCTAAAACAATTCCTACATCTAACTTGCCATCTTAATAATGCCGATATAGTTACAGTTCCAGTACGACACTTGACGCCTTGAGACATTTTCACCATGTCGAAGACCAGAACATCAATACCAGAATAGTAACACGCGTTCTTCGGAGACGTGGAATGCCTGTAGATGCGCGTATCACGTTACCAGTCACATTCTTCTACGTATCGGTAAATTGGAAATTCTGTAAGCACACTGGAATGACAAACGGTAGGAAGATGGGGTGCAATATTTTCCAAATACAATTCCTATAATTTTGTGCGTGTAACTGCAACCTATGCTCATACGTACGTATAATGCATATATATATATATATATATATAACGTAAAGCAATCCCATTACAGGCCTGGAGTGGCCCAGAGGGTTCCACGAATTTAAGGTTCCCAGATTACATGACAGCGGCACAGGATGGTGGTAAGGTTGTCAGCCTTACGCACCGGCCGCCTTTACCCCCCAGGAAATACTCCTGGTACTCATTTCTGTTAGAGGCTGAGTCGACCCCAAGGCCATAGTGCGATCGGAAGGATTATGTCAATGAAAAATTCCAAAGACACCTTCTGGGATCGAATCAGCGACCTTCCGATTTGTAGCACAACACCTTAACCACTGTGCTACCGCGGTCCCCCAACGCGCGCACACACACACACACACAGGTTATACACAAATAATGGTGCGGTTTCAAAAGTGAACAAGAAATTTATTTCTCACCTTACACGGGCACAACCTACACCGTCAGCAGCGGCAACTGTCCACGTTTCTCATGTACGGGTGCTTCTCAATCGTGTTCTTCAACAGCGCTGGATCGGACGTGCTGTAAAAGGAGACAACCACCTTCGCCCTTGGCCACCCCGTTCGCCAGATCTAACACCATGCGATTTCTTTCTTTGGTGGTTCGTTAAAGACAGCGTTTACGTACCACCATTGCCCATGTCCCTCAAGGAACTTCGTGATCGGATAACGCATGCACTGCAGACCATTACAGCGGACATGCTACACCGAATCTGGGACGAATATGATTATCGTGTGGATGTGTGTCGTGTGACCCAGGGTGCACACACTGAAGGATTGTGATTAACGCGTGAGAAACTTGGACAGTTGCCGCTGCTGACGGTGTGCGTTGTGTCCGTGTAAGGTGAGAAATAAATTTCTTGTTCACTTTTCAAACCGCACAATTCGTGCACACCTATATATATATGTGTGTGTGTGTGTGTGTGTGTGTGTACGTACTCTTGAAAAGACAACAACACTCTGCTACCAAAAAAAAACTGTTGTCTTGCAGTTTCGTTAAACAGTCACCATATCGACAAAAGCTCCCAAAAACGTACCATAATTTAATTAGACCTACAGTTTATTTTATGCATTTTTTTTGCACAACGAGACATTTAAAGGTAAAAAATTTAGATTTCAAATACGCAAAGGTAAGAACATGACCAACAAGAATCACAATTAAATTAGCCCGAATACTTCAGTGCGAGTCTTGCACAACCAAAAATCAAATTATTCGAACTCCAATCAATACCTTCGGAGATAAAACATTCGGAGAGACCGATCGGCATGACCTCTCCTGTACAGTAGCCAAATTTCATAACTACACAAAACAAAACGAGCAGTACTTATTATTTTGAGGGGAAAACACGAATTTCAAAAAGTGACACAAAATAAAGGGCCGAGGAAAACACATGAATGAAACATGTACGAATTATGGTGGCGACAAAGCATAACAAAGAACAAGGAACTTCATGATTTACAGAGGTCATTGAAAGTAAGATGACACAGCATCTTGAGGCAGAAGTCCCATGGAAAGCAATCACTAGAATGAGAAAGACACAGACAGAAGGAACATTATTAAGCATCCCACAGAGACAGTTCATGCCTCACATAAAATGTCCAGTGGGTTCTGCTGTGTGGGTTACCAGTATTTTTTGGCAGGTACAGCCCAACTCCCCATTTTACGTCGAGAGAAAAATAAACTCTCTTCTCGGACAGTAAATACACACAAATCATTCACATCACTACACGTTGTGGCGGCTTAGCAGCGAAACGTCTGAGTGTCTCTGTCAACAGACTGCCTGAAACATCTGAGGGTACGTCAACCTTGACCTTACGAAACAAACGCCCCAAAGGTTGAACGAAATCTCCCTATGACGATCCTAGTGACCGCCGTTTCAATGTTTTACAATTTAAAGTCCTCGTCTACGAACCCAGCAGTGAGAGATATACGTAAATAATGCCGTGAAGCGCCTCCCTACATGGATGCAACATGCAGTTTGTTTCATAATTCTAACGTATTTGGTTCCTGTATTATTCACATTTTATATACAGGATGTGCTAAAATTTAAAAAAATAATTCCGGCGCCAAAAGGTTAAAATAAGCGTTGTAAATCCTAGATAAAGAAACACCTGTTTTTGTTAAATTTTCATGAAAATAACTCGATCCTTGAGGCAGTAACATGGTCGATCCCGGGCTGTTGTTGTACTGGAGTCTCATGAGAATTTAGGGCGCAAAAGAGTTCCTGCTAAAATATTAATCCAGCACGTATGAATTTTCCATTGGTGTATGAAAACCCGAAGTGTGAAAACAGAATATGGTAACTCTGTAATGATGACGAACCCTCCAAAAAGCATAAGCACAGACTACCACATCCATAAATAATGGTTAAAAGCAAGACGGGAGCAGGTTACTGACTTAGTTGGGCCCAATCCACAAAGCGAGTACTCATTCCACCTTTATGTCACGCGGCCAACGAACCAGGTAAGTCGTACTGTCTCTGCCTTCTTGTTTTTAACCTGAAGACAGAGACACAATAAACCTCCGAAACGCTGGTGACATTATCTCAACGCCTTGCAAAGCGCAACGTCCAGGGAACAAGACAAGGCCTCAGGTTTGCAGACTGGGCAGTGACATCGTCGGGAAGGTTGGTGCGTGGCTCCCGACGTTTTCTACAAACACACTGCCTTATCCTTGCGCCATAAAACATCGAACATAGCGACCGAGGACTGAGCAATCCTGCTTCGTATCTGGACGGTCCAGGATTCACACTTCGGCTCAGAGACCCGATGTTCCGACAGGTTTTTGTGCTGTTCTTCAGTCCCTGCTGGCAGATGCACGGGCAGTACCTTCACTTAGGCCACTGTGGTTCTTTTCACTCTTCATCTCTGACATCATCCTATTATCCTACGCTGCATAGTTCGGCTGTACAATTCATACATTCAGCGCGCCATTCTTGGAGGAGTTAAATTCGGTAGGGAGCTAGCAACGATTCAAGGTCATACTGCTGGGGCGGCTTTAGAGACACAAACTGCCTCGGAATTCCTCGCTGGCGGCGTTTAGGAATGGAGCGAAACTTCCAAGTTTGTGTCTCGGCTTCACGAAAACCGAAATTCATACGGTAAAACAATTCGCCAAAAATATTTAGCGTGCTGTTCAGCAAGCCAGCCAGCCAGCAGCGCCCGCAGGTCGCTAATTGCACAGGCCTGACGCGCACACATAAAAACTGAGAAGTCACTACATAAACCACAAATTAACGAAACAAGTCGTTGACCACTCAACATGTTCTTCGTCATTATTTCAAATTTGAACTGTCCTACGCAACATGTGTTGTTAATCGTAGAGAAGAAACCCAACTAGATGCTACTGAATGGTTTATTGTACTTATAATCTGCTCCACATATTTCGGCCACTTATATGCCCATCATCAGGAGCTCGAGACTGTACTTGTGTTATTGCCGCATATGGTGTGTAATGCCCTGGTTGCTGGTGGTCGGCGGTCAGGTGCAGGGCAGCAGGCTATGCGTCCAGGATGAGGGAAACTGCTCGAGCACCTTCCCTCATCCCGGACGCATAGCCTGCTGCCCTGCACCTGACCGCCGACCACCAGCAACCAGGGCATTACACACCATATGCGGCAATAACACAAGTACAGTCTCGAGCTCCTGATGATGGGCATATAAGTGACCGAAACATGTTCAGCAGATTATAAGTGCAATAAAGCATTCAGTAGCATCTAGTTGGGTTTCTTCTCTGCGCTTATAAAACGATGCACGGGCAAACAGACATCAAATATTCATGTGTTGTTAACCTTTTGACGCCTAATGTCAACTATACTGGTCGTACCGCACCGCTAACCTCTTAAGTTGCATTTTATATAATTTAACAAATATAGGTACTGAATATTTTAAACATGGTATATACTCTCCGTTTTTTTCTCTTCAAAATGCAGTTCGTTTCATAATTCTAACGTACATGGTTCCTGTAATATTCACATTTTATATACAGGTGTGCTAAAATAAAAAAAAAATAATTCCGGCGCCAAAAGGTTAATATTCATACAGACAGCAACGTCAAACACACAACAACTTCGGAATCGCACAGATTCGATGGAAGATATGAGGCTTACAGGGGAAGTGGGAGAAAGAAACGGGAAGGAGAAAACTGCGTCATGATCTTTACATCTCACAAAATATTAAGATGATGAACCAATCAATAAGAATACGATGGGCGGGACACGTGGAAGGCATTTACGAGAAGAAGAAGAAGAATGTATAGACCTACAATGTTTCGTTAGGAAAACCTGCAAGAAAGAGGTCACTTGGGAGACTAAGACGTAGAAGACGGGGACTTCAGGAATTATCTCGACAACCATCAGCTTTTAAAAATGGAGTTATGCTCCACGGAATCAGTCATTTGACTGAGGTGTGTATGAAGAGGCCACACGTCACTGTAACACAGCTACGGAGTAAACAATTTCTTGTAAGAAGCAAACGCACAGCCTTCCGATGCATCCATGATGTTAAGGCAGCCACTTTTAATTAAGCCACCGTATCGATTTCATCTAATAAACGGAACAACGGGGGGGAAAAGCGGATGTAGTAACAGTTTACTTACCACACTTTCAAAATTTAGGTCGTTATTCTCCCTGCTGGTAACAACTGCGCGGGGTTCGTTCTGTAAAGATCAAACAAAATACGCATTAATGACATTCCCGGGAATTTTAGTAATTGGCCAACTTAAAGCACAAGTTCTTGTTTTATAATAGGTTTATTGTATACCTCTACATGTTTCAAGCACTATGTGCTCATCATGAGGAGGTCAAAATTGTATTATACAGCATCTGGTATCGTCACACTGTAGGTGGCCGTCCAGTGCACCTAACGGCCACCTACAGAGTGTGACGATACCAGATGCTGTATAATACAATTTTGACCTCCTCATGATGAGCACAACAATGCTCGAAACATGTAGAGGTATACAATAAACTTATTATAAAACAAGAATTTGTGCATTAAGTTGGTCAGTTACTAAGATCATAGTGACATGCACGGTCAGCAAAACATACAAACTTCCGGGAAGTTCGCACAACGCAATTCAATGATTTTCGCACCACGCATTTTATTACACTGCTGCTACCGTATTTAAATAATCTGCTTACTGTAAATTATGCACCCACTAATCTTAAACACATCTGCATCAAACAATTTCATTTTATTCGCAGTAGCTATTCGAAAGTGACAAAATATTTCAATGAATTAACGTTATGCGGCCAGAGGCACTGCAGCGATACTGCGATTGCATGAAATGCCTCAGTCTGACACAAAAACAAACCAAAAAATATATATACGTATGGTTTGAAAGTTAGCACTCTGGTAACACTGACACATGCACATGCGACCACCACTTAAACACAAGTACACATTTCGTTAGCGTACCGCCAGCACGCACAGACACGTTGCGTTTCAGATAATTTACCGTAGTTAGGGAGGGGATGGGGTACGTCAAAACACAACTGTCTTGTATCCTATTTATTATGCTGACGACGACATGTTTCGGCCACTGTGGGCCATCTTCACGTCACAAAAGTGTATATAGAGGAAATCTATACAGTGTATGGTCATTAGTAGAGGTGCATATTCTAAACTTTCAACGAGATCTCGTTGTCGGTTGGATTATACATACTGAGCTAAAAGTGCCGTTTCTAAGTAGAGTATAAGAATTGTTGGATATATGTATATATATATATATATATATAAAATACCTAATATTACAAACGTTGCATTACGCTAGATTGTAACATATAAGTAGTAGGCCCTGTTATCAGGCAAAATCAAGAGGGGTTTCATACGTGCTGAGTGGAGAGCTAGGGGTGTCCCAAGCGTTCCTGGAGCGTTGGTACATCGGTGGCGGCTACATGGATGTTTCTGAAGTGGTTGTATTTTATGATTGTGGCAAAATATACGACCTGAAGATGGCCCACAGTGGCCGGAACGTGTCATCGTCAGCATAATAAAGCAGGATACAAGACAGTTGTGTTTTGACGTACCCCACTCACTCCCTAATTGCTTATAACACAACTTAGATGATGCACCTCAAGATTAATTTACCGTAGACTGTGCAACAACGTTTTAAAAGTTATTTACGCTGTATCAGATTTTAGTTTATCAGCGATGAATGCTTAAGATTATGGTCTTCTCGGATGTGATACCGCACAGTTTTGCGACAGACACGTCACGTAGGAAACTTCTTCTCCGTCTTCTAGCCTGTAGATCGAAGTAGCATGTTCCTCCCACGTAAAAATGAGAAAGCATCATATCCCACATCATCATCATATATCTTTCATGGAGTTGGGCCACTTGTTGACCCGTTCCGGTCTCACGTATCCAGAAGTCTCTTCAAAGGTCTACCATGATTCCTTCTGCCAGTTGAGGAGTAGTATTTCATTACCCTGGTTAATCTATTTCGAGGCATTCTGTTTACATGTTGTATCCAGCTTCTCTTGTATTCCAGTAATTTGTCCAACATTTGCGTTATTTTTAACTCCTTTGCAATTTGTCAATTTGTTTTGTCATCTGTCCAAGTGTATCCTGCTGTTCTTCTCGTCACAACATCGTAAAGCTAATTATCCTGTTTGTACGTAACAATATTTCATTAAACCTCACATTAAATTACAATAGACTAGGGGTGGGATAAATTCCATTACATGTGATAACAACAGCCGGTCTGGTAACAATACAAATAACCTACTTTCGTAGAACGATATACGAGCAGCATTATGTTGTTCATCAACAAAACGTGTGCATCATCGCTCGACATGCACGTCCTACACACGCACATAAAAATGCATTGGCACTTTCATTTCTTACGGCACTGTTCACATTTCATTTAGTAATGCCAGAGTTAACACGAACTGGCCTGATAGTGAAGTTTCATCTTTCTCCCACCAAGCTTACCAGCAGCACTGTCACAGCAGGAAGCACTCACCAGTCAGTGCTTCCGTATCCTCCTAAACTATTACACCCTCTTACTTGCCCATTCTATGCAGCAGAGTCCTTCTTGAGAAGCTAACCGGTTCTCAGTTAGTCAAGAAATTCCCCTCATTTTATGGAACCCGAAGGTTCATTACCGCATTCAAAAGCACCAGCCACCCGTCCCTATCCTGAGCCAGCTCGATCCACTCCATCCCCCACATCCCACTTGCTGAAGATTCATCTTAATATTATCCTCCCATCTACGCCTGGGTCTCACAAGTGGTCTCTTTCCCTCAGGTTTCCCCACCAAAACCCTGCATACACCTCTCCCCCATACGTGCTGTATGTCCCGCCCACCTCATTCTTCTTGATTTATCACCCGAACCATATTGTGTGAGGAGTACAGATCATTAAGCTCCTCATTATGTAATTTTCTCTTCTCCCCTGTTAATTCGTCCCTATTAGGCCCAAATATTCTCCTCAGCACCCTATTCTCAAACATCCTCAACCTACGTTCCTCCCTCAGGGTGAGGGACCACGTTTCACACCCATACAAAACATCATGCAAAATTATAGTTCTGTATATCTTAATCTTCGCATTTTTAGATAGCATACTGGAAGACAAAATATTCTGCACCGAACGATAGCAAGCATTCCCTCACTTCAGTCTGCACCCTCTACATTTCTAAAAAGTAATTATATTTGAAGACTTTGTCATAAATAAATCATAATGATTCGCATCATCATTGGAAATCCTGTTTCAGTTTGTGAATTATTTTTACCGAAATGATTCAACTGCAAGAACTTACCAGCACACAGGAAAAAAAGCTCCGTTATTTACGGACGTAATTTCTAACCATGTGCAAAGTTTCCATCCCAAAATATCGCGGAACTCCCACAATTTCACACTGTCCATTCCGTGCACTGCAGTTCAACTCCCACAATTTTACACTGTCCATTCCGTGCACTGTAGTTCAACTCCCACAATTTCAACCAACAAATGCACACAATTCTCATTTAATTCACAATGATATATTTTTTTTAAATTAATGTTTGACGTTTTTTAAAATATTACTGTGAATTAAGAGACAATAGTGTGCATTGTTGGTTGAAAAACTGTGCTGATGGAAATCGTGCAGTTTACCACATAACTGCTACCAGTTCAGAGAAGGTAACTACTGTCATTTTCATGTTGGTAACCGTCTATGACGCTGAACTGTGACAATAACCACTTGACCACTATCTTCATTTTCCACGCTGCGGAAACCTCACGGTCCCATCACTTCTCCTATTAACTTCTTATCGAGTGATTCCATCAAAACTTTCAGTCTGCCTTTACAATAGACATATGAAATAAGAACAAGGCGAGACTCCTTCGTCTGACGTCATAACGCGAATTACAAACGGCCGACTGCAGATGGTCCGTGCTATACAGGAGTCTCCCCAGGACAAGACGCTCATACTAAAACAAAATGGCAGCTGCAATGGTGACAAAATTAACATTTTCTTCTGCTACGTAAATTAAAGGTGTGCGGAAAAAGGAAGAACAAAATCACAAACTCACAGCTCCAAAAAAAATGCATATTTAATAACTGTTTTTAACCCCAACTGTTTTGCAACACATAATTATAAGATGGACAAGAATGCATAATTTTTTTGGGGGGGGGAATAGTAGCCAAATCAAAATTTAAAGCTGTCGCGGTGAGAACTCCGTAGCCGGAGCACGAAGACTGAATTAAAAGTCCGTACGACAAAGGTTAAGTAAGGCGTCAGACGTGTGACGTGAAGCCAGTTCCAAACAAAATTATATAATGTAATATATTCCGTCTATACACAACTATATATCAGCACACTGGTCTTGTACATTATTGCAACATGTTTCGACCTAAGACGGTCATCATCAGGCCAATCAAGAACACTTTTTAAGGTACAACAATTTACTGTACCTTAAAAAGTGTTCTTTATTCGGGCCAATAATGAACACTTTTTAAGGTACAATTTGTTGTACCTTAAAGAGCGCTCTTTATTCTTTATCATCAGGCCAATAAAGAACACTTTTTAAGGTACAAGTTGGTGTACCTTAAAATGTGTTCTTTACTGGCCTGATGACGACCGTCTTACGGTCTGAACATGTTGCCATAATGTAATCTGAGTATATAATACCACTATGCTGATACACAGTTGTGTATATACGGAATATATTACATTATATAATTTTGTTATTACACAACGGGATGGCCTCGGTCAAATTTACAGTTCCAAACAGATGACCCACATACATTATTCGCCAGCGCACAACACTTAGTCGCCCAGGATTTGTACACTCCTGAAGATGACTGTGCGTGAATAGGAAAGGATCTGGAAGGATGTGGCCATATCCTACGTACAGCTCTATTGCAGTCACTGATTGCAGGGACTCGTGTATAAGAACATAATCAACCGACAATCCTCTTGCAGTATACAGCAGAAGATAATCGAATCCGGAACTTCAGAATATATATGGTTTTTGGTCACGCTAAGGTGCGGTTTGGGAATAAATACGTAAATAATTTGGACTGTGTCTATCACGAAATGTGTCGCAATGAGCCAATAGTACGTTGGGTCGCTCTCTGTTCAGCGCAGCACTAATCTTCACGGGCATGTGTTATGAGTCCATACCGCACAGCTCTATGCCAAATTTCGTACCAGGCAACATGCACGTTCCATTTTCACTCCAACGTTATAATCATTGCCTGCGATTAGCTCCCGCTGTATTCATCACTTTTAGCACATCAGGTGTTAGGTTAACTCCAAATTTGCCTGGCCGTTTTCGGTAAATCATAGGCCAATGAGAAAATTCGCTGAGCCTGCATTAGGATAAAGAGTTAACGTGTAGGCGACGTCGGCGCCTGTCGACATGGCAACAGCGCCAGACGCTCAGAGGAGCGATGCGGCGCGGCGCGACGCGGCGGGATGGGACGAGCGGGGCGCCGGTTGGGCAGGACCAAGAGATGTAGGGGCTGCTGGAGAAGGCTTCCGAGTTCCGTCCCACCGACCAGTTTATTGACGTTTGCCTGGAACACTCCATCCCCCCTACCACGCAATCACGTTCTACGAGAAGAAGTGGTGTATGGAACAAACACGTTTTCCATTTTCACAACAATTCGTTAAAATCTGGTAAGTCGAAACCAGAATTAAAACTAAAATAATCCGACGCCGTAGAAGCACTATCTTGAACAGTAAGTTCTGGGCTCCCACTGGATACATTTATAGTTCTGCGCGTACAATAATAATTATTATTATCATTATTATTATTATACGATACGGATGTCTCTTATCAAAGGCCTTTTCTTCCTGGTACTTCTCTTGAACCAGCGGTGATCCTCACCGCTCAGGTTTCAAGCGTCACATTGCATTACTTTCTGTATTATGTGTCATGTTCCAAGTATAGCTGTCTTTTGTACTGAATCTATCGTATGTTTTCCTGGTACAGCTTCCAGATTTTTCCTTAAGCTTCTCGTTACTATTCCAGTGGCTCCAATTATTACTGGTACAATCGTACATTTCAAGTTCCACATTCGTTGTATCTCTACACATAAACTCTTGTATTTTAACTTCTTTTCCGCTTCCTTTTGCATAAAATTTCTGTCTGAGGGTATTGCCACATCTATCAGTGTGCATGCTTTCTCTCGTTTATTTTAAATTATAATATCTGGCATCTTTGCTGGAACTATTATTATTATTATTATTTCCACCACCACCATCATCATCATCATCATCATCACCACTTAAGCATAGGGTCTGTATACCTCACATCTGTCACATACAGTTTCGAAGTTTCGCATTGTCGCCATGTCTGTAAATGTTGACACGCAAAAAATATCTCAAGTAAGATGCGCAGGCACGTTTAGGATCTATCCCCGCGCCAAATCTTACATCCCTTGCTCAATATCTTCAACATTTGTCGTCATCCAACAGAAAGATGATGTTCGCGCGGCCACCATGTTGTTATTCTGCATGCTACACAAATACTACCCCTTACAAAGTTGCAAGTTTTTCCAAGGTCTATCTCAAGAAATAATTTACGGCGCCCAATACAAAGCGCTGATGCTGCTCCCGGCTCGAAAATCAGCATATTAGCCAAGCTACTAGTCACTGTAAGGGAATAATATAGTGATGGCTATCCACAGACGGCACTGTGTTCAGAAGAAGCTTCGTAAAGATCACAAAATGGTTCAAATGTTGATACGGAGGACAACACAAAGACATCATGGCGATATCTGCTTCTACCTATTCAGGAAAGAAATACGGCCGAACACGAAAATTCTAATTACATCACAAACAGTTTGACGCAATCGACTGAACGGAGCATTAAAATAACAAACATCGATCTGACTTTAAGCAAATTTGAATTACGAAAATGTTCACACTAATAATGCCAAAGAAAGAAGAGAGCAATTCGGAGCCGTATCAGAGCTCTTAACATAGGCACTGCCTGACATTCAGGAGGTCATCACACATTTGCGAGGTACGATCTTCCTTCCGTACATCAACACCAAATGTATCTCAAATGGGATTACTGATGCATTACTGGGCAGAACGATCATTCACTATCAGCGCACGAATTCTGCCTGCTACAGACCATAAAGTGCACGTGTTTCCTGCATGTATCTGTTTCGCGATGTTTATTTACATTCCTACCTAAAAAAACAAAATTTTATTGCTTCTGAGTTAGAGGCTTTCACTGTAAGCGTGTGATACACCTGATATTCCTTGGACTAAGAACGTGCCGAGAAACCGAATCCTATGAAAAAGAGCAGTAATATGCAGGCAAATAAACACTCGCGCACCCGCACGCACGCACGTGTGTGTGTGTATGTATGTAGGTATATATGTATGTATCTTTTATGTATGTATGTATGTATGATTGTAAATTCGCAGCTGGTAACCGAGGACAAATATTCTTGTTAAAAAAACAGACAACCGTACGTGAACTGCGCTACACTAGGCACTGCCATGTTCTGCACTTGGCCGAATACAGGCAGCATGGCCGTTCTTGAATAACTCGGCTGATCAATAAATCCAACGGTTCATTAGTCGTGTTGACATGAGCCCGCCAATGCACTCTACCCTAATTCACTTTAATCCAGTAAACAAACGCAGACAACCCATTTCCAAATATCACATTATACCTAAAATTGCCCTCCCATCGACGCCTGGATCTCCAGCGTGGTTGCGCCTGCAACCCGAACACTTATCCAGCCTGCCTGCACCTAACTTCCAACCAACAGCAAACCAAGAACCGGACGGCCCATGTGGTAATCAGCACTATAGTCGTGAGCTCCTGATGATGGGCATAGCAGTGCCCGAAACATGTTGAGCCTATCATAAGCACAATAAAACAATAAGTAGTTATCTAGTTGGTTCTTATTCTTCAGTTATCACAACGATGCAGGGTCCAACACACATCAAATTTGCCTGAAAAATATTTTCCGTCAGCCCGTCCACCTGAAGAAGGAAATGACTGAACACTGAAGCGTCTGACTCTGAATCTCAGTACCGCTACAAGATAAACATTATCGGACAGTCGTGGTAACGAAGCCACAGTGTGGTCATCGTGAGGTACGAGATTTTTAAATTAAATTACCATTAACATAAAGCTTCAGCAATAAGAACTGTCGGCAATTGGTAATTCACACATTGTAAATACCTTAGCAACCTACCACTGAAAATAACTCAAAATCTCTCAAAATCGCAGTACTTAAAAATACTTCTACCAGCTAAATATCGGCTGCAGGCTGCAGATTTTCACCCTTCACTGGATACCGCCTAGTGAACTGCCTGATGCTCACCCAGACATAAACATGAATAGCGTTCGGCATACAGCGCCGAACACATGTATACACAATTCCAGTGTCAGTACCTTATAAGAACATACGCCGTCGATATAAATTAATCGATCTACGGAAAACCATAATACATCCATTACTGGC
>Ga0136643_10010610_pt1 | contig 13613 bp, 9 predicted proteins | sample TergutLab28metaG_FD_96883 | JGI IMG/M metagenome (GOLD analysis project Ga0136643, IMG submission 96883) | Labiotermes labralis P1 segment gut microbial communities from Petit-Saut dam, French Guiana - Lab288 P1 (version 3) (version 3) | ecosystem: Host-associated > Arthropoda: Insects >...
ATGCTCCTTTTCCAGAGCCCTCCTTCCACTATCTCTCTCAGTTCCCTGTAAATGGACCCCATCCCCAGGGTTCCCAATGGGACCCCTCCCAAGAGACACACCCCTCTACAGAACCTTCTGCATCTCATCCCCTGAAAATTCATCTTTCCCTCAGAGTCCCTGGTAAGGAAGTCCCCTCCATGTTCCTCAGCAGGGTCCCTATGGGGAGAGAAAACTCCATCACCAGAGCCACTGCTGTGTCTATACATGTATGTCTGCCATAGTCCCCCAAAAAAGAAGCCCTCGTACAAAGTGGGGAAAAACATAAAGTCACCTTCCATGGAGCCCGATGCAGACGGAAGACCTACACACAATGGAGTGCGGCCTGGCTCCTCAAGGGGATCATTAATGACACTGCTATCTCTACCCCAGTGCCATGCAGCCCTCGGCACGATACCTTCCAACTTGGCTTGGGTAGACCAGAGGCTCGTCAGCCAGCGTGTCATACCAACTCCCAACAGGGTATACCCTCCACACCTGTTACCGCCTCCCACATGACCCAGGGTAGAGTAGAGTATGAATCTACAATACCCCGCAGTATGGACGAGGGGTTGGATTTATGGGAGGTGAAATGAATGGAAGTCATCATTGTTTTATTATGTTCTTAGAATGATGATGATGCAGAACGTATTGAACGACGACGCAATGCGCAGATTGAGATGCGTCAACATTCAGTCACTTCTCCTGGGCCAGACAAACGGAGGTCACTAGGAGTGTCAATTGCAGGATTTTCAGCAGCACAGTTGGCTGAACATTATGGCAACTGTATTAAGCTGTCTGCTGAGAATGTAAGTGTGTTACTGTGGTCAGACAGTAATTAATACTTTATGTAGGATTTTTTACAAGAATTTTGTCAGTGATGGGATAGGTTCCATTGAAAGGCTACTATGAGTGGCAGTGAATGCTTTAGTTTCCATAAGAAGTGGAGATTTTATTGACTACCCAAGTGAATCTTGTTAATATTTCAAGGGGACCTTATCCTTGGAATTAGTGAAATTGTGCTCATATTATTTTTCACATTTTGTTTACAGTATGCTGTAACATTTGTTAAAGCAGGTAAAAGAACTTAACACATTCACTGTGAAGGCTATCTCAGGTTAATTCATTGCTGGGTAATTCTGTTAGTATTGATGAGTTTAGTCCAGCTATGCCTACTGCTTGAATTTGATAATGTGCCATTGAATTACCAATAAATGGAAGTTGCTGGAAGGGATATTGAGGTCACTGGGGATTACCAAATATCTGGCACTGCTTTTCTTTTATTTTTTCTCTTTCCATCTGTTATATTTAATGTGTTTGTGTGTACTGCCAGAGATCAGTCATGGCAATCAATGGCATTTATGAACACTGACAGAACAGAAAATTGAAAATGAGAGCAATTCTAATTTTGATTTTGTGCCAGAATGTAGTGTGTCAGAATCATTGTAAGGAACAAGTGAAGAATTTCTGAATCATCCGGCCTCAAAAAAAATATTGTTCTATTATTTTACCCTTACAGTTTCCCTACAATGCAGTTCTTGTGCCTAGGCAACCTCTATCTGATAGAGAACTAGGAAAATTTTATAACCCCAGTTTATGCACAAAGTTGTCAAGGAAATTTCTTGGTATGCAGAACAGCAAGTTGCAGCAGAATTTGATAAACTGGGCTTTCAGCATTGTTGTGGTAGTGAACAGTCCTGGCATGTTAAAATTATACCACCGCAATGAAATACAACAATATCCAAATTACAAACGCTTGCTTGAACAGGAATATCAGCATGTGTATGTTGCAAAGTGCCAGTTGAAATTGTAGAATTCAGAAGGGCTTGGTCAAAGATGTCAAGAGTAGAGCCCAGGGCACATCTTGTATGGAGTGTTAGTACAATGCAGAAGAGCAAAATGCTCCTTACAGAGAACTTAGGTATGAAATTTTTTGGTTGCAGTGCCAAAAGTCTTTATCCAGCATGTGTTATACTTATGTTATAATACAGTGTATGGTTGTATAGAGTATACATACAAGTGTGCATATGGGCATGAGGGCAGTTGTCACCTCACCAGTTTGGGGACATCCTTGGGGTAAGACGTAGTTTTGTGGGTTGTATTTCATCCATTGTTTCCATGTTGTTCGGCTTTACACTTAATATGTTATGTTTGTGACACTTGTGTTTCAGAAAATCAACATGAAGAATGCTTTTAGCCTACAGCTGATTGATTACATGGCAATGATTCTGAAGAAAGAAGACTCAAAAATGGAAAATTTCCAGGTAAAGTATTTATAATGTCATTTAGCAATACTGGAGCAATTAGTGTTAGATTATGTGAAATTTTAGGCTTCCACCTTGGTGCAGATGAGGTCTTCTGATCTGTTATCCCGTGCATATTGGTAGTTGTTTACTGATTTTTGGGACAGCCTATTAGTTCCATCTGTATGGATCAAGCAGTCCAAGAAGAATGTTGGATTTGCAATTGTAATTGTGTTCCATCATCTATGAAGAACTAAGTTCTAAATTGTCATTTCTGCTCATTCCCTGTCAGGTTGCTTATTTTAAATGTCAAACTCACTCCTCGCTTTACTCCCACACTGCTTATCACTGATGTTGTCATTGCGGTCTGCACTTGGAATGCATATTCCATCAGCAGTGTGTTTTTTGTGATACATATGATTAATGTGGTTCATAAAGCAAGTGTCTTAAAGACAAAAATTTTCTGATGTATTTGTTTCGTATAGGACTACAGCTCACAGGTAAAATGTTTCAAACAACAGGTTTCATTCCATGCAGTAAGACAATATGCAGAAGACATGTTGACAACTAGATGAAACAGGTGCTAGGTTAGAGACACCTCCAAGAGACTTTTTGATTCAACTTTTGTAGCAGATGCGTTTATGTGTGTGTGTGTGTGTGTGTCATCAGCATGAAAGGTAGCAAAACTGCTGCATTTACTTTCATATAAGACAGCTGTGTTTTGCAAGTTCTGTGGCACATTGTGAAGCAGGATTGAATGTCATGCACTGGTGCCCACATGGTGTGCATGCTGGTGAAATACACAGATTCAACAAGTCCTGTTTATCAACGAAGCTCAATCTGTTCTTGGTGGGTGCGTGAACTCTCAGAATAACTTACTGGTCTGCAGAAAATCTCATATTAATTGACTATGCTTTATTACATGATGTTAAGTTTGCTGTAAAGGCAGCTGTGATTACTGGGACCATTTCTCTCCCTGGGAGAGTATGTGCACATAAATACATTACATTACATTCATTCAGTGTGTTTGTATATGAAGTTGTAAAACAGCATGCCAATACTCTTGCATCTGAAACTTTACCAGCTAGTGGTGTTCATAATACCAGATCTTACCCTTTGATGTGATTTTGCATGTTATGTGTTGTTTTTATTTCATTTCTACACAGATTAATTTTACTTTGTGTTGCTGGGTAGTGCAGTCTCAAAATTCATATCCCTCTGTGTCACTGTGCATACTGTACTGAACATTTTTACCTCTCTCTCTTTTTTTTTTTAAATAAGAATATCCAAGGTATGAATCTCTCTGTAAAGACTGGGTATCCTGAATGAGGACTTCATGGTTTCTGTCACTATCATCAGGCAGACACTAGGATAATATCTTAAAATAGTTGCTGGCTGTCATTTCATGTTCTGATGATATTCACAGTTCTTCACGTGATGCTATATCAATCATGTAGGTGATTAATTGCTATGAAATAAAATCACTAGCAAAGAAAAGTGCTAGATTAATATAAGTTGACACTGTCAGGCATTAAATTCAGCATGAAACATGAATACTTTCTTATAATAAAACCAACTAGATGCACTAATTTCTCAAATTTATTTTGGAATAAAACTCTACATGTTTTGGACAGTTCCTCTGTCCGTCATCAGGAGTTTTTCACTGTACACACAGCAATGGTGTATGTTGTACAGGTATGACATGACCTGTATGACATGTACCATTGCTGTGTGTACAGTAAAAAACTCCTAATGTTGGACGTAGGAACTGTCCTGAAACATGTAGCGTTTGATTTCAAAAATAAGTTTGAGAAATTAGTGCATCTAGTTGGTTTCATTATAAGAATTTATCACGATGCACAGTCACCTAAATGTTAGAAACATGAATAGTTGGCACTACTGGTTCTTGCTTGTGAAATTCCAGGCTTGAGCTCAGCTAGACATTCTGAAGCTTGTTTTTATTTTTTATTTTTTCCCTGTGGGCAAAGACTGAGGTAATACCACAGCCTTCTGAATTTATCATGGACAATGATTTTCTCATTTCACCATACATAGTATAACCTATACATGGGCCAGGCAGCTCAGTCGGTATAGCGACTGACTACGGGCTGGATGGTCCTGGATCGAATCCCGGTGGGGACGAGATTTTCCACCCATCCAGACTGGCCCTGGGGCCCACCCAGCCTCCTTTAAAATGGGTACCAGTTCATTCCTGGGGGTAAAGTGTGGCCGGGGCGTGCTGCTGACCACTCACCCCCTTCTAGTGCTGTGGTCATGGAAGGGTGGAGCTATACATCTACCCACCCTCTGGGCCACACCAGGCCTGTAAGGGGATCACTTTACCTTTGCTTTTTACTATAACCTATACAGATTCAAGTGTTCTACATTGTTACATGTTGTGGTCTGGGAATTGGATGTCTGTTTAGCAGTCAACTATGACTTTATAACCCAGAAGCTTGAATCTTTGGCAGCACTGCTGTGAGATTCTCATATCCCATACACACACACACACACACACACACACACACACACACACTGTGTAGTTGAAATAATGAGTAACGTAAGAAGTATTCAAAATGTGGAATTACTGTTGGCAGGTAGCAAGTTGCACCCTGGATGCAAGCACCAAAATATATGCTTATCGAGTTGATTGCGTGCATAACGATGTTCTTAAGATGGCAGGTGGTCTGGCTGTAGGTAAGAAGAGACATTTTGTCAAAGGAGATGAAGAAGATGAAGGAGGTGGAAGTGAGGAACATGTTGAAGTCATTCGTACAAAGAAGAAATCTCGCAAGGTGAATAAGACATGCAAATAAATGGTATTGATTTAGTTAGTAACACCCTATTTTTAGTTGCATTCACACAATTGCACATAGTGACTATTAGCTTTGTTATGTCTGTCCCGTCATGCATAGGTCTGCATGGAACAACTCTGTCCTCACTGGATGCATTTTCATGAAATTTGATATTTAAATATTTTTTTGAAAATCTGTCGAGAAAGTATGAGTTTCATTAAAATCTAACAAGGATAACAGTTACTTCACATGAAGACCTGTGTACATTTGTGATAATATCTTGCCGAATTCTTCGTAGACTGAGAAATGTTTCAGAAAAAATTTGTAGAGAAAATAAAAACAAACACTTTATGTTTGTTTTTAGGAAAATCGTGCCTTTTGTGAGATAATTTCGAAAAATATGTTAGAACCGCACAGATCACAGATGACAGGCTAAGTAAGGCTACAGACACACTCAAAATATATAGTACTGGTTTTGCACAGCAACAATTGTTATGGGTACACACCTCAGTCTTATGTTTATGTGTACATTGTCCATCTTGTTGGCTTTGTGTTGAAATTTCTACTGTCATTTTCTGGATATGGTAAAAACACTGTAGTAATATTATGTATGCATTTTAACCTCCTAATTATTAACATAATGTCTGCGATGTGTCCATTTCACTTTTCCAGTTGTACAATATCTAAGATGCAAGTCATTTGAATTTAAGTGTGACAAAGAAATTCCTACTGTCCTACATCATTTACTATAGTATGTTGAGTAAGGTAGTTTCAGAAACTGAGAGGGAAGAATTAAACACAAAATACATAAAACAAGGGGGAAAAAAATTGTTTCCCCTTTCAGTGAAGAGTGGTGGGAAATTCACACACACATGGGTGCAAAATGCTGCTTTCACTGTTTACATATACTTACTGTGCAAGTCTGCAGCATGTAAGTATTTTTTTAATCACTGAACTTCGTTAAGTTCGGTTGTGTCAAATATAGATTGTGTTGGCATCCATTATTTTGGTGAAAAATTGTTGTAACTAGTTTACATGGATGTCCCATATATTGTTTCATGATGAGTTAGGCACAACAGATTTACTAGTACTTATACCGTACTTGCAATATTGTGGTCACTCCTTCAGCACCAGAACACGGTCACAATGAATGTGGAGACGCTGAATGGTAAGACAGATGTGCAGCCTGTCATGGATCCCTTCCTACGCTGTGGTGGCAATATGGGTGAATCCCAGCCTGGTGGCTCCCACTTTCTGACAAGCTTTAAGATACTTGGAAACTGTGCCTTATCATCATTCTCAGATTTGCCATACTGGGGCACCAATGAAAAGTTCATAACTTCAAGACAGCCCAATATGGAACTGCCATTTATTCCAGGTACATTCTTTATATCATATTCTGCTGATAATTAACATACGTCATGCACTTGATGGTTTTCTGTGGACTTTCCCACAGGCCTGTTAGTATGTGTAGTTCTTTATGGACTGTGGATGGGTTGAAATAATAAAATTGTGATCATGTTTGAAAGTAAATAATCAGACAATGGAACTGATTTGGCAGTTTATCAGGATTGTTGTATTTGAATTTATTTATGTTAAGAAAGCATTATCATATATTGTTGGTTGGGGAATTATTATAAGTTTGTAATTGACAGTATTTTGAAAACAATGACATAAAATCAAGACTTTTAGCACATACCAGGAGAGTGATTCTATTTCATATTGGCTTCAGTTTCTGAATTTTCTGAACATGAAATAATGGAAAGGAACTTTTCTGAAAGTTTAAACTCTGGAGGAAGTTAATTTATTGGGTTCTCTTGTACAAAGGCTATTTCCTGTCTTGATATCAAAACCTGGTGTTTGCAGTTACGAGCTGTGGTATCTGTAGGGCATCAAGTTGTGCAGTGCACAGTGACCCCTGGAACATACCTCCCCACTCCAGCATCCATACTGACCATTAAACATGGAAAGAAGAGAAGAGTTTGACCATATCTTGTGTAGGCCCAGCAAACCCCACCAAAAATGGCACAGTAAAACAAAGAATGCCTAGTTCACACATGCCAGCATTTATGTAAAAGGAAATGCAGGCATGGATGATCCAGAAACTGGATAATCTGAGCACACATAACACCATTGTTGTTTGTACAGATAAATAGTTAGAGTTTGCTGTTGCTTTGGATAAGACTGGATCAGGATTGTGGTCATTAATTGGCTGTATTATTATGTTGCTTAATCTTGTAATTTTCAATGAAGCGGGTATTGACGTTTCTGTAAATTGGGTTGAATGGATAGCAGTTACTGAATCTGTTATGTTGCTCTTGCTTTTGCTGCTGCTTTTGTTGATGGTGGTGATGGTTGTGGTGGTGGTGGTGATGATGATGATGATGATGATGATGATGATGAAATGTAATGCTGAATAAGGTGCAAACACAATGACAAATGGTGAGTAGGTAAGAATCTGAAAGGAACTGGTTATCATCTAGGTGAAGGTAACTCTTTCAGCATTGTCAGAAGAGACGGATGAAGACCATGAATGTCCTGAACCAGGACAGGTTATAATCAGGCTAAGATTCTGACCAGGTATTTCCTAACTGTAATATAAGTCTGGCGTGTCACCACTACACATGTGCTTGTTGTGTGAATAAAATTAGATGAGGGACATTACAAATGAAATACATACATCAAGTAGTGGATCACCTCATCTAAAGACTCCTCCTTATAGTTTTGGGTGTAGATGAGTGGCTGATATTCAAACAGCTTTTAGAAAAATAGGAGGTGATGATATGACCTGAGTGCACCTGGTTCAGGGTATGGTCTGTTGATATTCTACTGTGAATGTAAAAACGCAGGTTTGTTTGACAAGGTGAATAAAATTACGCTAAAAGAAGTTAGTTTCACTTAAATTGTGTATTTTCTTTAATTTTGCAGATACAACGGACAGAAGGATCTGTACAGTGTTTGCACAGTTTTCATTCTTAGAGTGGTCCCTGGATGCAGAGGAACAGGCTGAACCTGTTTCACCTGTTCTTCCAACCGAAGATGATGAGTTTGCATTTGATGTGAACGCAGTACCAGAACCAGTGCCTGCTGGAGAGAATGAGGATCGATTCAATTGTTTTGAAAGTAGGGTTCTGTATTAGTCAGAATAGAAGCACATAGTGAAATTTTTTGACTGTAGGCACAACCAGTATTAAGGACTGCATGCACATTGTGAGGTTTGGGTCCATAGTTGTGTTCTGCCCATCAAATCTCAAATGAATTCCTTAAACAAAGGTGGAATTTTATCTTTTGTTTTTAATTTTTTAATAACTGCGAATTTTTAAATAACTTGTGTGTTCTCTGTCCCTTTGCACATTCATCACCTAGAGCATAACTGGTGGGTGGAGATGGAAGAATTCAAGACTAAGAGACACAGTAGGATATTCAATGTGCCATCTGTTAAATGAAATATAAAACAGGCAGTGTCATATAAGAGTAATGGTGAAAACTTTAAGCTACCCTCCATGTGAGTGAGTTCATTTATTTGCTGCAATTAATTTGTTTAAATGAAAATTATTTATCAGTAACATTCCTGCAAAAACTGGGTACCAAAAACTAAAACATTGCCTGTGGTGAACTTAGTATTTGGCAGTCATCTTTGCGTTCTGAAAAAATTGTTAACCTTTGGTCTTGAAGAGGTGCTAAACACTGAGGGCATGAGACCATTATAATTCTGAATGACTTTCCTTAGGGGATTGACCTTGACCTTCAAGAATGCTCTGTCAGTATCACGTTTTTTGTTGGTATTATTCATGACAAAAAGGAACTATGATAATCGTTTTAATACAGTGTTGTGAGACTAACTGTTGGCATCTGGAGCCCAGAAAATATTTAGAAACTGGGTTGTTTGTGGTGGGAGGCTGTTGTGTACCTGTCTATGGACTGCCAAATTCTGCTACCAGCACATTAACCATGGGGTGTGTGATGGTGATGCCAGACATCATTCTGCTTTACAACTGCATTAACTGCAGGAATGCTCGTGGATGTACATTTTGATACTTTCACATGGATCTGGACTCAAAATGAGAGTCTACTGAAATTTACTGAAAATTTGTGTGCTGTGGCTGCATCATGAGGATGAATTTTTTGTACACATGCCAGAGTCAGAAAGGGTGAAATTTTGAGGCATGGAGAAAGAAAACACAAACACAATTTTGGGTGTGGAGCCTTATGAAAGTTGCTGAGTTTGTTTTTTGGGAAACAGAATGTAAAGTGGATTAAAGTGGTTCCAGCTGCACATAATTTTATAATATTTGATGGTTTTAATGAGCATGAGGATTTCTTAAAAACATGAGTGTTTCTAGGTGGTGAATGATCTTCAGGTCAAGCAAGATGATTCGCATTGAGATTAATTAGGTGCATTAACTCAGCTATAAGTAAATTAGATTTTCTTCTTGTCCAATGTTTATCATAGTCTGGGATAACATAGTCTAGTGGTTCCAAAAGTGTACTCTGCAGATCCCTTGGGATCCGTTACCAGTTCCCAGATGATCGTTGGATACACTTCTGTAATAGCTACTTCAAAGTTTTTTAATTTTTTAATTAAAGGAATAATGCTTTGTCAAAAGTAATGATGGAACATCTCCAATTGATGATATGTTTATGTCGTATAATGTGTAGAATTAAGAAACCCCCTGTGCCCTTTAAGCGAGTGACAATCAGTAATTAATGCCAAATCACGCAGTTCATTGTTACATATGCTGTTGGTATGTATTTGTAGCTATCTAATGTCACTTCTAAGATGTAAATTTTAAATTTTGGATACCTTTCATCCAGGCACTGTATTAACATGAGCAAGGATTGAGGATATGTGGCTATTTTTCACAGACAAATGTTGCCACTAACAAAACAGGTTTGGGAACACTGGCATAGTCGGTATACTGACTGACTTTGGGCTGGATGGTCCTGGTATCGAATTTCAGTGGGGGCAAGATTTTCTTCACCCTTCCAGACTGGCCCTGGAGTCCACCCAGCCTCCTGTACAATGGGTAATGTGTCTCTTCCTGGGGGTTAAGCAGCTGGGGCATGGCATTGACCATCCACCCCATTCTAGAGCCAAGGTTAAAGAGGGTAGGGCTATACCTCTGCTCCCCCTCTGGGCCTTCTAGAGTAAACTTTTTATCACATATTTACCATATACAAGCGTTACAGACCACTGTTCTAGACTGAGGTGAGTAGTCAACTTGGTAGCTGCAGCTGCATAATGCTTGGTAAGTGAGCCTTCAATATGAACTGGATGGAAGGATGGATAGGCACGAGAGAATATCTGAGTGTGGTAGCAAAGGAAACACCCATGTTCTTGCTGGAAATGAAACCCTGGTCATGCAGCCTGTAGCCAGTCAATTTACTGGCTGAACTACCCACTGTCTGTTTCATGCATTACCATAGAGCTTTCCTATAGTTAGTATTGTTAAAGTCACTGTCTTACATCTGGAGAGATTCAGATATATATATTTTTTTCCTTCTTCTTCCAGTTTGTGGAGTAGATGAAGGGGTGGATTCAGAAGGGGAGGATACAGTGGCTCCGATGGTGTGTCAGTTAATTCACAGAACTCCTGCTGCAAAGATAGTTGATATACGTAGACATCTTTCTGTGGCACCGAGCGAGTATTCGTACTTCAGAGCAGATACCCTTGAGATGTGGGCCGGTCCTTCACACTGGAAAATCAAACCCTTTAAAGGTCCAGTATGATTGTGTGTTTGGAAAAAATATTGCTGGAATACTGCTGTGTTTGTTGTTGATGTCATACATATATATGTGTGTGTGTAAAAGGTCAAAGAAGAAGGTTCTGTGACTATACGAGCAGATCCTCATGAAAAGGGAGATATTTGTTTTATTTTCCTTGAAAGTAATCCCCCATGTCCACAACAAACTGTTCACATGTTCCTAATTGTTGCACAAAAGAGTCATTATAGGGGCCCAAAAGCAATGCATTTAATGTGGCAGTAGCATTTATCTTGTGGTATTCAGTGTTCTGATGTTCTCTTCCTTTTGAGGAACAGGTAAATGTTGGCTAGCACAGAGTCAGATGAACAACCTGGATTGCTGATCACCTTGCTGTGATTCATTATCATGGTAGAATGAGTAGGGACATTGTCATGCAAAAAGGAACCAACTGCCTGCATCTGGAAATTGCTGTCACTTAAAATTAATTTAATTAATCTTTCTAGCACTTATAATTAGAATTCACTGTTTACAGTTTTTCCTTCAGGTGCAAGCTCTTTGTGGATCACACCCTGTTATCAACAAAATTGATTAACATTGTTATATTGCCTGGCCAGCAGATGGCACATAAGGTCTAATCTGTTTTCTGATTTAAGGAATTTTGAGTAACAGGGTTAGCTGACAGGGACTGAATTGCAACTGAATTTCTACATGACAGGCAATATTTAAGATCTACAGCTTTTACTTGAAACATTTTGATTGTTGTTGTTGTTGTTCAATGAAACAGATGAAAAATAATTTGGTTACCTCTGTCATATTAGCTTTTCAGCAGTGCATTAGTGTGTTCAGTAATTGAGCATACATGCCACTGAGATTACAGAAGTACAGGAAATATGAAAAATATGTAATGGTGTTCACCTTGCTTGTCTCAGGGTATAATGTGTAGTGACTTTCACCTAGCTTATTTTCTGGAAAATGTCCAACTTTCATCTTTCTTGTTTTATGGACATCATGTAATGACTTTCACCAGGCTTGTTTTGTGGAAAATGTGTAACAACTTTCAGCATGCTTGTGTTTATAGAAACTGTATGACTTTCATCATGCTCATTTTGTGAAAAATGTATAATGACTTCTACCATGCTTGTTGTATGGTAGGTGTAATGACTTTCACCATTCTTGTTTTATGGAAAATAAGTAACAGATTTTACCTTGCTTGTTTTATGTAGTTTAATTTTGGGATTTGTGGAAACAGGGATGAGTGATAACAGACTATGAACTGAATAATAATCTGCATTTTCTGAATGTATTCTCCTTTGATTTCTGTTTGTTACTATTGTTCCCATGTATGTAAATTTTGAATATATAATTTTGTATTGTGTGTCTGATTCTTATACAAAGGCATGAATCAGGATGGCAACAGATGTGCATCTGCAGACACAGCTGGAAGTGGATCAAATGTGGCTGCAACTTTTAAAAAACAGAAGTCTAAACAAATCAAGGAATTGGTCATAGAGTTTGTGACAGAGAATAACAGTGATGCATTTACAGCAGAGAGGAAATTTCAGGTTCTGAAGTTAACTAAGCGAACAATCCAGAAGGTCTGGAATGCAAGCAGAAATACCCACCCTTCTGATGTACACTTCTGTTGTAAAGTCTTCTCACAGTAAGTTCACCAAATTGCATGAGCCAAACAAGCTACCAAATATGTTGTAGTGGTGATAATTGTCTGGGCTTGAATTTGGGAAGAATGTGGTTTGGATCTTGGTAGACTATCAACTGAAGTTTTTTTTTTTTCCTCGATTTTTTTAGGTGAACTGTAGGATGGTGTCTTAAAATAGTTTGTCACCACATTCTTGAAAACTTCTACATATTCACCATTCGTAAATATCTTTTATTCTATTGGAAGTTATGTTTAAACTTTGCAATTAAAAATGTCATCATATGATATAAGAATTAATTGGTCATGTACTTTATTCTGTTTGGTACATTGTTGTTAATTACCTTCTGCAGTTATGACAAACATTTATCTAACACATATTGCTCTGTACTGAATAAAATTACCTACTTAATTTGGATAAATGATAATATGATATTGCATGTTATGCCTACAGCATTCAGAAAGAAGAGTCAATATTATTTTGAACCATCACTTCCAATTTTCTTCTCTTGCACAAAGTTAAATATTCTGTTGTCCCTCACTGGTCTGTGACACCATGTCAGTTGGTGCATATGTGAATATTGAGATCTTCTTGGGTGTGACATGCTGTTACTACAATTTTGGAGCAGCTTTCGGCTTGTATATCAAGGGTCCACTCATGGACCATGTTGCCTCTGACGATGGAGGCAGTAAGCTCCTCCAAAACGATGGCAAATATTTATGTATCCATATGGTGTCAGATTCCAGAAGACATGAATCTTCTCAACACTGTTACAAGAATTTCAACTCTGACAATTAATAGCTGGTTTTTAAAGTTGCTGTAATAAGAATTATCCCCTTCTTAGATTATCAGTCTTTTTGGATTACCCTGTTGGTGGAATTTGTCCAGTATCTAATATTCCATGAAGCACAGAATTCCACACCATTGTAGGGAAATTTTAAGGAGAGGGCTTATGAAATTTTTGTCATAGGAAATGTTATGTGATTAAGGGGCTTAGTTGAATCACACTGTACATTTTGAAACATTAGATAATATACAAAGTCCAGAAGTTAGGTAGTCCTAAATATAATGTATGATCACTGAAACCTTTTGGAATTGTAGCAGAGTGTTGTTTTTAAAGATAAAAGTAATCCCTTTTTGCAAAGTTTTTCTGTCTTCCTACATTTGGCAGTTCTCTACACCTCAAAAAGTGTAA
>Ga0136643_10010612_pt1 | contig 13612 bp, 8 predicted proteins | sample TergutLab28metaG_FD_96883 | JGI IMG/M metagenome (GOLD analysis project Ga0136643, IMG submission 96883) | Labiotermes labralis P1 segment gut microbial communities from Petit-Saut dam, French Guiana - Lab288 P1 (version 3) (version 3) | ecosystem: Host-associated > Arthropoda: Insects >...
CTAGATTCACAGCCCACTTTACAGCTCTCTAGATTCACAGCCCACTTTACAGCTCTCTAGATTCACAGCCCACTTTACAGCTCTCTAGATTCACAGCCCACTTTACAGCTCTCTACATTCACAGCCCACTTTACAGCTCTCTACATTCACAGCCCACTTTACAGCTCCCTAGATTCACAGCCCACTTTACAGCTCTCTAGATTCACAGCCAACTTTACAGCTCTCTACATTCACAGCCCGTATACAAAATATCAATAGCTTAATATAGTTGTCCGATATTATACAAGCAATGGAGAACGGGTAATATAAACCTCAACACATTTCCCTGCCACCATTATAGGTTGGACTCGTTCCCAATTTGATGGTATCTTCCCGTCATATCTAGGTACCGAATAAATCTAGTGGAATTCTTATTTTTTTCATATTGCTTCGTTGTTAAATCTTCTACTCTTCCCAGTTTTTTTCCCACAGCATGTAACCTGCACTCAATCTTGCACTACAGGCCATTGCTCTGTCTTTCAGAAATGAGACGAGTTCTACGAGTATTTATGTAAGGCAGACAAACACGTGCCTAAATATCAGTTCAGGGCTTTGGACCGCCGTTTGCATAGAAAATGCCACAATCCGGACCGCAAACATCGAGTATCCGACTACACTTAGCGGCAGCAAAGTTGCGTGCATTACTAATAACTCATAATGCAAATCGATATTAAATTGATATTGGGGAGGTGCGTGAAATATAAAATTTATTGACCGATTTATTCCAGTCTAAACTGCCCAAAAACCTAATTAAAGCGTCTTAAATACTATACATCAGGGGTATCCAGCCCTCGGCGTGCCATGGGTTTGCGGTCAAGCAAACCACTCATTGGGACTTTTACATGAACGGCCGGGAACCAGCCAACAATAACGGCTGTGGTCCGGTACCAAAAAAGGTTGGACACACGTGTTGGATATTGTCTTCATTTATATTGTAAATTGTGAGGCTTAATTATCAGCTGCAGCCAAAAGCTGCATTCCTAACTAAAGCTTCTGAAACTTCTTCAGAGACCGTATCCACCGTTCATCACTGTACGGTGCTTCTACAAGCAGTAAACCGAATTGTCACGTTCATTCATATACTTACTTGTTCCTATTAACCAAACGAAAAGTCTCTCCAGTACTTTCCAATAAATGCTACAAATGTCATGCTACCAATAAATTACGCGATATATCGATTAGCATAATTCAAAGATCGACATCGAATTCTTTCTTTTATACAATACGTAAATATCATTATTAACCGACATTCGTAGAAATAAGTGCGGAGCGATCGACACGTTATACAGCGTCGAGGAAGAGTCACTGGGCAAGATGTACTGGGAAATAATTGACTGAGGTTAGGAAAAATATGGCGTGCAGCAGCGTCGTGTAAAAACGAGACAAGCGTTTTAAGTGTCCACTTTAAAAGCTAACACATCATTTTCGTGCCAAGGTCATAACCCCTTACAACCTGTCTAGCAACTCTTTTGAATATTCAAACATACAGCCACTGCCTAGGGTAAAGTATAATGTATGTAACTGCTACATTTTATGTCACGTGACCTCCGTTACTTTGTCATGTCGGTACTGCTACTTTGGAACACTTAAGTCAATGAATTCCGAACAACGTATTTCGAATTAAAGTTTGGATTTTACGTATCAAATTTATGTGTAATCAACATTTCATAAAATTTCGGAATAAAGACGATGACTAACTGCTAATTAACGGGCATGAAAAAAGCACAAAATGCTAGCAGTAACGGCAAACAACAAACAAGTGGAACACAATAAGGAATATTATAAATTCTTCTCTAGAAGCAATGCGACACACGCACACTCTGACATTTACAGACATCTCGTGACTGCACAGTCAGTGCCAACACAGTAGCTCGGCGCTGGAGGGGGGGACCCATCTTTCCGCAGAAATGTTGCATTATGAACATCAGTCACTTGGATCCCAGCGCGGATTTATTGAACGATATAAAGAGAACTGTTGAAAATAAATGTGGGACACGTACGTATTTACGTGGCGAATTGAAGGTGTGGTAACACGGTATAAGATTTTTCACAGAAGTGGGTTTAGCCCATTAGCGAATGTAGCCGAGCTTCGGAAGATCAGACCATTGCTACTACACAAACCGCGTAGGTACCCTTTCTTCGTCTTTATGTCCATTTACTGACGAAGATTCCGACTGACCGGTCACCACTTTGCGATACACCTTCATCTAAATTACGTATAAAATTTCAGTGTCTACCTCACAGAAAACAAAAGCCGTGTCCATTTCAAAGTACAATAGGTAAATACTGTCCAGGGAAATAACTGTATTTATTATTTGCTTATTTACCTAATCATATAACTAACTCCATGAAGCAGAGTCCTTCCTTAGAAGCTAATATGCTCGCAGCTAGTAAAGAAATTCCCCGCATTTTATGGAATCCGAAGGTTCATTACCGCATTCACAAGCGCCCACCACCTGTCCCTGTTCTGAGCCAGACCAATCCATCCAACGCCACCCCCCCCCCATCGCAGTCCTTGAAGATCCATTTTAATATCCTCCCATCTATGCCTAGGTCTTCCAAATAGTCTCTTTCCACCAGGTCTCCCCACCAAATCCCTGTACGTACCTTCCTGTCTCCCATACGTGCCACATTCCCTGCCTATCTACTCATACTAAACACATAGAAAATGTGCAGAACATACTGAATTTCTTAATATTATAGCAGATTGTACAGATATTTATTACTGTCGTGTAGTTTCATAAAATCAAATGCTAAGAAATGGTAAATGTATTAGTCTATCGAACAACACAGGCAAGTACTTTACTTTGATTGCTATCTTCCTGGTACACATCACATCACAAAATGTTCTGAATACAAGTTTAATGTCTTAATGATATGTGAACTTATCAATAATTATTCTGATTAGACGTTTCCAAACACGTTATAACTTTAGTGTCAACTTCGGGTAGCCTATGAGGTGGAGGGTGGGGAACAAAATTTATCCGGTGGAAGGGAGGGGACGAACTCCGATGTATGTGTTCATTTCAACGGACAGCCGCTAAAAAGAGCAATTCACATATCTCAAAACACATCTAAAAGTGTTTAGTGTGTCGATACATACTTACTTACTCCATGGTGCAGAGTCCTTCTTGAGCAGGTTTGCAGCTAGTAAAGAAATTCGCCGCATTTCACGGAACCCGAAGGTTCATTACCGCACTCACAAGCGTCCGCCACCTATCTCTAGCCTGGGCCAGCCCAATCCAGTCCATATACCCACATCCTACCTCATGGAGATCCATCCTAATATTATCCACCTATCTACGCTTAGGTCTCCCCAGTGGTCTCTTTCCCTCCGGTTTCCCCGCCAAGACCCTATACACCCCCCTCTCCTCACCCATACGCGCCACATACCCAACCCATCTCATTCTTCTCAATTTTATCACCCGCACAATATTGGGTGAGGAGTACAAATCATTCAGCTCCTCGTTATGCAATCTCCTCCATTCCTACTCGACAGCATAAATCTAGCCTACTTATTTGTAAATCCTAAGACATCGGCAGTCCGTCCACTAATGAAAATGAAGAAAGACGCTACACACGGTTACCATGACAGCACTGTATGAACTGCTGTCACAGCTCCAGCACATCAGCAACCAACCACCTCGACAAATTTCCCGCCTTTCAAAGAAGCTAAAATTTCATTACCGTGTTTATAAGGGTACAACTCTGGGTCCTATCCTCAGTAAGGCGCCTGAGTTACGCAAATAAGAACAAAACACAATTCTTTAAAACTAAATTATATTATTTAAATATAAAGTTTTGCTAGTTACATACGTAAAAATACAATGCGCATTGGCTGTCACTGTGTCATTACGAACTTAGCAATGAGAAAAAAAATCTTAAAGGACAAAAGGTTCGACATCGATAAAATACCCCGCTTCCGAATAACGGCACACATTGCTTTAGTATTAAATCTGAAACTATTACGAGGATACTAATTTCCTTTTTCCAAATCGTACTGCAGAAATGAGTTAGACTTTATAGACTACATTATGTATTGTAACTTTCTCGGCAGGTGGGGAAGACTGAACATGGTGGTACAGCAGTAAAGCTCTGGCCTTTTACTCGGAAGGCGACGGATTCGAATCTCTATCGAATCATCAGTTACGTCGAGTGAGGATGTTCATATTTTTTATCATTTTTCAGTCGTACCTCTTTACCTACCCAACGTCGGTGTAGAGGGTGACTGTTCCGTCCGATTACACTCAATCACACATACACTAGGAAGGACTACCCTGGAAGAGGGATCGGCAGTCACTGAGACCTCTACCTGAAGACACACAATAATCACAAGAGAGAGACAACCAAGCTCCCGGAACGATTCGAACCCGCAATCCCAACAAGCGAGAAACCGCAGACCTACGCCTTAGACCGCGCGGCCGTTGGGATCGGTCTTTTCCTGAATAATACTTCCAAAAGCCACGACGCTTTTCTTCAACTTCTCTCAAATTCATCAGTAACGCTATCATTTGACGTTATATAATCTGAGACACTAACACTAAAGGTAAAAATGGTAAAGATGCCTCTGTCCACACCATGGAGGTATACAGGGGTGGTAAAGGTAGAGCTCAACTCATACTTACCCTCGACGCTAGATGTACGTAGATGGTCAACATCACGCTACGGCTGCTTTATCCCCGGAGAAAGAACCCCGGTACCCTTCGAACAGGTGGCTGGGTGAGCCCCAGAACCGATATGGACCATTTGGAGGGGCAATCTCTTGCTCTCGCCGCGATTCGAGCCCCGGACATTCCGGTCCGGAGGCTAGTTGACACGCGGACTAAGCTATCCCTTTGTCGAAATTCAAAGACACGGTGGAGACACTTATATACATTTTAGTGTTAGCAGAATTTGCCATTTAATTGTACGTACCCTCTAAACGACTGAAAAAGTGAAAAAAAAGCTGAGACCTTCAGGGTAGAGTGCAGGTAGATGGGCTCTAAGTGAGCACCACAGGAATTCACTATTACGTCTAAGTTCGTGCTTTCATCAACAGCAGTTCCCTACACCGCCAAAAGCGGCAGCACAGAACGTGCGTGCACAGAAAAGAGAGACGATGAAAAACAACTTGAAGCGATAACGAGAAAATTTCATGCTCAGGTCGCTTTTTTTATTATTGCATTCTACCTTATTCTTATCCTCGACCACGAAAAATCGAAATAACAGAACCAATTTCCTTTCTTTTCTATTCTCTTGTTCCCAGGGAACTGATCACTTGTTGAAGCGCCATAAGACAGAGGAGAGATCATGAAGGAATGAAAACTGCAAGTACTTATAGCCAAGTACACCATCACGCAGTCCATTCAATTTGTCTAACTACCTCAGGGCTTCATACTGGACCAAGCCGAAAGAATGACTCGCAGTGTTGTTCACTATTCCTATTGTACCACAAGGAAGTGTTCAGCTGTCAATAAAATGGGTGGGTTAATTACAATAATGCTCATCTTGCGAAAGTTTCAAATGCTTTTGTTAACGTGTTTCATATTCATACAGAAAGCCTTGCAGGCTTAATATACGAGTTCATGTCATGCAGAATACCTCGCAAATATAAAATCGATGGTACTACGATATCGCCGTTATTCTAACGCTAAAACTGCAATGAACTTCAACAGCAAACCCACAAACTTAAAAACCTGATAACTTCTTCATTCACTACCGATGAAAGGAAGGCGCGATATCTGCGATACAGTATACATAAGCAAGCAGAAGAACGTTGTCCTTCACGCCATTAAGACATATACGGGGCAGTAGGGGTATAGCTCCACACGTTCTTAACCTCGGCACTAGATGGAGATGAGTGATCAACTGAACGTCCCAGAGCTCGCCTCGAGAAAAATCTCTTTACCCCTACCGAGATTCCAACCCCGGACCGTACAAGGTATAGCCAAGTCAGGAACGGAATTAAAAAAAAAAGTTGCATATGAAAGAGAAGGTAGCTTATAAGGCAACACTAAGACATAATAGTAAAGCTCTGTTCGTACATGAAGGTGGATACACAAACAATGTGAAACGCGTTTTAAAACGATAACATAACAACACGCGTATTTGATGGAGAAGGGGCTACCGACTTGGCAACCGGCGGTTAATCGGAACGTAGTCCCAAAAATGAATAATGTACTGAACAACAACAACAACAACAACAATAACAACAGGTAGCAACAACAGTCAAGACACAACTAATATCACTGTATCATCGTAAATAATAAACGTTTAATTTCTGGGCCTACAGGAATATTCAAACCGGGCTAAGTTGGAACAAAACAGCAGTACAAATCTCCTTGGGCATCAATTTACAGGTATAAGAGTGGGAAAATTATCGTGATTATATCCCGTAGGATAAGGACAGTGAGGGACGTAACATGCAAGGGATGAGTAAGAAATTGCTACAGAATTTTATTCGGATAACCTGATTGTGAAAAAACACTTTGAAGACTACAGGGTAAGCTAAACAGCACGATGATGTTAGAATGTACGGTAATGTGATGTGGAGATGTACAGTTGATTGGGCTGACTTAGGAGAGGGTCTAGTGGCGCACATATGCTGACAAAAAAATGAACATTCGGGCTCCCAAAGAAAGGAAAATTTTTTGTTACAGCAGTTTTTAAACAAAGCATCTTCTTCTATGGAATTAAAAACGCAATCGTTCATTAATGTTATCGCCGTTACGTACCTTCCAAACCACGTTTAATTTAACCCTGTAAAGCACAGTGGTTGGTTGGTTGGTATACGTACCACCTAATTTAACGTTCGTAAATTCTGAAATTTATCCAAACAATGGTCGCGGTTCCTAAGATTTGCAGCCGCTCGGTCGCGGTAACGGTACGTTTACTGTGAGAAAAGAACTGGACATGTAAATAGTATTAACACGAACTTTGTGCTTCGAAGCTTATGCGTTAAGTGATCCAGGTGCGACAGGAACTGAGCGTAAAGTTAATTTCTTATTCTTCTGCATGCTTCTCTACAAATAAACGGTAAGAAACTTGTAAGATATAAAAATTCATCTTACGCCTCGTCTGTTCGCAAATATTGCCCGAAAGAATAAAAGCAATTTACGGCCATGGTGTACAAACAGCAACAGTACAGAACTCCATAACAAAAAAAAATACAAAGTACCGTTATTTTCTGTTTATAACTCACATTATAACTCCAAACAAAGCTCCGCTGAGGACACGTGGAAATGACTTCCTTATTGTGAGTTCATTTCTTAGTGCAAGAAGAATCTGTACACAGTTCAAAGCTGTGAAACACGTTAGTAAGACACGCGTTTTTTTTGGTGCGTGCGTCACGTTCCGCAAACTATTTGCTTTCATTATAAAACTTTACAGACCACAGTTAGACAATAAGCATGGCTGGACCATAAAATTCATCTCTTGGGACACTTCCAACGCGGACTACGTCATATCATCATCGCCAGTATATTTCTTCTTTTAATAAACCGATTTTAACTTTTTTACGCCTTTTAATAATCACAACATACAATCTGCACAATGTGACATCAATGGGGCCTACATAACCCTTCACGATTCTACAACTCCTGACCAAGGATAACATTCTGTCGCCTAATCAGCTGACAGCCTCATACTTCGCATGTAATCAGAGTCCACAACAGAGGAACCAGGAGACTAAAGACACGATTCGGGTGCTCCCATGATAACAATCTCTGTCGCACTACCGCGATATGCATATGAAATATCCGTATAGCTATATAATGTGAAGAATACAAGGTACATCAGTCCCATTACACGCCTGAGGTGCCCAGAGGGTTCCAGGAAGTTAAGGTTCCCAGATTACGTGACTATGGCCCAGGATGGTGGTAAGGTTGTCAGCCTTACGCACCGGCCACTTTTTACACCCAAGAAATGCTCCCGGTACTCATTTCTTTTAGAGGCTGAGTCGACCCCAGGGCCATAGTGAATCGGAAAGATAATGTCAATGAAAAGTTCCAATGACACCATCTGGAATCGAACCAGCGGCCTTCCGATTTGTAGCACAGCACCTTAACCACTGTGCTACCGCGGTCCGCATAATGTGAAGAATACCAACATAAGTTGCAAAGAAGTACACGAAGGTCACTCGGTACACGAGCAGTGAGTCCTCTCAGCAAATTCTACTTTGGATGTTGGATTTAAAACGACGGTCACTGTCAGTGGGGGCGCTCTAATGTGATACATGCAGGAATAATGTAACACTTGGAGACAGAACGCCAACAACATTGTATGACCCAACCACATGTCACCGTTTACATACCCATGAAATTCTAGCGTTCAACTATCTCATTTGTATATACGATTAGTGATCATGGCTGCCAATTTCATCACTTAGTGTCAACGTGATTAGGTCATGCAAATCAATTCTTAACGCATATTTCTAAATTCACCTATGCGACACAAATATTAAGATCATACACCATCATCGTTTGCGAATAACACGAATGTAAATCAGGTCTACAACTTTATCTATACGTGATAAACAGCCATATGTTTCGGCAATATATAGCCATCTTCAGGCTGAATACAGGTTCAGCTGTATTCAGCCTGAAGATGGTGCCGTGCCGTGCACGGAACGGCACCATCCGCACCGTAAACACGACATACGCAGCGACTCTCAAGACCACCACCCATCCAAAAACTCGGTGCAGAAAACCATACGCTGCAACTCAACATCTAATGCTCCTGATGATGGGCGTATGTTCCCGAAACATGTGGAGCTAAGAATACATCAATAAAATTACCTTGTTGCATCAAGTTGACATTTCACTTTATTTCATGAGGAAGATGCACGGTGAAACAACCCTCAAGTCTTCCAGATTAATTAAATGTTTCGAATACTACAGCTTCAAGAAATAGTCTTTATTCCATTTTATTCACTAACGCATGTTTCAGCCTATATTCTGGCCATCATCAGGTAACTGTTTTCCAGTTAACTGTTAGGTACGGACCTCTCATTCACAATTAATGTGTACAGTATCCGTTAAAACAATGCAGTCCTCAATAAAAGGTAAATGGTGAAGATAAAGTGCACCCCGGAACAGGAACAGGCCCAGAAGGGGAGTAGAGGTATAGCTCTATTCTTCATTCAACCTCTGCGCTAGATACAGATGGGTAATCAGTGCCATTACCCGGCCGCTTTATCCCCGGGAATGACCAGGAACCCACTGTATAGTAGGTTGGTTAGGCCCCAGGGTCAGTCTGGATGGGTGTAAAAATTCTTGCCCCAACGGGATTCGATCCCCGGACCGTCCAGCCCATACCGAGTCGCTATACCGACTGAGCTATCGCCGCCCACATTATTCCCAATAACAGAATAATAGTAAAATTATTAAAATTGCTTGGTTTAAGAAAACATTACTTGCTCTCAGTCACCTGACGATTCTCTTACATTTAAATTCTGTTTATGAAGTGACTGGATGGGGCTCTTTCAGAATCTGTGGTTTGCTCCACAGATTTCTGAGCATTGTCCGTATAGAATATCAGGACGACTAACTGGGGATCTTGTTTGGTTTAGTCGTCCGGGTGTGGCATGTGCCTTCACTCTTAGTCTTAGGATTGTTCATGTGTATAGTTCGTATGCTGTTGTTACGATCATTCAGATTGGCGAGTTCATGGGTAGGACGATTCGGCTGCCTGTGTATAGCAGTCGGAAGGTTCTTGTTTGATATTCTGCTTGTGGCGATATATACGAGTCGAATTTTAGCTCTGTTAAGTCTGCAAATTCATACCGCCAGTATCATTGGTGTTCTACAGCTTTCAATGTTAGTGCTGGGTTATGAATTTCACCTTTTCACATTAGATGTGAAGAAGAAGCCTCTACCTAGCAGTCCTTTTAAGCAGTTGTCAAACAGCTACCTGATGATGGACAGACGGCCAGAAGATAGGCCGAAAGATGTCGCAGTGAATGAAATACTACAAAAGCTCTCTCCTGAAGTTGTGTTATTCGGAACGTGTAATTAATCTGGTTTAATAAAACAAAACGGGATGACGACACGTTTACAATTCCTCCTGTGCATGCCGTGAAGGCGTATGGAGGAGTATAGAAAAAGCTCAACTTATTCTTAACCTTGAAACTAGATTAGGTGAGTGTTCAGCTTCATACGCCGGCCGCTCTACCCAGGGGAAGACAATCCCTTTACGCAATGAGTGGAAGGCAAGGTGGACGACAGAGCCAGTCTGTGTGCTATGGAGGAGCGATGAATCTCTTCCCCCTGCCGGTATCAAACCAAGATTCCTCGGACGTCCAATGCATAGCCTAGTGCCTGTTATAATGATAAGATCATCCTACGTGCACGTCATGTACAGAAGTTGGAGACCCTGTTCTCGGGAAAAAGCTATACGCACCTGACTTCGTAACTCCATAGTGACGTCATACTGCACCTATCATCTGTACATATTAAGCTATATTTACCGTCTCAGACACATATTATGCTTTATAGTCGAAGACACACACACACACAAATACATACATATACATAAACACATACACAAATACATACATACATGCATACACACATATACATAAATACACACATATATATACAAATACATACATACATACACATATACACACATACTCGTACATACATACATACATACATACCTAAACACATACATACATACATACACACATACATACACATATACACACACTCATACATGCATACCTAAACACATACATACATACATACATACAAACACACATACATACATACAAACACACATACATACACACACACACACACACACACACACATCACCTGCTTCGATCAAATTTCATTTAGAAAACTCAGCCGAAAAACCTTTGCAAGAAATGCATCTCATTAGTGTTTATACAATTACAGAATATGCTTAAATTGTATTGCATTACGTCGTTTGTTTAATGGCACGTAACACGCATTCAGCCCGAAGCACATTCTCTAAAATCCATTCTCTAATTAATCCGCTCTATTAACGTTAATGCACGAGCGGGTATAAAGAACAGTGAAGCTGATATGTAATTCATTATACCTGTCGCAGTCCCAGGAATAAAATTCACTGACCGCAGATTCATTGCCACTGAAGCAAGGTGAGACCTATGGCCCAGTAAGAAAAGGATGAATGGCAAGAAATATTCCAAGCAAGTAGGCAATCTGTGTATTTGGTTGGAACAAGTGGACCTATCGTGTGCTGGCACTGTCTACAGAAGCAGTTAGTTAGATCTTTTTCGTATACAGTGCAGCCTCGAATTTCCGTGTCCCGATTGTTCGAGGTTAGGTTTCGTCCGAGCCCGTGCGCTGTATTCAGGGCCGTTTCCATTATGTATAGGATAGAATTCAGCTGCAAGTGCATATCTGTATTTACAGGGCCTTGCCGGCATTACTGTACTTCCTTTCTGCATTTCTGTGTATTGTCACGTGATTTAAGTACGTAACCGAACGCACTGTAGCGACGAACACTAAAAGCGGGAGAAAACTGTCGTAAACCGTGCAGTCCCGGCTTTTCGGTAATTCGAGGCAACGTCCGACACGTTCCACTCGAGCTACTGAGAATATACCATAATCGGCTGCGGGCTGTGAAACGACGTGGTAGTGACGCAACTCGAGGTGTGACATGCTTATTCGGGCAGAGACCGGAATTACTTCTGATACCCCGATCAAGCCTCAGTGCCATTACTAGGGCTATTAAACGCGCGTCACTTTTTCCGCGGTGACACAGTACATGTACTTGTACTTATCTGCTCTTAATATTCCGCGTTACAGTAGTACGGATTAATTCACGAACATAAACTGATGATGTTGCTAAATGAGCTCATATTACATAATAACTTACATTTTCCAATATGGTATAGAGTCTCAATACTACTTGAAAAAAGTAACTCCCAGCAGAGGCATGAGATTATCACATTGTATAAATCGTCTCTGGGGACCAAACATTGTCCTATACAATGGGTTCCCGGGGCGCTTCCACTGGGGCCAAAGCGGACTGGTCGTCTAGTGCCGAGGGTAAGAATGAGTGGAGACGCAACTCCATTACTCCACATGCCTTAATGGCGTGTACATGGACAAGCTACCTTTACCTTTGAAAGGACGAATTTCTAACAAATGGCGTACTAATGTTCGCCAGGTGTAGAGGACGAGTAATTTCAACCTACACACCGTGTATTTCGGGTGGACAGTATGGAAAGCGATAACAAAGGAGATTCTCAAAAACAGCAGCCCGAACTGCCACTCACAATCGTCATCCGTACGGTTTCTGCACCAAATAAGTGATATGAAGATGTATGACAGGAATTAAATGTACCGCACGTATAATCAGTAATACCACCAGACAGCGGCTTCGGATCTGCTAAGAAATGTGAAAGAGTAAATGATTTAGTTGGTTGGATATGGATATCTTTTCGTAAAAATATATTCAAGTTACTTTAGAAAACAATGACTAATATGAAATAAAGTGAAATGCCAACTTGATGCAACAATGTAATTTAATGAAGTTTCTTTAGCTCGACATGTTTCAGGCGCATACGCCCATCATCAGAAGCACTATATGTGTACGGTTTGGATGGTGCCGTGCACGGCACCATCCAAACCGTACACACGACCTACGCAGCGGCTCTCAGGACCACCAGCCATCTACAAACTGGGTGCAGAAAACCATATGCTGTAACTTAACATCTAGTGCTCCTGATGATGTGTGTATGCGTCCGAAACTTGTCGAGCTAAAGAAACTTCAATAAATTACATTGTTGCATCAAGTTGGCATTTCACTTTATTTCATGATGAAGATGCACGGTCAAACAACCCTCAAATGACTGATACATTGGCCTAACAAACAGGAAGTATCACAAAGAATTGTGTGAAGTTAAGTACAGTTTCAAATTCAGGGCAACGAAAAATTCTGCATAGAGAGGTGGCAGACGGCAGATGACAAAGATGGAGATTACACCGAAAAATAAGTATGAGTTCAACTATGTTGTTGTGCAGTTATGAGAAATTTTCACACGTCCCAACGTGGAAATAACATGAAATAACAAGACAGGCAATGTACTGTACGTATAACGTAGCATTGACGTGCGTTCGTGGAACCATTCTCGCCGTGGAAAAGCATGTACTACATATTCTGAGCGTGTGTCTGTAGCCTTAGTTTTCCAGCATGCAATAAACATGCTCCATAGTGTCATCTGTGGCCTGTTTGGCTCTTCAATATTATTCAACATTCTAACCAACAGCACGAATTTCGAAGGAAAAAATTATTGAATATTAAAATGTGTGTTATAATTTTCTGTACATATTTTGCCTGAAATGTGGGCCGGGTAGCTCAGTCGGTATAGCGATTGAGCTAAGGGCTGGACGGTCCGGGATCGAATCCTGGTGGGGACGAGATTTTCCGCCCGTCCAGACCGGCCCTGGGGTCCACCCAGTCTCCTGTAAAATGGGTGCCGGGTCTTTTCCGGAGGTAAAGTGCGGCCGGGGCGTGCTGCTGACCACTCACCCCCTTCTAGTGCCGCGGTCATGGAAGAGTAGAGCTATACCTCTACCCACCCTCTGGGCCACACCGGGCC
>Ga0136643_10010613_pt1 | contig 13611 bp, 7 predicted proteins | sample TergutLab28metaG_FD_96883 | JGI IMG/M metagenome (GOLD analysis project Ga0136643, IMG submission 96883) | Labiotermes labralis P1 segment gut microbial communities from Petit-Saut dam, French Guiana - Lab288 P1 (version 3) (version 3) | ecosystem: Host-associated > Arthropoda: Insects >...
CGGGAATTAAAAAACAGTCATAACTCCGTAACCGTCCAAAATCGGACACATGTTTATATGAACTTTTTTGATCACAAAGACCTAGGAAATCACCTCCTGCAGTTATGCCCTAAAGTCGTGAAAGACCCTGTATAAGAAAAGAATTATGAAATACTAAACAGCCTTAATGGCGAAAAATAACGATAGCGCAGGAAAACGAACAGTAAGTTATATAGTGCATAATAGTTGGATTAAATAAACAGTGTTAATAACCAGTCATGAGATTTTAGGTTGCATGCAGATCACTGTGTCCTAATATACGATGCAGTGTACTTTGGTAGATATGCGTCAAAGTAGCGGAAGAACCTACTACTTCCATCTTCAGAATAACCCTGATCAAACAACGTCGTATCAGTCTGCCTCTACACGCATTACCAATTAACGCGAAAACTGAGAGCAAGTAAGACGGCAAAAGTCTTATACAGAAGAAACAGTTACAGACAGCACCACGAAGCTTTGCAGTACTTCTAGTGTGATCTTGAAAAGGTCCCTTGGCCAGTTAAAAAAAGTTAAGTGACGTACATGCAAACAGCAGGCGGGAAAATATCAGAGACTTCCTCTTTCCTCACAACCCCACCGTAAATTCCAGCCCATGTCAAAGACAAAGCTGCCAGATAATTCACATCTGAAATGAAGCAGAAATCGTCCTGATACAAAACACGACACAATAGCAATGCACGTGGTACCAGGTATACGTCATTTAACAAAACCAATGACTAAGGGGCTCATATAGGTCCTAATTAAACTTGGCCTAAATTGCTGCAATCTATTATTTATTCTTCATACTAACATGGCGTCATGGAAAATGTGACAAATTATGCATATGTGCTTATGAAAGCAACCATAATCCGATTTCAATATATCACCTTCACATTGCAAAATAAGTTAGTAATTCTCTTCCGGCGTGTATTCAGATACCGATCGTTAATGTTTTTCAGAACTATATATATATATATAACTTGCATACTCTCAGTGATATATGTACTTACATTGACGCAGAATTCATAGAAAGACTCAGAAAACCTTAACTACGATCAATGAATTCTTAGAAGCCACACCTACAGGTAATCTTAAAAAAATCAACTTCCCCGTACCCCTTTCTGGCACAGTGACTACCGTACGTACCATTAGCTTAACACTGAAACACTCTGAATTTTGCTCATGAATAGTACTAGTGTATAAACATCGGAACAAACAGTAATTCCCCTCCCCCTCCACAAGTCATTAACCAATGCCTCTTTGCAATGGAGACCCAAAAGTATTCACTGTGCTGGAGGGGCATCAACTTCTGTACGTTTGGTATGTCCGTAACATTTGTACTTCAAAGGGTCAGGAGCACAATTCGCTCACAGTGAAAATACCCCGACGCAGCTTCGAAACATTCAGTGGGCCTCAGTTAAACAAGAGAGGAGATGTACGTGTAACGTGATAGTAAGGCGCATTCGGATCTTTGTATCCTACACTCTTCTCCGATGGTCACAACATTTAATCCACCGGGACCACAATTTCAATTGTTCTTCATAACTGTACATCACAATTTAAACCTTGCCACACTGGACAGACAGCAGCCACGACAAAATTTAACGTACGTTGCTCTAGCTATTTATCTTTTCGCGCAGTTACACGCTATAGTAACCTTAGCAAGCCGTTCATATGAAAGGACATATGAATGTAGAGGATCGTATCTGATCCAGATTTAAACGCGTTATCTAAACTAATGCAATTAATTAAAGCAAAGTCTTGAATGTATCCATGGTCTTAATTAACAACTCAGATAACATCTCGTTGTCTTCATCGTGCAGTGCAGCAGACGATTAAAACAATTATCGCGCTTCATTTTCTACCAAGTATAAACAAAAAATGCAACAATACAGTCGATGTAAAATCGGGGCTCCATGATCTTATCGTTGTCATAGTCCAGCGAATCTCAACCTTCTCCGATTCACGGACCGATAAGCTGATTATCCGAAGACCATTTTTAACCTGTCTCACACCGCAGGCTGCAATACGAGTACAAACAACAGTCCACAGCGTTAAGCACATTTATTACTGCAGTGTCTTTACTATTTAATAAGACAATGTACGTATAACGTAACACTGAGGGGCGTCCGTGTAACCATTGTTGCAGTGGAAAAGCAAGAAGTATTACACAATCTGAGTGTTTTAGCCTTAGTTATCCAGCATGCAATGCGCATGCGCCACATTGTCATCTGTGGCCTGTCAGGCTCTCCAATATTTTTCCACATTAACTCATGAACGGCACGATTTTCAAAAAGCAGTCACTGCATACAAAACGTGTGTTCTAATTTTCTCTATAACTTTTGTCTGAAACATTTCTCATTCTAAGAAGAAATGAGCGAGATAAGATCCTATGTGTACATTGGTCTTCATGTAAAGTACCAGTTTTTCTTGTCAACTTGTAACGACACTTGAATTTTCTCGGCAGATATTCGAAAAATCCTCAAATATCAAATTTCATTAAAATTCGTCCAGTGAGAGCCGAGTTGTTTCATGTGGACGGACAGACATGACGAAGCTAACAGTCCCTTTTCACAATTTTGCAAACGCGACTAAAATTAACGCGCTTGCTGGTAAACTGATTTAGGAGACAACAAAACCAGGGAACCTGAACATTGGCGATCAAAACTTACGCGCTGGGACACATGACATATTTGGGGACTGTGGCAAGTTGCCACTTCTCGACATCCAAGGGATGCAGCTACCGACCACAGAAATGCGTGAGGTCTCTTATCATTCACCTGCTCACACCATTAAATGCTACAAGAGCAACATACGAAATGCGACATACCCATTTTGTAATACACTTTTACCGTGTACTCCAATTCGTATCTGATAATGTGACCAACAAAGCACACAATTTTTAGATTTAAAAAATACATTAATCTTTAAATTCCTACATGTTGCGGGCCTATTGTTCAACTTCAAAGAACCACTCTAGACAATATTCACATCCTTCTCATTATAACAGAAACAACAAAACCACAAGAACATATCCCTAAGTAACATAAAAACGTAAACTTTGTTAGTTACAAAACGGTCTATTAAGTATCAAAATTAAAAGAAATATGTAGAACTTTCATGTTGTAGTTTTATGTGTTAATCAGATACTGCTTTTACGTCACCCTGTGGACAGCATCGTCATTCAGTGTCCACATCAGGTTCACATGTGTGCTCCGGTGAATGCAGACAGGGCTTCTATCGTATTCACATATTCATAATTCCTGAGTTTAGTTGGCACTGACACATACAATAATATGAAACTTTTACAATCACTTATGCTTAATAGAGAAAAGTAACAACTGCATTAGCAAGTCGGTGTCAACTGCAAAATGCTGAAATACATGAAAACTGTTACGTTTCCTTTTATGGAACTTTCGAAGCCCCGCCATACACCGTCTCCAAATAAACTACAAACACTAATTCATCCGCTGCAATTTATGTTACACTATTCTTACTGCTAAGCGAAGACCAATCTTTCGCACTGACAACTTGTTACAGCTACAACGACCAATTCAAAAATTGCCGTTAGTGTATTTTTGGACTAAAAATCGAAATCCAAAAACTGTGCTTAGAAAAGGATGACCATCTTCCAGAAAGTAATGCCGTGCAATCTGGTATAAATACACCGACGTTTCAGAGGAACGTATTGCCTCTGTCTTCAAGGTATAAATAAAACGCCAATAAATTTCCACAAAGTCATAAGGTGTCATCCTACAAGACTTTAATATTCGTAGTCGCTACCGCGACAGGCTGAAATACCGCACAAGAAATTGCAAGTTCACGATTGCCAGATAGAGCTCAAGTACGACAGCAGCAACGACTATCGCTCATACACGCCCTGCTCATATGAATAACACATTTCCCAGGATGAGGCTATTTTCCTTCCGTAAACGCGGTCGCAGTTCTTCCTACAGTTCCCAAAGGTCCAAGAAAGTTTCCTGTAACCAGCAAGACTTCCTTGCAAATTACAAAAGTTTCTGCAGCCACATAAATTGGTTTCGTGCTTGTTTTACAGAAGACACAAAATGCATAGAGACTAGAAGCGAAAATAGAACTAAACTGTTACGACCCTTATTGGGTATTGCAGGGCTAGATCACCAATTAAATGTCCGAACGAAGGGAATCTGCACAATATCACACGAGAAACGGAGATGGAAAATTCCTGATGTCCCGATGGTGACAGGAAGAGACAACTGCTCCTGTGGGATTTAGAACAGGCATCTAAACCTAATCATGCACATTTTTACAGTGGGTTCTTGGAATTGTTTTTAACGATTTCAATGCCTGTTCTAAAAATGTTAATCTGGGCACTACAGTATCAATTTATATCCTGCGTATACCAACATTTAAAACATTACCTAAGGTACCGCCCAAGTGCTGGAGCCGGACAGTAGCTGCCCCCACCTTACCTACCTTAATCAGAAACGGGAAGTCCGTTCTCTCACTCTAGCCGACATCCGCCTTCAGTGCTCAGTTCGACAGATCACACACCAACCCAACTCTTCACACACGAAGTGCGTCTAACAATAAACTGAAGGCTCATATTCAGTGTCCATTTGCCTTCAGCCGCTGACTATACTTGGAAGAAACTACGCACGGCCATTACAGTTTGCATGTCAAACCTATGAACAAGAACTTCTTAGCCCCAGCCCACCTTTTCGATAAACCAACCTATAATCCAAGTTCGTCCCAAAGGAAATAACAATCCTGAGCAAGTTATACAAACAAGGTGTTTTTATATAGCTGCCGTTGCATGTGTTCATTAAAATCCTCCCTCTAAAATGCCTCTCCTTATTATACTTTCCTCAAGCAACCAAAACGCAAAAACTAGAAGCACCGTGTGCAATCAACTAGATTCCTCAGTGACCGTCCAATTCTACAGTTTCTACAGTTTTACAGTTTCCGTTACATTTCAGTTTATCTCAAACCCAAAGCTGCTTCGTTCCATATTTAATATCAGGTAATCAGATTATTTGAAACTATTCGTCCATATCTATCGGCGAAAAAAATGAAACTCGAAACCGTGTTCTGGTATTGTGGTAGGGAAAACGAATTCGTAAAGCAAAGCCACTCAGCATTCATCACCGACAACAACGCTCGCGCTCACACACATCGGTCCTAAAGTTAGTCAAATCGCTTATAGGAAAAACGCCACATCTTACAAACAGGATCAGCCTACACGCCAAGCCAGTTTGGTTGGATATCTCAGAGGTTATTCCGAACGCATTTGGGTACGCAAAACAATGTTTCCTAGCCTGCGGTTGTCTTTACGGCAAGGGTGCACAAATCTGGAAAGATCTAGGGAAGCAACCTCCAAGAGTAAAGAGACAGTGGAGCAACCTCCAAGAGTAAAGAGGAAGGTTGCCATGTGAGCCCATGACATAGCTTGGAAAGAGGGACAGCAAAGGCAGTAACAATGACAAAACTACATGTACTCATAATAAAATGATCGGTTGTTGTTTCAAAATTTGCATACCAGGAAACAACATTCATAACGAAATTAACAGACAGCTAAAATCAATTCATGTAATGCATCACCTGTACTTTCCAAAGCACTACAGATCAAAACCATTACCTTGCCAACAGTTTTGTATGGATGAAAAATGTGCCCTTTTGATCTGGGAAGACATAAATTACAAGTTTGTCAAAACAGAGTGCACATGTAAACATTCCGGTCTACCAAGGACGAAGTAAGCACATACAATTATCGCAGAACAAGGAATTTTGGTTACCTAATACTGCTTGGACAGTGAAAACTGTAATGGAGAACCAGATTTCACCTATGATAGGGAAAACAAGTCGTGTATTCAAAATGTTAGTGGGGAATCCTCTGGGAGCACAACCACTTGCAAGATCAAGAAGGAGACTGGAGGATAGCAATAAGATGGTTCATTTGGCAAAAGGTTGTGAAAATGGGAGGTAGATGAAACTGGCTCTTCCAGTTATCATCTTTTGCATTCACAGTGTTGAACATTTGTGTTATGCAACATAAGAGTCAGCTACTGAGTTACAATATTACTAACACAGTGGTGAGCATAATCACATTATAAAATTCACTGCAAAGAATATAACAATGAGTAGTACAAGATGAAGAGATGAAAAACCCACACAGTGTAAAGAGAAACATTTATTGGAGATTAAGGGATAAGGCAGCATGTTGACCTGCACCAACACTGCTGTCAGAACCTCTAATCTTGCATAAACATCTATCTACTGGTATAAACTAAATAGTCCTAATGTGGAGTGATGTATGTGACATACTTAGTCAAAACTTCTTTTTTTCACCACCCCCACATGTCACTTCATTTTTTAAACACTGGTAAAACCTCCTTCACATCATCTGAAGGTCAGACTGAGTTCGCAAATCCTTATGGGAAGATGAACATCCAAATCAATATTATGTTTGTGCTGCCTGTTTTCTCAATTTATGCAATGCAAATAACAAAGCTATGACAAATTGCATAAGACTTGCTTGCAACATACCAGAAACCATGCTGTTCTACCACTTGAGACAACACACAAACTGGACTTATTCTCTCCAGGTTTTTTATTTTTGTTAAAATACAACCAAGCATACCCTCCCAGATGCTGGATCTGCTTCCATCATCAGGGAAAAACAGACATTATGAAACCTACTCTACTGGGCCCAATGGATTCAACCAACCTCCACCACCTACAAACAACAGTACTTCTAGCCAGAATAAAAACAATGTGAAAGAAATATCTCAATAAATTAGTCATATAATCCCAAACTGATGCCCCTTCATTTATATAAAAAAGTCAATGTACTGCACTACACAAGGGGAAGAACGGATGACATGTCTTTTTAAGAAATTATGCAACAAAAATTACAAGAAACAAAGATCATGAATGTGCAAACACTAAATTTTCAGTGTTGTAGAATGACTAATTCAAATCATGAGGTTAAAACTAACATTAACAACAGTCCCCTTAAAATGAAAACAAACAATGAGCCCAATGGACCCTACACAACAGATTTCGTAATTTCATAATCCAATCACAGAAGAACTTCCAAATCATTACAGTTTTAACAAAAAAAAAACCCCAACAATAATAACAAAATTAAAGAAGACACAGTGACCATGGCAGACAATTACAGGTCTAATTCAGAAAACATCCTCCACACAAATAAAGAAATCAGAATGTATGGTGAATTTGACGAGGCAGCTCCCGTGTCTTATTACTCAGACTTGCAGATATTTTGAGGAAAATCAAGGACACAATATTGCCAAGAAAACAACTGGTAAGGAGATTTCAATGAGGATGGAACAGGAAACTGGACCTTGTCCTTTAAGCTAATGGCAAAGAATGACATTCTTCACACAATGAAGAAGGAAGGAAAAGGCCAAAGACACCTAAGGAAGGAAAATGCCAGACACCTAATAAAAATACAAAAAAGAACTCAAATTCTGGAAGTAGCAGGAATCGGTCAAAGTGCAAGAAGGTTCCCTACAAAGAAAATACACTGCATCACCTACCTTGCATTCAGAACAAATGTATAAGCTTTTCCCTCAACAAATCCCGAAACACACAATGAGTACAATGATGGTGATAAGTAACACTGTTAGTTAAAGACAATGGTCTGGAGTGATCTTATATCTGCTTTCCTTCAAATACAGAAGGCTAGCATATACTGCATATCAGTAGATATACAACTTACCAGCCAATTTCAGGCCACAGTTTCAAAAGTACACATTGCAACCATGTGGAATGTGACACATGTTACCTCAAAGTACACACAACAAACAAATATGTCATACAAAAAATGTAGCTATGTCTATATGCCTACTTCCACACCAGATTTAGTCCCAGGAAAGGTCCATTAATTCCCACCACCAAACTGAAATCCACATGCATTCTGAACAGCAGCCATCCTTGTGTTAAATCATACAACAAAGCTGCATTAACAAAATGTGTCTATCTTTTGACACTCTACCAACACACACAAATTTCATCTCCCACAAGCAGTGGTCATCACAGTCTGTATGCACTATCAACAGCAGGAACAAATGCACTATCAACAGCAGCAACAAGCAGAATGAAAGTTGGGTAACCTCCAGTGTCATAATGCTAACATCAATTTCAATGAAAATCTATAAACTCATTTAAAACTTCACAGGAGACAGAGCTACACATACACACCCACACACCCACACACACACACACACAGACATGCATGCACCCATGTGAGGGCACAAACATGGCATCATGAGTTAAACATTCCTTTTAAGACAATGAAATTTCTCAAATTGTTGTTTTCTTGGGTTCTTTCTTAACATAAGACAATAAGTTCATTCCAATGTTTCAAAGAAGTATGCTACCTCCATCCTCATAGTAGCCGAATTTGGTTCAGGTGGGTACTGAAGGAGGAACTATGTTGATTATACAAGCAGACTGCAAGGACTGGGGCTAGAGGGAAGAGGGAACAGATTTTGTACCTAGCCCAAGGCAAGAATCTGAAGTGATGCAAATGGCCCTTCTAAGGCCCACAACCAGCAGGAAAAGTAGTACTGTCACATTTCAGCAGCACGTGCCATAAAAGCCTGAAAACTTACAAGAAAAACAGCACTAAATAAAATTTAGGACTGTCTATGAATTTGAAGTATACATACTTTCCAAATCCACTTTTTGCAAATCCATACACTTACAGGGTCTTTATGCCTGGCAAAATCATTCATTACAAGATTTGTAAAATTAAGTTCTAGCTCACATAACGAAACTGCTTGGAAATGCACCATTAATAATTAAATTAGTAACATCAGTCATACTATTACTAACAGAAGAGTGAAATTACTCTACAACATGTCAGAAATCATAACATAAAAAACAGTTCCATGTTATAGACTCCTCCGCAATCTGGAACTATTATGAAGCCAAATATTCATGACAAACATCGGAAAAGCTTACTGTGTGGACCCTACTGTAAGCAGTTCAATAAAATATGCCACACCTATTCCACTTTAAGATCCATTTTAAAAAATGCCTGCCTAATCTTCAGACTTCTAAGTGTTTTTCTCCAAATGTGACAAGTTAAACCCTCAGTTAATCACACCAACAAACCGTACATATCACATTTATTAATACAACAGCCCAGAATTTTCAATCAGAGGATACCAAATTCAAGAACTGGGCTCTCCTGGGTTATTACGCAGTGAATAGTGGTATATTGTTACTGACATTTTAGGACAAGCTATCAGTCCCATATTCAATTTCTTAAAGACATTTCAGGAAAACCTATCAATCCCATCTTTCTCTTGACTCCTGAAGTTGGGATCGATAGGTTGTCCCGAAACGTCCGTAAGAAATTACCACTACTTGCTGCATGATAACCCAGAAGAGTGCAGTTCACATCTACTTCACAGCGGAAGCCTGAAATCACGGATACTGAATTTGGTCCCCAGCCAAAAATGTGTGCAGATCATTCACCCTAAAAACGTAACCTTTACTTCTACCTACGATAAAACATTAGGCATGTGAAGAACACCACTTCCCACCCACATGCTTTGCAATCCACATTCAGACACAGGTCCCCTCCAACAACCATTATTCTCATGATTATTGTACCACCAGGGAGTAACAGAATCTGCCCTGTGGCTGTCCCCAGCAGAGATGTGATTTTAATACCTTGCCCGGGTGGGAAAAAGTCAGAAAAGTCCACACAGACTATACCTGGAGATACCAGAAATCAGCCAACTTGTAATAATAAGCAACACATATTTTTACGTAGCTTAACAGGTATTGAATTTAAAGCTGACTCCTGTGTCAAAAACGTGTAGAATGGTATCCACCTATACTCCATAAATCTGTTTCAAGTCTTTTATGACATGATGAGCATTTAATAACTTTAATAAAAACTTCATACAAGCCTGCATGCAAAGGTGACAGACAGGGGGGCCAGATATCAACCCAAGTTCAAGTTTCTAGTACCATACTTCACCAAAACTGCTTCTTATAGAGCATGACACATGAATATATGAGGGTAACAGACATTCAGTATTACATAACATTCTACATAAAAATGTGTTGTCCAAAATCATCAGTTACAGAAGATTTTTATGGTCAGAAATTTCCACAAACAAAAGAGAAATGTTTGGCACAGAACATCAGAACAGCGTAAATCCAGCTGTACATGTGGCAGTTTTACCAACAGCAATACCTACAAAAATTAAAATCACAATCTCTAAAAAAGAATCCATTAAAGGAGAACACCTGGTCTTCTTTTCTGCAACAATAGCATACCCATATTTATGCCAGGCAAATAAAAACTGGTCTTTCTCAAGGGCAAATGTTGTTCTTGTAGTTTTCCTCTTTTGAATACCTCACTTGAAAAACAACAAAAACATGTGTGTGTGTGTGTGTGTGTGTGTGTGTGTGTGTGGTGTGGTTGTAGTAGTGGTGGTTGTAGTAGTAGTAGTGGAGAATCATGTAAGTTCACCAATGGTTTGCCAATTAATATGAGTCAGTATGTAAATTTTACAAAGTAATGTTGTGTGATTCGTCTCTTAAAAGTGCCTTTGTTCCTTTCAAAGGACAAAGTATTTACACACAAAATAAACAGGCTAATGTTTTGTAACATATAAATTTGCAATGATGGTTTTACATGGGTAATATCATCAACATTCACAAGGAATTTTCCACTATCACCATCTTTTTTCTTCACGGTTTATAGCATTTGGAACAAAAACAGTTTAAGTTCAAATGTCAGTAGTGCTTTCTGGTGTCAGTAAAAGCATTCCTGACAGGCAAGTTTTGTTTCTCTTTCTGGGCACAACTGATCTTCAAACACTCAGTTTTATCAACAGTGAACTTGGTGTCTGTTCTGAGAACATGTTAAGTGACATAATTTTCAAACAAACAGGAAATGTGAAGATCTTTTGCAATGTAAGGATGTGAGGACCAATAAATTGTAAATGACACTACAGACAAGCGCTTGTCAGAAAAATCAGTAACTATTTAACAGTCAGCATGTTGTTAACAACCAAGGACAATGATCTTCATCACCACTGCTGTAAGAACATCAAATCTAGCAAAAATAAGTCTTGTATGTCAAATGAAAACGTGCAATCTACGAAAGCTTAAGCAAGCACAAGTAAGCAGACATCTCTGATTTATTCTACCTGTCAGATGGCTTCCAGTACACTCAAAGTCATCATCCTGGTCCCAATGCTTCAGAGAAAGGTTGGTGAGGGGTGTAGCATTAGCAAATTCCAAATTTGCAAAATGCCAGTCCAAAATCTGTCGATCCCGCGATGATAAATACACATCACTAAAATAAAATCAAAACAGAAATGATAGCAGTATTTAATTAATACGACTTGATACATAATATTCAGACATCTAATAAGGAAATCTGAGATTTATCAAACAGTGTTGCTGTGAACAGGGAGGAACAAGCCAAATGAGTACTGTTCTAATCATACCAATGTTAAATAAAATAACAACCATGTTACATACTAAGTATGGTAACTAGCAAGTATGATTATGAATGGAATTTCAATGTCAAATTAGCTTAAATAAACATGAACCTTGGTGGTGATGCTTCCAGTTCTTGTAATTTATCTTCAATTTCTCTCTGTTGTTCCTGCAACTGATCCCACTCCTGAAACAGAATATGAATTTCTTAACAGACACACATCACATGTCACTGCCACAACCAAAGTCATTGCACAGTACTTACTTACTTAATAACTCACGGAACAGAGTCCTTCTTGAGAAGCTAACAGGTTAACAGCTAGTCAAGAAATTCCCCACATTTCATGGAACCTGAAGGTTCATTACCACATTCACAAGTACCCACCACCTGTCCCTATCCTGAGCAAGCTCAATCCAGAGAAACATGATTAATACGCAAAGAAAACAAAACCACATAGCAAAGGTTGCAAAACCTTGCTGTAAATTTCTCTATTGAAAAAAAAAACGACGACTATCAGTGATTTCTAAATTATGTCTATTAAATTGTTACTAACAAAATGTGTTGAAATATAAATAAAAGTTACAAAATCAGTCTTTACGGTATGACACTCTCCAGATCATAGCTTTGTGTAATGCAGATTCATCATCAGCACAAAGCTAGTATCAGTCCAATTAATATTACTATACTGCTTACTGCATAACCATAAGTAATAGTACCTTCAATAGTTTTGTTTATTTACACCATTAATACAAGAGGGTGCTGATAAGTCCTTAGCCCGACCAGGAAGGAAACAAGCCACAGTGACCAAACTCGGGATTTATTCAACATACTCCACACGAAGCTCAATACATTTCTTAGCCCGTTGCTACAACTTCTGCAAGCCACTCAAAAAAAATTCAGAAGGTTGTCCGTCCAACCTAGTCTCCACGGCAGTAATGACCAGTGTGTCAGACGAAAAATGGCAACCTTTCAATTGTTTTTCAGTCCAGGGAACAGGTGGTAGTCCTACAGGGCCAGATCCGGAGAAGAGGGTGGGTGATCAAGACACTGGAAGTCCAGGTAGGCCAGCTTCTTCAGGGTTGCAAGTGCCCGGTGAGCCGGGGCATTGTCATGCAAGAACAAGACCCCCTTGGTGACCTTCCCACGCCATTTTTCCTTCAAAATGCCCTTCAATTGCACCAGCGGAGATGAGTAATACTCCGCATTGATAGTTTGGCCCTTTGGAAGATAATGAGGAGAATGCTGCCTTGATCCCAAAAAATCGAGGCAAGAACTTTACCAGTGGATTATTGAGATTTTTTGAAGCGGGGTGAGCCCCTATGCCGTCACTCCACTGATTGTTGCTTTGTCTCCGGGTCACAGTGATATAACCAGGTTTCGTCCATGGTCACCAATCGTGATAGGAAATCGTTTGGATCGCGCCGAAAAATTCCAAAAGTTGCTCAGACGACTGGCACCGTTGGCGTTTTTGATCCACGTTCAGGCATTTCAGGACCCACTTCACGGAGAGCTTACACATGTCCAAATCTTCACGAACAATGTACCCAACCCACTCACGTGAGATGCCCAGTTGTTCAGCTATTGATTTAGCCGAAATCCGGCGGTCTTCCAAGATTAGGTCGCGAATTTGATCAATAATCTACGGGGTGGTCACTGTTTTGGGTCATCCAGGACAAGTGGCATCACATTTGGAAAAATCACCATGTTTAAACTGGGCCACCCAGTTTTTGACAGTGGCATACGATGGTGCAGGTTCCCCTAATGTTTCTGTCAGGATGGCGTGAATTTCCTTAGGTGCCCTGCCTTGCAGGGAAAAAAAAAAACTTGATGACAGCTCGCGTCTCCATGTTGTTGAAATTGCATGCGTCGCCTGACATGCTTCCTTTCAGCCTCTATAACAAGAAAAGACTTGCAATTTGGCACATGAACAGGCTCCTCTTTCCAATGACACTATCCGTCCTACAACATCGGGCAGTAGGTCGGGCTAAGGACTTATCAGCACCCCTTCATAAAATCAGTTTGCCATAACCTGTAATGAGCAACAAAAGAAAGAATGATTCTACTTGGTGTGTCTTTCTGAAAATAAAATTTGCATTTCAATGCAAGTGTAATTTATC
>Ga0136643_10010614_pt1 | contig 13610 bp, 10 predicted proteins | sample TergutLab28metaG_FD_96883 | JGI IMG/M metagenome (GOLD analysis project Ga0136643, IMG submission 96883) | Labiotermes labralis P1 segment gut microbial communities from Petit-Saut dam, French Guiana - Lab288 P1 (version 3) (version 3) | ecosystem: Host-associated > Arthropoda: Insects >...
ATTTTCCAAACCACACAAAAAATAACGTCAACAAATTTTTTGTTGTATAAAACCCCCCCCTCCCCACAACCACAAAAAACAAAAAAAAAAAACCCCCCCCCCCCCCCCCCCCCCCCAAAAAAAAGAAAAGTTTGCCAGGAGAGAATTTATTTATCCAAATCTAAGACGACCCCAAAAAATGAAACATCTGCTAAGAAAAAATATTTACTAGTAGTTTTATGCACTTAATACACAGTGCATGTTAGATTCTACCTACCTTTACCGATCAGAGGCATTCTTTCCATCTTCACAGTCAGTGCCTTCATCGTCCTCATACTCACTCCTAACATTTCCATCCTCTTCACTGCCATTCCACAACATATCACCATCAGGCCCATCTACTGCATTGGACATTGAGAATAGCTCAGTCTGAGGGATCAATCAGGTTAGGTGATTGTTTGCCTAAAAACGGAAAGGGAACCAGCATCCATAGCAGTGTACATCTTTAAAAAATTAGATGATGGATAAAGTCCCTAAAAAGAAGATTGTATGATTATGTTGCTCTGTTTTCTCTCTTGGATTTCTTGACCCTTGAAGCTGGGACTGATAGGTTGTCCTGAAACATCAGTGCGGAATTACCACTCTACGCTGCATAATATCTCAGAAGAGTGCAGACCTCACACTGTTTAGCAATGCAGGCCTTGTTATGGCTCCGCAAGGTTGGGTTCAGAGTGATTAGGTTTGGTATGGTCTGGTGCGGCACTTAATTCGCAAATTTGAGATTACCTCACTTATTTACCCCCCAAATTTAAGAAAAACCCCCGTCTTGCATTCATGGAAATACGGTATTACTATAATCTCAGAGTACAACCAACAAGATGCTACTTTTCTCAATTTATTTATTTCTGTACGATGCTCTACATGTTTCAGATGGTTTTTTTGTCCATCATCAGGAGCTCAAAACTGCACATACAGCGTCAGGCATTTGTCACACCGTTACTGCTACCTGCTGCTAGCAGGTAGCAGTATTGCATTATATTTTCATCGAAATTTTGTACTTATTTTATGTCTCCCACACGTTCCTTTTAATGTGACTACCCAGTATCTGGTGGAATGAACAAATTATGTAGTTCCTTGTTGTACAGTTGTCTCTGTACTATAATTATGCCTTTTTGTCAGTCACCCTGTTTCAGCACTTTGTTTCTGGAGTACTCGGCTGATGTTCTTTTCTGAGGGTGAGAGATCCGATTTCACACACAAACACACAAGGTCGCAAGCGCATGTCTGTGTGTTTGTTTGTGTGTGTGTGTATTTCTGTGTATGTATGTATGTACAGGTGTTTCATGAGTTGTGGAAATTTCTGTAAGAGATGATTTCATAGGTCTGTGTGATCAGAACGTTTCTATCAACATGTGTCATATTCGCAATGATTATGGTGCTAGGCATATTTTTTAATTCTTGTAATCACACTCCTGTGAACCATGTGTGACACCCCATGCAACTTTTATATACTATGCGACCTTAGAATGACCTTTGATACTGCCACTGAAAGGCTTATCTCTAGCATTCCACAGAACCTGTTCACAACCAGGCTTCGAGGTTTCCTTGTGGGTGAGAATGAGATTTCTGACAGTAGCTATAATCACAGGTCAGTGTAAATTCATTGCAGTTTCTTTCATGAAGCTAAATTTGGACATTCAGTTTAACAGGGAGTAGTTTATTATTTTATTCCAGATCTTTTCAAAAAGCCTTACATCACATTATAGGATTTAAGTGGCTATAGCCGTGTTACATATCAGAACTGGACACATGTTTATATCTACTAATTTGATCACACAGATGTAGGAAATCATCACCTGCAGGAATGTCCACAACTCATGAAACACCCTGAATATGTGTGTGTGTAATGTTACACTGTTTATGGTAATTTATGATATTGAAAATGATGTACTTCTGATTGGTGAGAGAGTGATTTCTTCCTTTTTTTTTTTCCTCCCAGAAAATGTAACAATCAGTGTAAACAAAGAGGTTCAACACAATGGAAACATCAATCAAGATATGAATAGCTACTCCATCTTGCAGTCGAACCCAGGTGCTGTTATTCACAACTTGACATTGCTGGACTCACCCCAGACCGTTACAAGTGACACGACTAAAGTTTCTGCTGCATGGAGTCATCAGTACGAAGAGAGGCAATATACATCCTCCTTGCTCGAATATTATGTTACTCCTAAATTTTCTACATTATCAAGTCCTAGCAAAACAAATGCTGAATCATCCACTTACATTGTTAATGCAGAAAACAATGACTCTACTGAAAGCACCAAATTTTCTTCTCCATCTTATTTGAGTGATGATACACAACTTTATTTTCTACATCCTTCAAGTATCAGTGAATTTCCCACAGACAGTAAAGACGTCGTGAAATTTAATGGCACTAAAGTTGAAACTTCCTCTAGAATATGGCCATCTTCAGGTGCTGGTAGATCCTCTGCTTCTCAGCCTGGAGGACAAATAGCTGATACAACATTGTCTGAGGCTGATGAACAGATCACTCTATCTTCAACAACAGACACTGGAATTAATGTAGAAGTTCAAAATTCACCACTACAAAAAGACTATGCCAGGAACATTTTGAATGTCACTACTGAGGAAATCATCGTTCTTGCAGCTGTAACTACAGATGTTCCTTTGACTGCTACTGTACAACATTCACCTGCAAACCATGTAGATTTTCACAGCAGTCCTGACATGTCACCAATAAATGAAACTGCAAGTTACAGTTCTGACACAAGTGCCAATTCATTTCCAGTAAACACTACCATGGCTGTTTCACAGCCTAAAAACAAGGAAAATTTCCCACAGAATGAAGGAAGACAACATTTTATTGATTATAAACGCCTTAACAAGTCTACAGTACTTGAGTCTAATACTGGAACTGAAAACTTAATGACATCTAATGCCAGCCATCACCCTTCTGTTTCTGAGACAACAATCAATCCCCTGCCAACAAGCTCTGTTTCTAATAACAATCTTAAACGTATTCATAATGAGGAACTCCAGGTGATTTCGTACCCTGCTTATCACCCAAATGATGTGATTCATGTTTCCTCATCAGAGTTATACGCCATTGATGGCAGTCATAATATTTCACATGAAGAAAAGCATCCCTGTGCAAGGATATGCAAGGAAGGAGCACCTCCTATGGTATGCAAGTACAGGTTTGAATTAGAGTGGTACTATACCATGAGTAAAGCCTGTTACAACTGTCCATTTCATCTGGAAGACTGCTCTCGAAAGGACTGTGTTGTGGGCGATGGTGTCAGGCGTCCCATAATAGTGGTCAACAGACAGATGCCAGGTCCGAGTGTCGAGGTGAGTTTATCTGCACAAGAGCAACGTTTTGTAATGAAATATTCTGAAGTATAATACAGAAGGAGTCTTGTGACTGTACAAAATTTATTCTAATTTTTTTTTTTTAAACACTTGAATGTGAACTTGTGGTTAAGCATGTTTGGGTGGAAGCAGTTACATTTTAAACTGGCTGCATTGTGATCGCAAATGAATGGAGAATTTGTTTGTCACTTTAATTAAGAATTCTATACACTCATGTTAAAAGGAAACTGATGGATGATGTCCCCCTACTCATTTCATAGACTTTTTATCTCACATTAACTGATAAACTGTTCATGAGTTTTCTGTGGCCTTCTAATGAGAAAATTAACACACGTTATGTGTTGTCTTCATATCATTATTTTAATTTGAGATACTAATTTTTTATAAAAAAATATTCATATTTCTATAGGTCATATTTTGTAGTATGTAAAATTACGAAGTAGGTGTTCAAAAATTTTTCTTAGTTTCAATTTGATAGTGAGAAACAGCACACCATTAGAATAAGGCATGTGAAATTTTGCATGAAAACAGATAAATGCTTACCAACAGGAAAAATTGTAAGTCAGTTTTGATACCAAATTTTGAGATTATATCACTGAAGTTTAAATAGTATGGTATTCATACTTCAATTTTTTTATTTATTTTCTTTTTTCTATCTATCTATCTGTCTGTCTGTCTGTCTGTCTATCTATCTATCTATCTTTCTTTCTTCATTCCTTCCTTTTCCTTTCTGTCTCCCTTTATTTATTTTCATTTCTAGAAATTGCTAGTAGACTAACATTAAAATTTTGACTAAATGCTGCCTAGTGTAGCAGCTAGTTTCTGACCTGTTGATACTTGTGAAATTACATACCGCATGTATTAAGGAACCACATTCCCAAGTTACTGCCAGCTCAGTAAATTGATTTTTGGACATGATCTGCGACCATAAAATCCATAACTTATTATTGCAATATCACAACTGTGATGGTGGGACCATGGGATATTCTTCACAGCCTCCTTCAGTTTGTGAATGAACAAATATGAATACTGTAATTTTTGTACAACTAAGTAAAGTTAGAGCTTTTGGTGCTGTTTAAATGCATGGTGAAAGATGATGTTTGAGTTGTCTCTGTCGATATATTTCTTCCCTACATAGTGTTTTGCCACTTGCATGAAAGTAATAGCACAATTTAATCAATGATGCAGTTCTTTTTCAGTATTGTAGTTTTAGCACTCAATTTAAGTTATACAATGAGATTTGAAGTAATCTTCCTGAAGTTTCACCATTGTGTTAGGTATGCAAGGGTGATCGTATCGTAGTGGATATGGAGAACCACTTGATGACAGAGAGCACAAGTATACATTGGCATGGACATCATCAACGTGGAACTCCTTACATGGATGGTGTTCCGTACATCACACAGTGTCCCATCCCACCAAAGTCATCATTTCGTTACCACTACACAGCAGATACACCTGGAACCCACTTTTGGCATTCACATTCTGGTGCGTACACTGCTATCAAAACATCTTACTAAGGCGATGAAGATGTTAATGTACTGGGGAGTGAAGGTACGGTTAAATGCATTTTTAATCTTAGCACAGATATGAGTGGCCATACGAACATTCTGGCTGTTGTACCCAAATGAAAGCATCCACAGTAAACACTGAAAAGGAGGCTGGATGGGCCTCAGTCAATTTGAACACAGTGACATTGAGAAATGCCTCATTCCTGGGGTTAGGATTCAAACCCAGCTCATCTAGCCTAGTCCTATTCATTATACTGTTTAAGCTGTTCTTCCTCATGTTATGGTATGTAATCTGTGTTTGTATAAAAAGAATCAAATGCTGTTTACCTTAAATTAAGTACACCTCTGCATATCTTGGCCCTTCAAAATAAACAAGAAAGAGGTTTAGCAACTGTATTCTGGCAGTCAGTGTTGTCATTGTTGTCATTATCACCGCATCATCATCATCATAACCATCACCACCACCACCACCACCACCACCATCATCCACCATTCTCATCAACATTTCTACAGTATTATAGTTTTTGTGTATGAAATGCCTTCTAGGGGAGTGCACTTCTGTGACTAATCTCATTTTTCTCCCTGCAGAACATTTTGCTTTCATAGTTTACATTTTAGTTTCAAAAATGTTTTGCTCTACTGAAAATCCTGTTAAATGTGTGTGGACATGAATCAAGGCTTCATCCCAGTATTTTGATGACACACCAGTAAGACTCCAGCATTTTATTTGTGTACATGTAACTGAGGATCTCTGGACAGCCTGAGTCCTTCTGGCTTGACATGGGAATCACACAGAGGCCAGCATGTGTCACACTAGGCCGTTCACCAGTACATTTTAGAGACGAGCATATGATCTTATAAGACAAAAAGTGTTAATGTTTGTTGTATATTGTAACAAGCCTTCTAAAAAATTGAAATTACTCTTACTACTAATATTATTTCTGCTGCTGATGCTGCTGCTGCTATTACTACTACTGCCACCACCACTGTGATTACCACTACTACTTCCACTGTTACCACTACTACTGCCGTTTATTCTTCTTCTTCCTCTCCTCCTCTATCCATCATTTGGCTAGATGGTTTAGGAAAACCTTGAAAATCTTGCTCATGGTAGTCAGTGTGTAAGTCAAGATATGATACTGGAGCCTCCCGAATACAAGGCAGGAGTGCTGACATCCTGACTGTGAAGAACAGTTACTAGGATGTAACTGCAATGTGTGAGGAAAGGAAAATTAAAAGATAAATTTTTGTAATTTGTCACCAGGTTGTCAGCGGGCAGATGGAGTATTTGGAGCACTAATCATCCATGTCCCAACATCCAGTGATGCTCACAGAGGGCTGTATGACCACGATCTGTCTGAACACATTGTGCAAATTCTGGACTGGGATGACAAGCTAGGAGTGGACAAGTTCCTTGCACATCATCATGCCAATGGCAACAACAAACCAAAGACTCTGTTGGTTAATGGCAGAGGTCGCTTCCACCAATTTCAGGATGTAAATTCTGTCACTGTAAACGTGACACATTCACCAACTGCAACATTCACTGTTCAACAGGTACTTAATGAGTACACAAAAACCTGTGTAATGATCAATTAACTATACTAAGGATAATAATGATTTTATTCGCACTGTGCCTGAATTTGGACATGCATTCATGAAAGTGGGCCATGAACATGTTTGCATCCGTCACCTTAAGGCACCCTAACACAATGGCTTGTGATTCCTCCGTCTGACAATAAATTATGAACATAATGCAGTGAAGAGAAAGATACAGTCAGCTATTAATATCATTTTTCATATCTGTTGTCTCCGATTTAACAGCAGTATTTCCATGTCTGTGTTTGTAATTTCCTGGGGGTAAACCAGCTGGGACGTGAAGTCGACCACTCACCTCTACGTAGTGACGAGATTAAGAATAATTGTAACTTTACCTCTTCTTCCCCTGTGTGCTTCGTTGGTGTGCAGGGGCTTAGCTAGGGGGAGTCAGTGGTGCAACTACCCTGGACAAGGGATTCTAAGGGATGGAAAAATGAATTTTTTTTAAATTAAAAATTTCATTTTCTGCACATAAATTTTAAATTATTCTGCCAAATATGATAAAATTAAATTAATTACATGAAATTCATGATGTCATTGGTGGCTTTTGACATTCATAGGACCGTGCATTGTAATACGTTCTTACAATAAAACCAATGAGACGCACTAATTTCTCAAATTTATTTTTGGATTAGAACTCTACATGTTTCGGACAGTTTCTCTGTCCATCATCAGCAGTCTAGCACTGTACACACAGCAATAGGTATATATCATACAGGTTATGCTGACTGTCATCTCATTGGTTTTATTATACGAATAAGTCATTGGTGGCATCCTTTGTGATTACTGGCCCCTGATGTCACAAAACCTAACAATGTCAGCGACGGCATGGACAGGGAAAACTCATATATTTTACTTTGTTTTACATAAATGTACATCTAACAAGTAACTTATTATAGTTTTTATCAATAACCACAGGGCTTCCGCTACAGATTCCGCCTTATAAATGCAGGCTTCCTGAACTGTCCTATTGAACTGTCAGTGGATAACCACACTCTGTTAGTGATCAGCAGTGATGGAGGTGATGTACAACCAGTGCAAGGTAAGGGTTGTATATACAAAGATTATTTAAAAAAAAAAATTTTTATTTTTTATTTATTTATTTATTTTTTTTTTTGCAGTGATAAGCATTTCAATGTTTAAAATGGTGGGTTTCCATTTGATGCGTTGTTTCATCCTGTCCCACTGTCTTTAGCTCTCCAGACTACATTGTGATCCAAACATGAGTGTTTATTTGTTATCTGGAATTGCACTGCTTTAACAGATTTGTCTAGACTGGAAAGAATCCAAAATCTGCTCCCTTATGCTGTAGCAGATACCTTATTGACTTTTGTGATAATGCATATTAAGGCTTTTTATCAGATAACCAGAGTGTACACTACTTCAGCCACCATAACTTCAAGGTCAGTCCCTCAGCTGGGCTTATCTAATCTAGAAAATCATTTTGCAGAAACAACATTTCAACATTTTTCTTTTGTCAGTATTTTTCGCTGTTTTGGTGGCTCATCAGTTGGTGTGTAACTTTTGTTGGAGTTCTACTCTCCAGGTTCTTCTGTAGACATTTTACCCCTTTAACCTTCTTGTTTTATGTATATCTAGTTTTTTTTGTGTGTGTGTGTGTGTGGCGTGTGTGTGTGGCGTGTCTGGACTTGGCCACTTTGGATTTGTGAAGCACTTAAATAATGAATTTTATTTTTGTTTATTGTTTTAATTCTGATTTGTACCCATAAATGAACAAAAGCTGTAATTAATACCATATTTATTTATACTACCATCACAGATGATCATGATGATGATGCAGTGTATTTTATTTCTTTCTCAGCTGACTCTCTGGTGAGCTATGCTGGGGAAAGATTTGACTTTGTGTTGCATGCAAATAAAAAAGTTGGAAACTATTGGATGAGATTCCGAGGGCTAATGGACTGTGATGAACGTTTCACTAAAGCTCACCAGGTTGCTGTGCTTCATTATGTTGGTGCCCCTCTGAATAAAGAACCACCTGGTGAGGTGAGCTATGAGGAAGCTCGCAGGAAAGGACTGGTGAGTATGGAATACCCACGGAAAGGTGCACAAGAGTGCTCACTAATACCTTCAGATCTGGTTGTTGTTGTTGTTGTTGTTGTTGTCGTCGTCGTCATCAATGTGATTCATGGCGTTAGTTGGCCGATAACTTGATGCCATGTAAGATCTGAGGTTTGTCACTGCAGTGAAATTTGAATTATGATTTTATAGGTTATAAGACTATGTATTCTGATAAGTATTACCAACGTATTGAAGGAAATGGCTGGCTCCATCTTTAGGGTATGTGTATCCTCTATCTTGATACTTCTACCCTGATAATCCTATCCTGATACTTCTGTCCTGATATGTCTATCCTGGTACTTCTATCCTGATGTGTCTAGCTTGAATATGGAGGCAGTGTATAGATGGTTTTCTATCATGAGAGGGGAGAGCAATGAAAACCCACTTACGGAGTACATAGCCTTCCACTGTGCCTCTCTGTGTAGAGTTCCTGGCAAATTAAGTGCACTTTGGCAGTTTCAGGGAGGAAATTTCCTGTTTCCCTATTCTTTATTTTACCAATCTCAGTTGACAGAGTGGGCATAAATTCACTGTAGAAATACCAGTACACATTCTCTCCAGTTCACAGTCACACCTATTTGTTGCCACAAATCACAATAGAGAACACATGTGAAATGAACTAAGACTCAGTTTTGTCATATTTATGCGATGGAATATCAAGAGGTGTGTTTAATTGATCACAATATGACATAATGGTCTGTCTGTGTTCAATTCATATCAGTATTTTTTAAAATTTTGAATGTTGTCTGCCATTTATGGTTCAAATCTGGTCACATAATTTGTAGCACCTAACACTGGCGAATGCTCTGGTCTGGCTAGCAGTGTGTCACCAAACCACTAAAACTGGAAGAATAAACAAAATGTTTTTATTTTGCGGTCAGTAAAATCTCCTGTGTTCTGCTTTAAATGAGCTGTATGTATTGTGTAATGTACACAACACGATGCTTCATACTTTTGTGTGTGCTTGTCCAGAGAAGTGGATAGATTCATAATTTGTCTGTAGGCCCACAGCTGTGCTCTTGTATGTGTATCATGATTGCAAAAAGACAGCGAGAATATGGTTGCTAGCAATGCTGGGTCATGTGGTCACATTTCTGTGTGACATGAATTCTAGACCAGGATTCTTCGCTGCTACCTGGTGAAGTTTGTTGCAGAATTAAAATACTTCTGAAGTGTAATTTATCCTCTCCATATTCATATTCCTTAAGAAGAAATTTTAATTAATTGTTTTTAAATTCCAGCAAGTGAACTCATTGAATGTGGGGACTGGTGGCACTGCTGGATCATTGGTTATTCCTGAATTGGATGCAATAGCAGATGATGATGCAAGTCTTAAGGAAGAACCAGACTTCAGATTTTATTTATCATATGATTTCTATGAAATAGATAATCCTCACTATCACCGTTCACCATTCTACAGCTTCCACCAAGGTCTGTTTGTATAATAAGCATGTATGAACATAGGTGTAACTTGGCCAAAAACACTGGGGGTCAGCAAAATCAACTATTGGTATTAGGAACTCAGATGCCTCTATTCTGTGTCTTGTAAAGCGCAGGTTTTTCATTTTTTGTCATTACACCACCAAAATAAATGTTTTGAAAATATTTCTATTTATTTTATTTGTCCCTCTTTCTTATATAGAAAAAATATTGGAGGGGTATTTGCCCCCACTTGCACCCTCAAATTACTCATGTGTACACAAATACTCTATGCTAACTTTGTGTCGACCCCACATTTCAAGTTTCAGTAGACTGTGATTAATTATGCTGTGGTTTTTTTATATGTAGAATAAAATCTGTCATATCAGTGTGAAGTGTCATTCTGCGGTAGGTCTACAGATATTATAGCAATATCAGCATAACTTGGTTTATCTGTATTTCGGCAGTTTTATTTTCACCAATTTAATCATAATAAGCCTACCACCATGACTTGGTTCCTACAGCCTCCTTGTGATAATCAATGTACTGCATGAGAGTGATTTTGGTTTTAGACTATGAGAGGCTTTAACGTATGCACATTATCCCTTGCACATCATCAGGAGAATGACAGTAATGCAGCAGTCATTGAAATATTTCAGTCTCCTATGTACTCATGTTGATACTGAATTTCTTTACAGTTTCCAGCAAACTACAACGTCTGCTCACACCTCAGCTGAACCACATATCATTAAGGCTGCCACCATTCCCACTTCTCTCACAGCATAGTGACCTTGGCACAAAATACCCTTTCTGTAACGAGACAACTGTAAGTGGCTGTGAAAACAAGTACTGTGAGTGCACACATGTAATTGAGGTCCCATTGGGGACTGTTCTGGAACTCATCATTATTGATAAAGGTAAAATTAAATTATTATTTTGTGACTGATGCTTTTTTAAGGAGTAATTCGTACGTTTTGAAAATGTATAGCAGACAAGAAGACATACAATTCTGCATTGAATGCTACCAGCTATTCCTTCAATTTAATCTGTTCTTAATTTCCTCATGAACATAATTTTGATTTGATAGTGCAACTTTTGTGTATTTGACAGAGCTTTATAATGTGCACTCTTCAGCAAATACTAATGGGGTAGCCAAATCTATGGCCGTTAGATGACAGAAGCATACAGCATATATGGGGGAAATGATAAATGGGTACAAAATATTGGTCATTAATCCTGAAGTGATGGGACTGCTTTAGTGAGCCATATGTAGATGGAACAATAGTATTCAAATTTATCTTAAAAAAATAGGGTAAGAAGATGTGGATTAGATTAATCTTGCTCAAGTGAGAGTCCACTGGCAGGCCTTTATAGACATGGCAATGAATCTGAAGATTCCATAAAAAGTTGTATCAACTTCTCAATGTAGCTCTGCTTTGTGAGTTAGTTAATTTTTTAGTGTACCTAATTGTTGTGTCTTGTCCCTTTCATTGCGATGGATCCAACAGTCCACACTGCATGAAAAAATCTTTCATTTACAGCCACAGCACAAAAAATATCATAGGGTCTGTGTTTATTATCTCTTTGATTTGATCCCATTAATACTATCCAGTGAAGAATAAAAATTAATGAAGATTTTCATAATGCAGTTTTTCAACCCTTCTGTCACTTCCTCCCTCTTCGGTCCAAATATTCGCCTGTGCACCCAGCTCCAGACTCTCTCTATCTACTTACTTCCTTAGTCTGATGTATCAAGTTTCACATTAAACTGATGTACATCATACATAAATTACTGCGTGAACATGAAGGGACATTAATTAGTGTTTTAAACATTGTGGTGCTACAGGCAAGGCGTTTGATGCAAATCATCCTTTCCACCTGCATGGCCATGCATTCCGTGTGATAGCCATGCAGCATCTTAACAGCACCACAACAGTAGAAGAAGTTCAAGCCAGAGATAAAATGGGTCTGATCCATCGTAAACTTAAAAGGGCACCAGTCAAAGACACTATCACTGTTCCAGATGGAGGTTTTACAATAGTGCGTGTCCATGCCAATAATCCAGGTTTGTATATTCGTCTCTGTTACTGCCTCAGCAAAACTTTGAGTAATGATAAGAAACCTTGATATAATAAAGTTTTCAAAAGTTTCTGTGAATTACTGTAGCATTTTGCCTAAATTTAGTATTAAATTTAGTCTGTTATGGCTGTAGACCAAAGACAGATGGACAACATACAGCATATACACATTCTAGCTGTTTTCAGTAGACTGACTCTTGATTTCACGGAATCTAATTGCTTCCTCTGAGGATGTGACACTCTTGTGGAAATGAAGGAACAACTACAAACTTTCTAGTAATCTAGTCAATAACTGGATAACTATTGGTTCTTTTAATAGTGAGATATCCAGAATGATAATGCATGTGTTCTTGTAATTTATGTCTGTGGCACCAAAAACTTAGTCACTTCACGCATCCAGTTCACTCATACTCTTGACTTCACTTCATAATAAGACTGTGCTCCATACTTAACTTTTTTCTTCCATTCGTTAATACCATCTTCTAGTTCTCATATGACCTAATTCTACTAATGTACTTGTTTCTTTCTGATAAATAGTCAGCTAAACAAATTTTAGTATCCTTCCTAGGTCGAATAATAGGCACAATATTATATTTTCTGCATTCTTTATACACATTTCTTATATCATAAGCTGCATCTGCTCGAATAGAACAGATGTTATATTTATCACTGACTTCCTCTAACATATCGCAGACCGGCAAATAGTCCACAGCAACACCACTAGTGTAGTTCATGCTTATTGCTATCTTATCATTTACGTTTAAAACAACATGTAGTTTTCTATAACTACTGTATTTTCTTTCTCGAGTATTAAGCTTACTATGCCCACTATGCCCACCTTGGCATCCATACACAGTAACTGTTTTCCCGTTCTTATTTCTTTCTATTCATTGAATTTCGTATCACATTTCCCTGTTGGCTGTCTGCTAACTTTACTACTTTCTAATAGGTCCTTTAAAGCTAAAAACTTTAAATCCAGTTTCGTCATTGGCCACTAATGACTTAACGTTTGTCACCCCTTGCAGTAGCCTGTGTGAACCCCATATGAGCTTCCTGCCAGTCTTTCGTAATGTGTCAGTTTCATTTAAGATGCGTGCAATGGTTATAAGCATTTAAACATGAAATGACAGCATCGTTTGGTGCATGGTGTGAACTGTAGAATGTTAGGACACTGTTGCAGTTATGGAACACTGAAATTATGAATGATTTTGTTAGAAACAACAGCATCAGTGATGATGAGAATAATGTTTACATTAACAATAATAACAATTGAGGCTCTTTTTTTTCACAATGATGATTTACACTACTACAGATCTACCTTCATAAAATTTGTCATATACAGGTGTCCCAGGAGGAAAGGACCTAACTTCGGGAGAGTGTTCCTTAGGTCAAACTATACCGATATAACCCAAAACACCTATAACCAAAGTTCAATGGTTACGGAGATATCGGCCAGAGAAGTTTGAAACTTTGACAGCTATTACTCACTTATTGATTACCAAATACATATTGAAACTGGCAGGAATATGTGGTTTCTGTAATGTTA
>Ga0136643_10010617_pt1 | contig 13607 bp, 6 predicted proteins | sample TergutLab28metaG_FD_96883 | JGI IMG/M metagenome (GOLD analysis project Ga0136643, IMG submission 96883) | Labiotermes labralis P1 segment gut microbial communities from Petit-Saut dam, French Guiana - Lab288 P1 (version 3) (version 3) | ecosystem: Host-associated > Arthropoda: Insects >...
AACAGTCGTTCCCTTCCAAATCCCACCACCACCATCCGCAGGCAAATTCCAACCGCACGCTGCCCAACAAACAGATTTGAAAGAAAAAAAAAACCGTCGCAGCCGGTCGGCAGTGCAACTAGCTGCACAATCTGCCGCAAAATTTCACAGAGCGACTATCAGCTACGTCACGTGTGCCCGTCCGCATGGAACAACTCGGCTCCCACTGGACGGATTTTTATGAAATTTGAGTATTTTTCGAAAATATGTCGACTAAATTCAAGTTTGATTAAAACGTGACAAGCAGCAGCATGCTGCGCACGAAGACCGACGTGCGTTCTTTACAGCATCTTGCTCAGCTCTTCTTAGAATGAGAAATGTTTATAGAACATATGGAGGGAAGAGAACACGACTTTATGTTCGGTAACCTTAGGCCACAGATGTCAATATATCACGGTGCATGCGCTTTCCGTGCTGGACAGCAAAGGCTATTGGCACACACCCAGAATATGTAACAAAATATTTACTACTTTGCACGGTAACAATGGTTTCGCGAACGCGCCTCAATATTACGTTTACAGGTACAGTACATTGCCTAACTTGTTATAACGGCAAGGGAGGCTGTTCAGTGCGTGGCAGGAAATAAATCTTTAAGTAGAATCCAGGTTAATTCTAGTCTTTAAAGGGTCACAATAAGAACGAATACACAAGACGAAACTTCGACATCTGACTTCAGTACTCGACAAGTACTGTGTATTTTCTCACATACTTGAAATCAAAATACTTTCAGCTGCACAACAAAGTTGCCAGAGCGGCCCTACGTAACCGCAAAGACGCTCCAAGCGCGCGCACAGTCAGACTGTAGCAATTATGACTAAGAAGACCGACTGACGCTGCACTGTACTCAGATTGGTCCCTCTTGCACTATACGCTAATGGCTGCCCTAGATGGCACATCATCAACTCGATTACTAACCTCTCAAACAACCCACGAAAACCCTTCGTCAAACAACGGCAAAGCAGCGAGAGAGTTCGTGGTCGTTCTTGTGTTGACTCCTGACAGAGATGAATATGCGAGGCACTGAGACACTGCAGGGAGCGCTCACTTCTATACACACACATCTGAAATACTGCAACCCTTCTGACTTCTAGCTGCGAGGTGTCCAGATCAAATCTAAGTCGAAACACCCACATTTTAATATCTCCCTCAGGCGCTCCTGACGAATACAGTAACTAACAGATATTGCCGCTGCCTCCATAATCACACCAAATTCACCAAGCTCCAGTGTTCGAGACGAAATAACTGCGGTAGTTGAAATACAGTCGTCTAATTTCATCCTAAAAGCAAATCTGCATACAGTAGGAACAGGGAACCTCAACAGCTCAGCCGGTAAGGTGTCCAGATTACGGCCTGGATAATGGAGAGACCGAGGTTCGGTCGCCGGGAGGGACAGAGATCTTCCTCTTCATCGAAGCGTCCAGATAGACTGTGCAGCCCACCCAGCGGTCTGTTCAATGAATACCACGGGTAAACTCTTTGCAGGTAATGCGGCCGGAGCGTAAAGCCATACCTACACTCCTTCATATGTCTTCGAGGCAGGGTTCCCAATTAAGCAGTCACCGAAGTTACAGCAATATATTGTATGAAAACCGTTATGAAGTTTCCCCAAAAAACTGGGTTGCCAGTTTCATGGAAGGCAACACGAAGCCTTCACAAAACGTTACAGGCTGAATAAGAACAAACATCACTGTTGCACAGGAATACATAATTAACGAAATTTAATAGACGTTTCATCGTGCTCTTCAAATGTTCTTAAAATATTACGTACGTTCTTAGAATGAAATTCCTTCTGAACTCCGTAATGTAAAAACGAAAAACTGTAAACTTTGCTGATGAGCTGCTGACCTCCTCTACACAATGATATTTATTAAGCAATGTTACCAACAACAGATCACATCAGACTGCTACCTCAATACATGCTATCATTTATTCTGCAGCCAAACTAACAATTTCTTATCTCAGGTCACTCGATTAACTATTTTTACTGTTAACGTAAAGCGAAGAGCCACACACACACACACACGTATGTACCTAGTTAGATGCAACTAGCAAGATATCGCAACCTGCCGACTGTGTACCCCACGTACTGTGGCTTCCTCTGATCAACTGCTGATTAACTGACCAAGCAATCAACCCCACAGGCTAAAACCCTTCCCGAGAAGCTATTCGTCCTTTAAAAAAAAACCATAAATTACCCTCTTTTCGTGGACCCTGTCAAAAGACCCGCCTCACATCCCTATCACAAGCCATATTATTCCAATCCGCCCTCTCCATGTCAATGTTTTCTCCCATGTACGTGTAGAACTCTCAATTGGCCCATTTCCTTCATATATTTCCACCAAAACCTACGTTTATTCTTCCTTTCATCCGTGCATGCTACATGATCATCCCAACTCATCCGCATCAGATCACTCGAACGATATTTGGTGAAGAATATAAGATTTAAACTGCGTTTGCAATCCAAAACATTAACTGCACTGGATTCTGCAAGTCAAGTTACGGACTTCTGTGGCACGTGGGAAGGGCGGCTCTAATAAGAACATGCACACTTCACTGTACATCTCATCAGTAGGATTCTTATTACAGCGAAACGCGACGAGAGATAACAAACAAACAAACAAATGAACACCAGCCCAGCAGCACAGCCATCACAACGCCACGCGCTGCAATAGGATGAAGTGTAACAAATTTTGATACCAGATTATTGTCAATCGTGACGAAAATATGGCGATACGGCGTAAGTGCAAGGCTTTAAGGCACGCAGCGATAGAAGGCAATTACACTTAATTTCTGGACCAGCTAACTGGCTAAGTTCTACCTGTGGATTTACATACTCTGACGATTTCACTAGTATTTATATTGCATATTGACATTTTAACACTAACATATTGAAATACCGACCACAGAATTCTTAAATCTCTAAGGTCAATAATAATATGTAGAACATGTTTGCTTAAAATAGGCTCTAGCAAATATATTTTGTGATAATTACACGAACACGATACATGCCCTCGTGCATGCGTGTTACACGTAGCTGCTCCGCTGCTGGCAGTACCGCTAGTTGTCATGTACAGTACATCCATACAAACAGTCCTGAGCCATATTAAATGACATCTGTAACAGACATACGAGCCGTGAGGGCCTTCCACCTTACGCACGCCAGTTTCTATCGCAGGCGGTTCAGTGGACGTACAGAAAAGCTGCGTCGTCTTGACATCTGTCACCGTCTTACGACGAACAGTGCAAGTGCCTTGGGCAACACGTCTGCACCTTTGAGACAAACCGGCGTCACGCGACACAGGCAATGTGCCTCTGCATCTTCAAATATCAAGTTTGTGGTACCTTCATGGAGTTCAGAAGGGCCTGCAGGCCAGATCGTCAACCACAAATGTTATTCATTCAAATCCCACCGACATTTTCCAAGATTTCGATCTTCTAGAATTCACGCTGTTAAACACGTGGTCAATATCATTTCACAGCTCGATGGTAAACCTGATATCAAGATGTCGCCTTCAGACAGACTGTCTTAAATTGCAGTCTTGGCGTTAATGCTGATTACAAGCTGCGGCTTGCTTAAAGAACTCCGACCTCCCCCTCCCCCACTCCCCCTACCCTTTTCTCTTGAAGCTGATGAATGGGAAGGAATCATCCGACGTAATAGTGCGTGAAAAGTGCTGTTAGCTTTAAATAAGAAAATCTTTTTCAGACCGTGGCTTAAGAGCGGTTGCAAAATTATAGGAAACCATTACTTCAGTTCAAGCAGCAGCAGCAGCTGCAGCACGCATGCGTAAAATTCACAAACACGACATCCCGTACATCAAAACTGTTTTACGCACTTAACGAAGCTCCTAGCTAACTGCCGCTTGCTTAAAACAGTGGTAATTGAAAAGTGTGCTTGCTTTCTGTACGGTTCCATTGCCATTACAACTTCAATATGTGAAACACCAGTCAAATGTTCTCATTATGGAAGGCTTGGGCGTGTAGCAGCACAACGTGGTAGTCGATCTTTTAGATACAGGATGGGTGTCGTGGACTGGATTAATCTGGCTCAGGATGGGAAAACGTTCGGTTCCCGTAAAATGCGACGATTTTTTTTTTACTAGGAGGGGAACTATCAGCTTCTCATGAAAGATTGCGCCACGTGGCGTTAGCTAAATGATCGTTTAAAAATATTTGTGAGTTCCTAGAAACCAATTATATTCTGTTAGTTGTTACTGTCAAATGACAAGTTACTTCGGTAAAAATGCACGGTTTCCGCAGCACATTACTGCCTCCACCCTCAGGGTGAAACAGAACCTCAGCCGCCTATGAATAACCTAGTATAGGCCTAGAGAGACCTCGGCAGACGGTCGCCCAGTACCGAAATATACACGAAATCAAAAATTGGACAATCAGCAGGCCAGCGTCTTGCAATTGCAACTTACACGGTATTACTGGTTATGCTTTCACTTCACGTTCACTGAATCCCACATACTTTTAACAGACATGGAATGTCTCAAACGCAAACCGCACTTCTGTAATTGTGTGTGTACAACCGAGCTGAAATCTATAAAGATTGGGACATTTTTAGGAATATTGCCAAAATACGACAGGATTCTGCACAGGCTTGTGTGTCTGGTATAACAGAAATGTAGCTGATGTATAAGAAAGTGTCCTGCACACAGCCGAGAGACATTGTGATTACGTCACACCGGTGTTCAGCACGAACATTACTAACATCGCAATGTTACAAAACGCGTTACCTTAACGGTTTACGTAATATCACGCCCGAAACACATTCAATTCAGTTCAGTTCAGTTCAGTTCAGTTCAGTTCCTCCAATTCCTTTTCCTACGCAGCATGTTTTGACATTACAAGTTTTTCCTACATAAGGGAAACAAAATGACGTCGACACAACTAGCAGACCTACACGCCATATCTTCAATTCGGTAACGTGTGTCGACCGCAAACAGTCACAATCAAACCAACAGCATAAGATACACAAAAGGAAACGTACACAATTGTGTTTTATGTTCAGAATTAAGATCTCAGTTTCACAAATTTGTTAAACCTCACGTTGCTATGTAAATCATTTTGAATACAATAGATAAATGTTTAGGTTGAAAAGTTTCATTGGTTGTTTTAAAACGTCTGAATTGTGCTGTCATATCGTGAGGCGGTGGGCGACAGAATGGTCAAGGCTCAATGGGCTGATGTCTTGCGGGTGTTACCGTGTGTTGAGTTGGCTGTCCGAGTTTGTATTGCTTCGTTCTAGAAGGGTGATTCTAGATAATGATGTGTGGATGGCGTGTGGATGTGTGCTGCATGCTGATCTGTTCGGAAGACACCTGTGTCTTTTGCATTCGAGTACAGTCTGATCAACACAGTAACATGTATTTTAACAGATCTGTGAAGCTGAGACCTCAGTGCGAAACACAATTAAAAATTATACATTTCCTTTGACGTATTTTGTAGCACTGGCCTGAAGACGACACTTGGAGGACGAAACATTTTGACGCATTTAAAGACACACCACACTCACACACACACTACACCACACAAACCACACACACACCACACACCCACACACCCACACACACATCTACACACACACCACACCACAAAAACCACACCCACCCACACACACACACACACCACAAACCACACCCACACACACATCTACACACACACACACACCACACCACACATCTACACACATACACACACACACACACACACCACACCACACCACACACCAGTTGTGCGGACCGCAATGTCTCCTACTCTAAATCTAACACAAGGGATGACAAAGACACAACATTTTTCCTTACGTTTTCCCTGCACAGCACCACAAACTGGTTATGCGATCCAGCATCCTGACAATTCTGCACCCAGTACACTCACGATCTACGATACTGGAATATCGAAGGAAATTCAACATTCATTTCTTCGCTTACTGTTTTCTGTTCCTGCACGAATTTATGGAAAAGTATAGGCTTACGCAAGGTGCAGCCGACATCTGCATTATGCTGGGTTATGGCAAATTATCACCGGCTGAAGAATCATCATGGACATTTCGGCCCTTGCAGGTGAAACCACAGCGCTGTGTCGAAATGTCAGGCACCAAGACTCAGCAAAGTAGAGCAACAAAGGTGATTGAAATAAACAGACGGTACAGTCACTGTATTGTGCAATATACATACACACACATACATGGAGCTATGCTTAAACTTTGGGGGTGGGGGCGTGTCTAAATCCCTAAAGATAGAAATTGTCGTGAATACTGTTCAAAGATCGCCGGTCCCAGTGGCCGCGCGGTCTAAAGCATAGGTCTGTGGCCGCTCGCCTGCTGAGATTTTGGGTTCGAATCCCATCGGCGCATGGATGTCTGTCTATTGTGAGTGTTGTGTTTTGTCAGGTAGAGGTCTCTGCGACGAGCTGATCACCCGTCCATCCTAACGAATGTGGTGCGTCGTTGTGTGTGATCTAGAAACCTCGTGAATGAGGAGGCCATGGCCCACTGGGGGCTGTCGCGACAAACACAAAAAAAAACTATTTAAATACCCAGTCCGTACCGCGCAGTAAACACACTCCGTCTCAGTTACACAAACCAGTCAGTTAATGCTGTATAGGGAAATAATCGCTGTTTATTCTCAGATCCACACAAAACACATAAATACAGCTGTGTGGGCAGAACGTAGAATTGTTGAATGTTAAACCTAGTGGTACGTATAGTGACCACTGGGCTTTAAAGGTTGACAGTTTTCATTATACAGTTACTTTTAATACGTCATTAGTTCATGGATTGTTACTTACCAAAATTCTACAGCCTTAGCTTTTCTGTAACGCCCTAAGTGAGTAATTGATTAACTAATTTCTACATTAAGTCTACTTCAGCTCCTCTGACACATGTCCCTTGTAAACCTAACCTCCCAGAAGTTCAATGCGTCTGCTGTTTCAGGCAACAATTCCTATCTACCAACAAATATTATTAGGATCAAGAAACCAAGGGCGACAATACGACGGAGATTTAGGAATGACGTCAGACATTAAAAATACAGTAAATATTAGTCACAGAAGCTACGGTCAAGAGGCCGCTTGGTAGATCTTGATGTAGCAGGAAGGATAATATTAAACGGCTCTAAAACCAATAGGCTGTCAGGATGGGGACGTAGTTAATTGCTCGGGAAAGGGGCCAGGAGTGCATTGTGTCAAAATGGTAATTAAATTTAGAAGTCCATAAAAATGGCAGTTTCTTGCATTACTGTACCTACTGCCTTCAAAAGAAGAAGAACTTCCCATGGATTCAGCACTTATTCGGTACGTTGTGGCACTATCACTCTCACAACAGCCACTCTTCCTGTGACCCAAACAGCGCTACAAGAACATTATTATCTTCTTTAATTTGCACGCCTCACTTCTTGCAGTAACATTTTAACCCCAAACCACACCGCCACTCCCCGAAGACTCCACCTCAACCGCCACAGCCCTCCTGATGCAAAAACCTCAGGTTAATTATATTCTCTTACATATATTTCATCCTTCCCTTTATCACTTCCTCCCTGTTGTCTTACAAACATTTCATCCTTCTCTCTTTCGTTTCGTCTTTGCTCCCAAGGCACCGACTCTGCTTCTACTTCTTGCCGTGTCTAGTAAACCACAACAGAAAAAGACACATATGCGAATCCCTTTTGCTCCTTCGTTCATTTTCTTAATTTCTAGGTCCCACTCAATTTACAAAGTCTTGTTTTTGCACCCCCCCCACACCGCTCCTCTATCCCCACTGCTACCACCAGAAGCAGCACAGATCACGCGCACATGTAGCAATGTTAAATGTGGGGTTCGGATGGAAACACACTGCGTCTTGTATCCGTCTTACGACACCCGGTCTTACTTGTGAGTTCTGCCGTCACATCTGCCCAGTGAGTTGCCAGCAGGACGCCTTAGCCCTGTGCCAACATGGCACAGTCACACCGACACATGCCTGTGCCAAGACCGTTAAATTCGACGCTCCAAATTTCTGGTTTTCGCAATCTATCATTATAACACAATTATTTCGACCTTACGGGACTCGTCCCGACGAATGCACATCACTCGCAGCTCAGTCAAGATCTACCGTCTTTAAAGTGGGGTTTATGGAAACATGGCGTGCAATTGTTTTATATATTTTGCGATTCCAAAAATTGTGTTTCGTTCAAAACGAACTTGTAAGCTTCCTGCACTTTTTGCAGTTGCTTTACGTTTTCATTGCTGGTGTTTGGAACCAAACAGATGTGGAAACTGCAAACTAATTCCGATGTCTGTGAATGTTCCATAGGTCCCAATTGATCACGAACATCGACACTGAGCTGCACAGGTAGTTGTGACTGTGCAGCACAGGGCGTCGGTCGAAATAATCTTCAACATTACTAATTATGACGTCACTTCTAGTTCAAAGCTTGCCTTATGCAGTTACTGTTACTGTTATTGTTACTCTCAGTAATATTTTGACAAAATCTGTCATTTGTTTTAACCGACAAAACCGAAAAAACTGCCAAGTATTTATACAGCGCTGAATGTTGTCCGTTTTGAGTTTACTCCGTCAGTTGGCGCTTTCGAATTCAGTGAGGAGCTGCAAAAAAATAATATTCCAAACAGCGTGTTAAGTAAGAACAGACAAAATAAAATATTCATTCTCTAAAGTTTGCTTCACCAATAATCTAAACATGACCACATTTAGAAAAACAGATCTTTACATTTGTTGCGGGGAAGAACAAATTCAGAGTTTTAAGTTTTAGGTTCAACTGAAAGCAACTGTCAGTTTGTAACAATTTCTCACGCTGAACACAATCGGTTTTGTTTCTGAAGTTTAAAAACTCGAACCCCAAAAATTCGATACACAAAAACACGATGTCAACAGCCAGCGACCGGACTGCCGTTTATGGAAGTACATTTCTTGAACAAGCGAAGAGCCGTTAGAAGACCCGAGTCTTCTGGGACCAGTCGAACTGCAATTTACCAATCGGTACGCCGTAACTTGCGCCTACACAACAGCTGAACCCCCATTATTGTAAACACTGACTCTTGAAAATGAACTCTGCTAGGTGAAGTTCTGTAAACTGTCAAGTTCATATGAGCAGATTGTCTGTGTACTGCCCAGAGATGTAGAGAATGTGCGCGGTACGGGCAAATGTGCTGAGCAACATACGTATGTATGCTTGCATACACACACACACACACACACACATATATATATATATATATACGTATATATACACACACATATACATGGACCAAGAGGAAGAAATAATAAAGAATGGAGAAATACTAGGAATGGCACATTTACACTTGTTAACCTCCACACAACGTTAAGGTGATTACGACAGGAACTTGTGGGGCAGGGGGGGGGGTTTCGATAGGCAGGCAGGAAAGTTCAGCTGAGAGGTACCTCCCGTTGTTATTTACTGTACACACTGAATGATGTAGATGCGCCAAGGGACCGACAGTTCACACTGCTATGTGCTCCGAATGACAGCGTGCCTTCACGGCCATCATGCAGGCTGGTACAGACTTGTACAACAGGTACTCGATTCAAAACCCGGCAATGCCAACTGAGATCTCCCGCTGTCTCTGGCAAAATGGTGGTATTGTATCCCATAATACCATAAAAACGCCTCCTTCCAGATCCTTACATGTATACTGTTCTTGATTGCTTCCCCCTCTCATTCGGCGTTAAATAACGCCTGTAGTTCAGGAAGACTGCTGGCTGCTCAAAAGGTAATCAGCGTGGCCGTTTGCAAGCAAAACGCTCACCCGTGATACAGCGCAGCGCATTGCCACCTGTAAGGCTGGTCGGTCAGTGGTCACAGTGAAATGCAATCAAACTGCCGCTTCTAAAATACCCTGAAATCTAAAGCAGCATCGTGAAACTTAATAAATGTCGCAATATTCGGTACACGAAGAACGAACGTATTAAAATGTCATGAATACGCGAGTAGGGTCTTGTGACGCTGCTCTAGTGTTTACCGACGCTTCGAAACGTCGGGAACCACCAGCACAGCGCCTCTGCGTCACACCCCGGAAGACCTGTTGCAGCTGTCAGTCACAAACATTCCTTACTGGAGCGCCGTACTGCAAGGAACCCAAGGTTCATTACCGTGGTAACAACAGCCCAGCACCGGTCCACACAAAACTTATGTACCCACTGTTCTTCCCAATGGCCTCCTCCTTCCAACAGAATTCCGCACGCAACTGTTAATATCTCTTCCATCTGAACACACAACGTATTGCAAGCATATCGCTTTGGTCTCATGATTGTTAAATATTTTTACCCCAGAAAATGTCCACAGGAATATTTACGTACGTACCCGAGAATATACAAATAGTTTCATTTTTGTAACAATCTGTTTCCATTTTGCACTTCTGTCTTGACAAGTGACGAAACGTATTTTTTCAGCTGCTGGATGGGAAGGGATTCGACAGCCACTTCTGACCGCAAAGACGCGTAACATGACCGACAAACATACTCTATCGCCAATTCACATTTTTGCGAATGTTCTACATTTTAACTACTAGATAAGCTACGGACAAGAATACCTGACAATTTAACCGGACGACGAAAACACCGACTTACAAAGAACTCGGAGAAAAAGCCTGTTCCAGTGCCACTTTTTCCACCACAAATCCCACATGGAATGGCCGGGTACTGAACTCGGGCTTCCATGATGAGAAGCTGGTGACGGACGATCTGCGTCATCGCATGGCGCTCTCATTTATGGAACACCATGAAAGTTACAAATATGGGAAACATCAATGTAGTCAGGACATTTGAAATTCAGTTCCACAAAGAGACCTAATGCTTTTATACATGCGGAGAAAAATATAATTATTTTAGAGCACTTGTGTGTGTGACCGCTCCGAATGACGCTTCGTGACCCCACACACTGCTTCCCCTTTCAAGACCGCTCCGCCACACCTCCTAATAAGCAGCTATGGTACCTGAGCCACTGATCAATTCCCAGAGGCACGATGTATTATTTAAATGATGCAGGGTGGAATACATGAGCTAACGACGCTGCTGCTGCCCTTTGATGGCAGCTGGGCGGGAAGACATGAGTGGCGACATCGCAGCGGTTCTCAAGCATTTCGTTTCCGTGATCAGCGAAGGAGGGCCAAGTAATGACGCCGGCGACTATCGGAACCGCCATTTAACAACACTTCTGTAGAGCAGAGTCGTTTTGCTGGTCACAGCCACCGCCATGTGCCAGGCGCAACGTTTTTCTCTGTCGTTATTAGGAGCATTGTTAGAGGTAGACAAGACAGACCACGTACATACAACACAACTTCGTGACGCGTTCGCGAAATATTTGTACCTCCCCACATATCCTAACAGTCCCATACCGTATCACTCGAAGAGCGCCTTTCATGGCAATTTAATGTGGCCAGACGAAGTAAAGTAGACTCAGGTCTTCATGTCAAGTGCGCAACACTTCTGTTCGACTTTAACCGAGAAGTCCTCAAAATCAAATGGGAGCCGGGCTGATGCATACAGACAGACAGACAGACAGACACGACGAAGGTACCAGGCTCTTTACACCACTATGCCAAAGCCCCTAAAAACAACGCCTTGTATGACGACCGCCCTTCCATCCGTCCGTCCGCCTGTACGTGTTAACAGCTGTCGGATTTTCATTACATTCCACACAGAAATTGACAGGAACGTTGTGCAGTAAATGTTGCGTTGCCTGTACAGCTGCTTGGTAACAGCCATACTTTACTTCTGGGTGTAAAGAAATTCATATTCACAGTTTCCATATTTCTTGCCCGAGTTAGACCAAATTCGGTAAGCGAGTACGATGTGCATATCATTCAAGTAACCGCTGTGAATTTCCTGCGAACTGGTTTGTGACAGACTTTGTTTACAGGAGTGTGAGAAATTTGTCTCTTATTTTCGCCGCTTTTGATAGGATTAAGGGGAAAAAAATCAATGCACGAAATGCCCAAAAAGGTTTGCGTGAGTGTTTTGTAAAAATCGACGCCGTGAGAGCCACACGCTGCTTAGAGGCGTGCATAAACATGTCGTACTGTCACACGTTTGTGGATTCTGTGTACAGCAGACACGCCTGTAGTGCTGAGGTTCTTGAAAACAGGAGCAGCAAAAGCTGTGCTGTACTTACAGGGGCGAATCAAATTACAGGCACACTTACTGGTGTGCCGTAGAACCGTACGGATACGTGACCATTCAAGAAGGGACCGATAGGTTGTACCAAAACGTCGGTAAGAAACTATGACTACAAACTAAGCAACAGCACAGGAGAGCGCATTTCTCAACTGCGTGGCGTCTAGAAGTAAAGAACGCCTTGGCAAATTATGTACTGCGTCACGAAGTGAAAGCATTGGCAGTCGAGCTGATTTCTGATCAGACATGGAAACAACAACATGAAAATGTGGGTATAAAGCAAAACCAGTAAAATACAGAACAACACGGCGTCAACGTGACGATGCATATCCACTGACATATAACACGAGTAGCGACGCTGAGCTTCTTAGAATTACCTGCACACCGGAACGAATCATTCGTCCAAACCTCAACCACATTCACGGACGAACTATGAAATATAATAACTAGCGGCCTCACACTTAAGGGTGCGCATGTTCGAGCCCTCAGCTGTACCAACTGACCGCTGTCACACTACACACATCGTGCCTCCATCTTCAGGCTGCTGCTGCTGCTTCTCACATCGATATGGTCTTCGTTGCTCTTTGCTTCTACCGCTAATGGCGCCGGCTGCACATCTTACCAGAATACCGGCGACCACTCACCTAAACACAGCAGACAGCCACCTACGATATTAACCAAACAGACTGACACACCTAACGCAACACTCTTGTCACGCATCTCAGCAAATCGGTATTGTTTATGAATTAATTTCAGTTTTCAGTGTTGCAGTTTTCCAAGTTTCAAACCTGACCACAGGCAGCGTGCGTGCGGACACAGAGAAGGACAGAGGCGCGAGATTTTAGGTTCTCGCAGCGGTGCTGCAGTAAAGTCACGCACTCCTGTCGTTTCGTGAATGTCTGCCGACGTTTCGAAAAGGCGTGGTGTCTTCATATTCAACAGTCAAGCAGTCAAAAACTTTGACCGTTGAAGAATGCCGTACAATGCTTCGAAACGTCGAGGAGCATTCACGTTACAGAGATAAAGGCTGCTGTCCATAAAGGACCGAAACTACTGTATTGCACTTTTGGTTCCTGCAGTAGATGTAAAAGGACCCACTGGCCCATACAGTAATTTAACCTTTTGACGCCTAATGTCAACTATAGTGGTCGTACCGCACCGCTAACCTCTAAAGTTGCATTTTGTATATTTATTCAACAAATATAGGTACTGAATATTTTAAACATGGTGTATACTCTCCGTTTTTTTTTCTTCAAAATGCATTTTGTTTCATAATTATAACGTATTTGGTGCCTGTATTATTCACATTTTATATACTTACTTACTCCATGGTGCAGAGTCCTTCTTGAGAAGCTAACTGGTTTGCAGCTAGTCAAGAAATTCCCCGCATTTCATGGAACCCGAAGGTTCATTACCGTACTCACAAGCGTCC
>Ga0136643_10010619_pt1 | contig 13607 bp, 13 predicted proteins | sample TergutLab28metaG_FD_96883 | JGI IMG/M metagenome (GOLD analysis project Ga0136643, IMG submission 96883) | Labiotermes labralis P1 segment gut microbial communities from Petit-Saut dam, French Guiana - Lab288 P1 (version 3) (version 3) | ecosystem: Host-associated > Arthropoda: Insects >...
AGTGCTGTCAGAGGACCTCTGCTCTTTCCTTCTTCCTGGTTGTGTATTACAATTTTGTTTTCTAATCATCATCACTGTCCCACGAGTAGCTAGGGATGTCTTCTGTCCACTGCAGTATAGCCCTGCCTGCCACAGTAAGGCTGCTTGAATCCGAGGGTCGCCACTTCTCAGAGTTCACCGTTCTCGGTTTCTTACCCTACACCGCAGATGCATCTGCAGTCTCTCGGCACGGTAGTGTACACCTTGGACTAGGGGATTTTTATTCGAGGTTTACTCCTCTAGATCCGCCATGTTCCATTTAAACAGGCTCACCTGTGGTCGGATGTAGTTACTCACTACACACGCACGGTCTTGTGTGCAGGGAAGTGAGTGGCTGGGGCCTCAAGTTGCACTGCTGCACACCTGGGCTGGTGAGGTCCAGTGCAGGGTCAACCCCTTACAAAGGTACTACCTCTCCCATACCCATTGAGCCCTTATTATTATTATTATTATGACTAATGACAGTAAGGTGATGTTGAAGAAGAAAGAGGAGGAAGAGGTGAATGATTTTTTTTGGCATCCTGGTGCAGATGGGATCTAACTAGCCTGTTATATATGCTGCAGAATTGCTTATATTGGGTTTATATTTTTTGTTTATTTATTCTGTTGAGGAATAGTTTCAGAACTTATTCTTTTAGCATTGTCTTTGTGATATAAAAAGCATGTAATTTTTTAAGTAAATTTATTATTTAATGCTGCTGTCTCATGAAACATCTGGGCTGTGAAACTGGCTCAGATGGTTGGTTGCCACCCTCTCACCTCGGAGGTCCAGGTTCAGTTCCAGGCCAGTTCGCATGGCATTTGTGGTGGAAAAATGACATTGGGACATGTCTGTTTCCAAGTACTTCAGTTCCATTCCACTGCACTGTCAGTACCATTCCATTGATGCTCCATACTCATTCTTGCATGTCATTGTTGCTATATAATCTCAACAACATTGTTAAATTACACTTTGAAATCGTGTATTGTAAGCCCTTGTAAGTGATGACATGTAATTAGTGAGTATTATGAAGCACCATATATTTTAAGCAGGATCACTGTAGCAATTGATGAATCGTTACTTAAAGGTGTCAGGTTGGACATTACTGCCACATGTTGTTCACAAAAGTCGCTTTCATGTATGTTTGAACTCGCAGAGCGCTGGGACATCAGGGAAAATGGTTTGGTGTTATGAACTGTGCTGAGAGAATGTGTGTGACAGATGGCATTAATTGTGAGTGGCCTCAACAAATCAGTTGACTCACGTGTCCAGTTCAGATATTGGCCTGGGTACTGGCTATGCTTTCAGAGGCTCTTGTGGTCTTCTTCAGACCATGAAGGTGCTGGTTTAGTATTTTTATCAGTTCCTTATATGCCAGCAATCCAGCCATTTTGTGATGTGTATTCTGTGTCACTAACACTTATTAAATGAACTACACATACAACATATCTACCATGCACTTCTTCTTCAGTTATCCAAATGAAAAGACCATCAATATACACAGTTGTTTGGAGAACTCCCAGCAGTTTTTAGTATTAGAATTTTCTTCATTGCGAATTGTGTGAGATTGGAGGTTTTTAGAGTGGTAAAGTGTAGTGTGGTCTTGTGAGTTACAGCACTGTGTAGTGTGGTAGGTTGGTACCACTGTTGCAGATGAAAATACTGCCTCTATCTTGAGGGTAAAAGGGAAGTTTTTGTTACTTTCTTCAGTTTTATATATGAATGCTGGGCATTACATTAAAATGTACCGCTGGCAGGATGCCAGCTTGCCCAATGTGTTTTTTTTTTATAGTGATTGGCCACTTGGCCCCATTCTGAGACTCTGAACTAACCACACCCTACTTTCTGTGGCTTTCAAATTTCACTTCAATTTACCACCAAATAATAAACTGCTCTGTGCAGGAATTATGTATATTCTGTCCTTCCATTTTAATTTGTATGTCTCAGTGTGTGTTGTGATACTAAATAACATTACAAATTGTGTGCACTGTATGTTGGGCTCAGACTTACCAAGGCTTTCTTTACTTTCAAAATGCCATATGCTTTCACAGTAGACATATAAATACAGTTTTGTTAACACCAATAAGAAGTCCAATTTCATAAAACTTACAGATTTTCAACAACATAATGTGAAGATCTTTTATCCCAGATTTTACCAAAGTGGACAGTAAATGTGGAAAATATCAATAGAAATTCATTTATGCCCCCAAGTAAACTGTGACTTTCACTGTGTACATTCTCACAAAACTCCCTCTCACTCACTCACTCACTCGCTTGCTTGCCACTTGTGAAGTTTTTGTTACATACATACATACATACATTCCATGGATCCATAAGTGTGCCATAAAGACAGCAGGTGTGGGACAAGTCATAAATACACAAATATACCAATTTACGGTGTGCAATACTACAAATATTTTACACAACAGTATTATAAATCATCTTTACATATAAAAAAAATTAATTACAGAGTACAAGCAGTGTGTATGTGGGTATTCTCTTAAGGCTGCTTTAAATTTTATGTTGTCATTGTGTATTTCTGTGCCTAATTTTATCCAAGTCAGATGAAAAACCTAGAAACTATGCAAAATTTTATTCAAGTCCCTTATTGTAAAGAACTCCTGCACTAAATTTGATGAAAATTTGACTCATAATTTAGTTAGGGATAGCAGGTCACAGAGATGATGGGTGCGGTCTCCACATCGGGCATTTATTTTATTACTTCATAAAGAATTGTCACAGATCTTCAGGTAATGTAACTGAGGTCATGTACCTTGTGATGTAAACCATGCATCAGGAAGTGGAATGTAATGAGAAGTGACGATGTTGCTGGTGGCTGCAAATGAAACACCCAACGATGTAAGAAGTACTCCAGAAAGGACCACATGACAATCCCAGTCAGAAAACTAAGCAGTGCCCACACCAGGCCTGTGCCCTCTGTAACATGCAGTCAGGACACATCGTCAGCTTGCTGATTCCTCTTTGGTGTTGCATGCTTGACAGGTGACATGTATTGAGCTATAAATCCATGCAATAATGAAGCAGCCTCTGTGAGTCTGCTGAGAGCACCGTCTGTAGGTATTCAAATGTCATTTCATTCAGTGTGTAATTTTTTTTGATTGGGGGGTGGGGGCTTGTTAGAGCCTGTTCTTGAGGTTTTCCTTCCACTGGATTCTGTAGTGTAGCATGGTGTAGTGTAGTGTAGTATAGTATAGAGCCTCTTATTACAGAAACCTTTAGCCACTCAAAACCACAGTGCTTACTGTTACTGTCTGTATTGCCTGTTGTACCACTAAAACCCTCTCCCTTTGTCCCACATGGTCATGGAATTTATGTGATACCCAGAATAATAAGAGGTAGCTTCCAAAAAAAAACATGGTTAACGAGTTGGTCTTTATAATGGAGATTATGAGCTTGTGGAATATGACACCTTGTAGTTTAATAGTGTCTGCTGACATTCTGGGGAACTTGCTGCCCCCATCTTCAGGGCATCTTTTCTACCCTTAAGATGGAGGCAACAGTGCCTCCAAAACCTTAATACTGAATTTGTGAATTTCATGACATCACATTCCAGACAGCTATAATATTAATATTCACCATCGTGCAAAACACTGTTTTCTGTGAGGTAAAAACCCTAGTTGTTCAGAGCACAATGTTCCCGCACTGCAACATTCATAAGTACACCTGGACCTCTCCTGATGGGAAGATGCACAACCAGATTGATCACAGATGGATAGGTAGGAGGTGGTATTCGAGTATACGTGATTTACGGTCTTTCAGGGGAGCTGACTGTGATATTGATCACTGTGTGGTGGTTACAGAAGTTAGGGGAAGATTGGCAGTAAGTAAACAAGCAGCACAGAAGTTTGATGTGGAAAGATTTAATTTCAGGAAGCTAAATGAGCTGGAGGTTAGGGCACAGTATCAGATTCAATTCTCAAACTGGTTTCCAGCTTTGAAGAACTTAAGTGATAGAGAAGACATAAATAGGGCTTGGGAGAACATTAAAGATAATATAAAAATCTCAGCTAAAGACACTCTAGGTCTGTATGTATATTAGCAGCAAAAACCATGGTTTGATGAAGAGTGTTTATGTTTCTTAGGTCAAAGGAAGCAGGCTAAAATGCAGTGGTTGCAGGATGCAAACCAAAGCAAAAGCAATGTAAATAATCGAAACAGTGTAAGATGTGAAGCTAGTAGACATTTCAGGAACAAAAAGAAGGAATATCTGAAAGCTAAAATCGATGAACTTGAAACTAACAGTAAGATAAAAAATATCAGACATTTGTATAGGGGGATCAGTGACTTTAAGAAGGGTTACCAGCCTAGAACTGATATAGTACGTGATGATGGGGGTGATTTGGTTACAGACTCCCACAGTATTTTGGCTACGTGGACAAACCATTTCTCTCAGCAATTCAGTGTCTCAGCTGTTCAGTGTACATGGGGTTAACCACTAGTGCCTGAGCTGAGTGTCTGTGAGGGTGAGATGGCTATTGAATAGCTAAAAAGGCACAAATCACCAAGTATTGATTAAAGCAGGGGGTAGAACAATTTGCTCTGAGTTTCATAAACTTATTAATTTGATTTGGAATAAGGAGGAATTGCCAGGGGAGAGCAAGGAGTTGATCATTGTACCTATCTATAAGAAGGGTGATAAAACAGACTGTAATAATTACACAGGCATATACTTTTGTCAACTACATACAAAATTTTATTCAATGTCCTGCTGTCAAGGCTAACTCCATTTGCAGAGGAAATTATTGGGGACCAACAATGTGGATTTTGGTGCATCAGATAAACTCCTGATCATATGTTCTGCATTCATCACATACTTGAGAAAAAATGGGAACACAACGAAACAGTGCTTCAGCTGTTTATAGACCTAAAGAAAGCTTATGATTCATTGGATTGATCTGGCTGAGGATAGGGAGGTCCTATATAATATTCTCATTGTGCTTGGTATCCCCCATGAAACTGATAAGGCTAATAAAGATGTGTCTGAATGAAACCTATAGCAGAGTCCGGGTAAGCAAACATTTGTCTGACATGTTTCCTATTAGGAATGGTTTGAAACAAGGAGATGCATTGTTGCCATTGCTTTTCAGTACTTTAGAGTATGCCATTAGGATTGCTTGAAATTAAGTGGTAAATATCAGCTTTTGGCTTATGCTGATGATGGTAATATACGGGGTGGAAGAATACATACTATAAAGAAAAATGCCAAAGCTTTAATAGTTGCTAGTCAGGAGATTGGTCTAGAAGTGAATACTGATAAAACTAAGTACATGGTCATGTTTTGAAGTCGGAATGCTGGACAAAGTCATGATATGAAGACTGATAACAGTGCCTTTGAAAGGGTGGGAGAATTCAAATACTGGTATTTGGGAACAACCATAACAAATCAAAATTCTATTCAGGAAGAAATTAAGAGCAGATTGAAGTCAGGGAATGCTTGCTATCATTTGGTGCAGAACCATTTGTCTTCTAGTTTGCTATTTGAAAATTTAAAGGTTAAGATATACAGAACTATAATTTTGCCTGTTGTTTTGTATGGGTGTGAAACTTGGTTGCTTACACTGAGAGAGGAACATAGGCTAAGGGTGTTTGAGAATAGTGAATAGGGTACTGAGGAGAATATTTGGGCCTAGGAGAGATGAGGTAACAGGGGAATGGTGAAAACTACATAATTAGGAGCTTAATCTGTACTCCTCACCAAATATTGTTCAGATGATCAAATTGAGAAGAATGAGGTGGACAGGGCATATAACAGGTATGGAGGAGAGTAGAGGTGTATACAGGGTTTTGGTGAGGAAATCTGAGGGAAAGAGAAAACTCGGAAGACCCAGGTGTTGATGGGAGGATAATATTAAGATGGATCTTCAGGAAGTGGGATGTGAGGGCACGGACTGGTTTGATCTGGCTGAGGATAGGGACAGGTGGTGGGCACTGGTAAATGTGGTAATGAACCTTCGGGTTCCATAAAATGTGGGGAATTTCTTGACTAGCTGAGAACTGGCTAGCTTCTCAAGAAGGACTTTGCTTTATGGAGTAAGTAAGTAAGGAGCTGAATATATGAATCTTTGATGTCAACTGCTAGATGGAGAGATGATGTAGAGATTGACAAGAAAGATGGGCAATACAAGTAGCGCTAGATAGGGATAGGCTGGAAGACAGCAACTAGGGGGGCGCTTATCTTCTTGGATAGTGGAGCCACAGAAAAAGAAGAAGACTGATGGCAACCTCCAAGTACTTCAGTTTTGCCCTCTTGGTATCATTCCACCCTTATTCCATATGCATCTTCATCTTAATTTTGCTCTTATCAGAAGCAAAATAGGCAAAACCTTGGAACCTTCAAGACTTAAAATTAATAATTCTCACTGGTATACACTGGTTTGTTTCAGTGACCAAAATTAGGCTTGTAATATCTGTGATTGTATTTATTTTCCATGCAGGTTAAGTGGCTTAGAGTACACTGCAGACTCTGCCCTAATTTTCATAACAGATGACTTTATAAAGATTTAAGCTGTATGGGATGTTGTGCCATGTAATGTCATAACGTAGGTGGGATAATCAGTATAATGTAGTACATGATTAATTGGCTGCACCTTAATCATATCTGAAGCTTACAGATATGCTGCATTGATGCAACATGACGTATGGTTTCTTGGAAACTTATCTTGTTGTTCAGGACAGACAGTGTATCACGTTTTCTTTTTCCAGCAGTAAGCCTGTTTTATGAATCATTTTCAAGTCTGAATATTCAGGTCTTAGGTACATGATGCTGTGTTGCTGGGTGAGTGGCTGGTTATCCACGATTCAAAAGAATGAGTGCTGTCATCTTCAGGGTGAGTAGGCAATACCCATTCTTTGATATGTCAGGTTTCACTCACCCAACAACAGAGCATCACATCCTGGAGTACCTAAATGCTCAGAAGCTCAAATTTTCAAATTCATTTTTTTAAAAATGCTGTAGAACTGTATTATTTTTTGTTTGAGATTTTGACAGTGCCATGCCATATTGTGGAGTTATGGATTGTGGCACTTGTAGTCTGGTAGGTGGGTTTTAGGGTTTCAGATGAACCTATTGTCACCTGCTGTTGATATTCAGCTACCAGACAATATGGTGTCGTATCCCAGAAGGCCACAAAATGAATCTTTGCCTTGTCTAAGTTGCACATTGTAATAGTAGCAGTCACTTTACCTTTAATGTCCTGTTGATTTGTGAGCCATCCACGGTATATGAAGAACATGGACACAGGAATCCAGACAATAGGAATGAGGTACCACGGTGTCACAGTCATGTTCTCCAATATGTCCCAGGAGAACAGTCGCAGTTTACGGTCCACAGGGGCAGACACCCATGCCTTATATTGTGGGCCTAGCTTGCCCACTTGACTAAGCATTGGTTTGCTCCAGTCAACCAGTCTCTGTAAATGCAGTAATTTTTATATGATGCTGCAAGTATTTTTAATGCAGTTTTTTGAGGTTCTCATAGCAGTATTGTTGAGGATTCAAGTTTTCTAAGATGTGATACCACCTCACTGGGCAAACACTTTCTGATACTCTGGAGGCACCTTGCACCTTTGAAATATCAGGAACTACTTGCCCTATGACACTTTGTGACAGACCAGCACCTAGACTCGAACCTTCATGTATTATTAAGCTGAAAGTGTTAGGGCTTACAAGGAAAAGGAAATTCCAGTTAAAAATTACTTAATATCTGTTTCACATACTATTTGGAATTGTTTCTTTTTAATTTTGCCCTTCAACATTTTTGATAAGGTAAAGCTAGAAGTAAAGCCACTGTACACACCACGATGACAATATGGGGAAGTGGAGGTGTAGCTCCACTCATTCTTAAACTGGGCACTAGATGGAGATGAATGGGTAGCCTCATGCCCAGGAAAGTGCCTGTGGTACGCACTGAACAGGAGGTTTGCTGGGCCCAAGCGCTGGTCTGAACACTGTGCACAAGAGCAGCACAACTTCTTGGCTGCTCAGCCCTCAGTCTACTGCCCTATCCCCACTTATCATTTTACCTTTTTTTTAATAAAAATTACAGTGTTTTAGATGTGGGTTCTGTTTATAGCTTTAGGTGGGGGCAATATGACTTTATTCCCAGTCTGTAAGTCCTAAACAGAAGCACCTTCCAGGTTCCACATTATGTAACATTACACCACAAGAGGCTGTTAAATTGGAGGCTAGGGTGCTTAGCAGAGTATTTGGAACTGAAAGCAATGGCATAACCAAAAAATGCATAATGAGGAGCTTTATGATTGAGTAAAGGTAAAGGTCACCCTAGAACAGCCCATGAAGACCCAAATGGGGAGTAGAGGTATAGCTGTATTCTTTTTTTAACCTTGGCGCTAGATGGGGTGGGTGGTTAACGCCACGCCCCATTCACTTTACCTCCGGGGAAGAGACAGGATGCCTATTGTACAGGAGGCAGGGTGGGCCACAGAGCAGGTCTGGATTGGTGCGGAAATTTTGTCCCTACTGAAATTCGATCCCCGGACCGTCCAGATCATAGCCAGTCATTATAGTGACTATGCTATCTGGGCCCAATTTTGTACTTCACCAAGTACAATTAGGTCATGCAAGTGAAAGAGAATGACATTGTTACGACATGCAGCATGAATGGGAGAGACAAGAGACGGATACAAAAGTTTTGTCATCGAACTGGACAGGAAGAGATTTCCAGGCCACTTACTTGTAGATGAAAAAACAATATTAAAATAGACCTGAAGGAAACAGTGAAAATGTGTCGACTAGATTTCTGTGATTGAGGACAGAAGTTCATGTACACAGCAATGAACATGTGGGTTTCAGGAAAAGCATGAGATATCCGGAGTTGCTGAGTGGCTTCTCAAGGGCCCTGCACCATGGAATTGGTTAGAGGGAATTTAAAGCATTTGTACCATGCAAATAATGAGAACAGTATACAATATTTTGGTGTGAAGTTGAAAGTGCCCACATGCTTGTGGTGCTCAGGTCAGTGATTCCAAAACTCTTAGCTTTAAGCTGCCTTCATATGCATAAGGATGTGTGAGCCGTTTACCTAGACCTACCTTTAAAAATGACATCAAGTATGTTTGAACATGTATTTTCTTTTAACATAATGCAAGGGACAGTTAATTCAGTATAACTTTTATTGGCTTATTTTTTATTTCAGACTGAAATTGTTGTAAGCATGTTATTTAACACTGGGGGTCAAATGTAAATATTATATAGTGTTTGTGATCATTGAAGTATGGAACATAGGTGTTATGGTAGTAATGGGACAACTAAAGTACTTTGAGCGAAACCTGGCTTTGCATTGTGTGTGCCATAAATCCCACATGGACTGGCCTTGAATTTAAGCTGGGTGTCCCTGGTGAGAGGCATACAACTCATGGCCTGCAACACAGCAAGGCCAGTATGAAATTCAGCTTGTTTTCACTTAGCTTTGGAGAGTGTGTTACTGTCCTGTGGGGGTCATGGCTTCCACTTCCTGAAGTGCTTCACTGGTAGTTGAGTTCAGAGTGGAAATTTGAATATTAGAAAAATGTTAGAAAAAATCTGATAATTTTTGGGAAAATATACCAAATTCACAACAAGTATGAATGTTCACATGGAATAACTGTTTAAAATGCTGACTCACATGAGACTGAATCATTCCATTGTATTGTTTAAAAATTTAATGTCTGTGAGGGGACAGTTCATTCTTTTTATAAATTAGCCAGCAAAACTGTTTGGTTACATAAATCCACCAACTAACTAATCCTCTCTCACAAAGAATTGTCTCTCCCATTTAAGCTGTTTGCTTCTTTATTTTTTCTGTGTGAGATTTGAGGTTTTCATGCTAATGGCGGCAAAGCTTCTCATTGTTTATGATTGACACCGTATAGTCTGGTAGCTGTTTACCAGTGTTACAGAGGAACATCCTGGGTGATGGTGATGGTGACGGTGATGACTTTGAGCTTAGAAATAACAGAAGTGACTGGATGGGCCTTGATATGAGAATATTACTTCACTGTACAGCAACACAGAGATTGAATTTCATAGGCGCATGATGAACCTGAATGTGCTAACCTTGACCACAATGATGATGAAATAGACACCCCCCTTCCCCACCCCTAGGGTTATGTGAGCCATCATTTAACATAACTCGACTTTATATATACTTTTACATAAACCACGTACTATATAACAAAATTCAGGGTGCATGAATATTACATTTTGTTCAGAACATAACCATCCTTATCAGGAATATTTTTAAAAAATCACTATTTGTCCAAGCTGAAAGATTGCATTGCACAAACTAATGTACCCTTTTGTAAGAAACATAGACACACAAAATAGCTGAAATGTACCTTCAAATTTGCCATTTTTCCATTAAATTATTTACTATACCCACATTTATTTTTAAGGTTTTAACCAGTTACACTTTGTTTAGTATCTGAGTAGACAGATATAGTTTTACCAGCATGCACACATGCATGGTAGATAAATAAAACTATATATATATATGTTTGGTGGGTAGTGGGTCAATTTTCAGCACATAAGTTGAGTTACATAAAGGTTTGAAGAATGGAGCCCTTAATGAAGTTCAGGAATGTCTGTGGTTTATAGGATTACAGCTCTAAAAGTAAGGTTGACTTGATTGAAAGTGTGGATCAGTATCAGTACCTCCAGATCCTCAACGGTAGAATCTTGTGGTGTGTCAGCTAGTCTGTATTCTCTCATTAAGTATGAGGCAGCAGTAGAGTGGTTTGTGTCAAGAAATTTTTCGGTGATTGATTGTCCTCTGTATGGCGACACAGAGTTTCGTCCACCTGGGTGAAACTGTAGAAACCTGCTGATGTCATATCTGTGGCCATTGTGCTTCACTATGAATTCCTCTTCACTCTCATATGTTTTTATTTTGCCATTTTGTGCTGCTGACATATTGCTTGAAGTCCTGATGGTAAGTCTGAAACTGAAAGAAGAAAATGGAGGTTCTTGTTACCATCCCAAAACATTGAACTATGAGGGCATATAATACAGTTTGTATGGAGTTGGAAGTGAAACGACTACAATTTTTTGGCCATGTAGAAAGAATGGAAAGAACACACATACTGAGAAGGGCATTAGAATCATAATGTGAAGCAATGAGACATACAGGACGACACAGGATAAGATAGGACAGCCAAGCACTGGAAGACATAAAGAAGAAAGCTTAGAATTGGCAGGAAATTGATAAAGGCAGTATTATGTGAAGTTACAAGAGATTGGAGACTTTCATCCATCAACCTTAGGGAACTGAAACAAAAGAAAAAGAACAATTTTACCACCTGCTGTGTATGGCTGTCTTACATGACCTGTAGCTGTCAGAGAGTAATATGAATTGTGAATGTTGAAAAACACAGTGGATGGGAAAATATGTGGTCCTAAGATGGCAGCAGTAAGGTGCAATGGCTGTACAACTGTGGGAAGTCAAAAGCACTGCTGAAAAAAACAGTGAAAACAGGAACAAAAGTGGCCATAATGTAGTCACTGTGAACGTACGATTTGTATTTTAAATTGTTATTGAATATTGAAATAATGATAAAGTATTTGTAAAAGTCTGGTGTAACATTAGAGAAATGTAATGTACATAGTGAAAGTATCTGTGCAATGAGGTTTGAAGTTCTCATGGCAGTGAATATTAAGATTATGTTCTTCTGTAATGTGGTGCCGTATTTTCCACTATGAAGAGGGATGAAATGTTGGAAGTCCTGTACAATACTGTATGACATCACATTCCAGAAGACTGGATTCCTGATATCCATTGCTGTGAAAACCTGGCGTCCAGTGTTTATACCTTCACTTTCTTTGTGTTTGTTTTTTGTTTGTTGGAGACTATTTTTCATGGTTTATTTAGCAACACTTTCACAAGTGTATGTTTGGGATTCTGTTATCACAGTAAAGTTTTGAGATTGTTGTTATTTCTGTCTGTGCAATCTCTGTGGTTAGCTGTGACTCCAGACACCATGAGGGAATTATTTGTACATGTTCTACAAACCAAAACTGATGTGGCATTTTTATGGCAATGAGTTGTACACAACCACACTACTGTGCTTCTGCAAACACTTGACATGCACAAGAAATATAATGTGGTGTAGAATGAAGATTAGTATTATGAAGTGAGTACATTACTTACATGCTTATGATTTTTGCTTCAACCCATGTAATTGCATTTTGAGACTTTTTTTTGTTGTGCTTTCAGACTTCTTTTGCTTGTAGCAGTAGTTGTTGTGACATACACAGAGTGACTGGCCTGATGTCTAAGTTGTTCACATGTGTAAAAAGCAGGACTTATCAGATAAGACAAGCATTATTACTTTCCTCCTCTGAACTACACTGTAAAATGATAGTCTGTGTTCACTGAAGCATGCATTTTTTACTAACATGGTTATTTTAATTCCTAGTGTACTCTTCCTTCTTAAAGTAAACAGCTAAGTTAATGAGACCACCATTCTGTTTGTTTGTCTTCCACATTTTAATTTTTGAATGAATTTCTTCATTTTCATGAAATTTTGTATGAATGCCATGCCATTACAGAACACCCCAACACCCTACTGTTAACAACAGGTATATGCATGAATTTCTGAGTTTGGAGTGAAGCAGATGTCATTTACTTTAGGGCCCTGATGTGAAGTGTGGTAGTACATTGCTGGAGAAAAGTTCTTAAGGTAATATTCTTGTGGAATGTAGTGCAACATAGCAGCTGTGTGGACACACAGTGTAACATGGCAGCTGTATGGACACAGTGTAACAGGCAGCTGTGTGGACACATAGTGTAACATGGCAGTTGTATGTATACATAGTGCAACATAGCAGCTGTAGGACATGTAGTGTAACATGGCAGCTGTATGGATGCACAGTGTAAAGTGGCAGCTGTATGGACACATAGTACATGGAATAATTTTTGGGAGTAACTCTTCCAACAGCAGGAAGAATTTCACTTTACAAAAGAAAATCATCAGAATGGTGGCTGGTGCAGAACCCAGAACCTCATGTAGATGTCAATTTATACATCTAAGAGATTCTACCTGTTCCATGCCAGTATGTACTTTCATTAATTAGCTTCATTATCAATAATCAGGAAATTTTTCAAACAAATTCATGTATACACAATATTAATACAAGGAATAAGCATAATCTTCATAGACCAAATGCCAACCTATCTGTTTTCATAAAAGTACATTCTATGCTGGCATAAAAATGTTAAACAGTTTACCACCCAGTCTGACAATCCTCAATAATGACAACACAAAATTTAAAGCAGCCTTAAGAGAATACCCACACACACTGCTTGTACTCTGTAGATTATAACCGGTATATGGAGTTTGGGTCCTTTATTAAGTGTCATTCATTCATTTATTTAGTATTCCAGAGATCCACCAAGGTGGATATAGAACTTGTCAGGTATAAACAAAATATAATACAGAAAGAGTCATTGCAATAAAATACTTATGATAATAATACGGAAATAAGTCAAATCAAATTTATACAAGAATGCTATTTGCTCGGAATGTACAGTTCATCAGTACAATACATAGTGTACTTAGACAGAAAAACATAG
>Ga0136643_10010624_pt1 | contig 13602 bp, 11 predicted proteins | sample TergutLab28metaG_FD_96883 | JGI IMG/M metagenome (GOLD analysis project Ga0136643, IMG submission 96883) | Labiotermes labralis P1 segment gut microbial communities from Petit-Saut dam, French Guiana - Lab288 P1 (version 3) (version 3) | ecosystem: Host-associated > Arthropoda: Insects >...
CACAACTATAATTGTATGCTAGATGATGGTATTTATTAGCAAAGTAAATAACTACATGTTTCGGCCTAAAGCGGCCATCTTCAGGTTATCACAATTACAATTTTGCTCAAAGAGTGTCATATAAATGTCTATATTAATAACCTGAAGATGACCGCTTTAGGCCGAAACATGTGGTTATTTACTTTGCTAATAAATACCATCATCTAGCATACAATTATAGTTGTGTTTTCTGACTGAAATTAACTCACCATTTGTCTTTCAACACACAACGGAGATGACATACCTTAGAATGACCAATAAACAATTTTACATATCCTGAGGAACCCGTAAACCGGCAACGTATACAGGCCAGAAGAACTGATATATGTATGTATGGATATATATATATATACACACACATATGCGTGTGTGTGTGTGTGTGTGTTTGTGCAATTTGAAGTGTTTTTCTCTATTGCGATGGATATTTTAAACTTTCGAGGTACTTAAAATTACAAAAAGTTCATGTATACATTCCAAGATTTCCCGCGGAACCCCCACCATTTATCTACAGAATGCTAAGTTTCCGCAAAATCGTCGTTGGGAAACATTGGTATAGCCTACTGCGAAATGACAATACTTAAGTTTCTGTTATAAATAAGAGTAATAAATTCAAAGCAGGTACAATGAAACTTCGTATATTGAATAATCTCACACTGTGCTTTTCATGGAAAAAAAAGGGACATACAACGGACAAGTCAACAGCTCGCCTCTATATGAATTGACCAGTCATCGAGTTCACTCTAATTGATCAATTATGACCCAGAAAGAACTTTCAAAGCACAATGATGCTGAGGCATGACTGCTGATCCATGATAACTATTTGTACGACGACTGGGAGTTCGCTTAATAAAAGGGCTAAATACATCGCAGGTCATTACGGACGGGTCTTTAAATATTTTATATTACAGTCATTATTGGTAAAACGTCAAACATTTGAACAGAGCCTACCCTTCCGTCTACTCCCATTATTTATTTTCCCCAACAAATTACCACTCCCTGAAAATAACCAAGGACGATCCACTCCTAATTGTGGCTAAATAATTTAACCCTCCCACAAATGTCAATCTTTTATATTTCAATAAAGGTGTTGGTCGAGTGGCATTCCAAACAAATATTCAATCTGTACATGGCTTTCAAATGCCCTTACCATACACCTCCTGTACAAGTTCCGGGGACAGAACCCCAATTGTACAACACAGAGTCCGAGCCAGACAAATGAGCTGCGATGTGCGCGTGATGAAGTTCAGCGACAGGTAGGGAGTCGGGGAATAACAGAAGCTACTAGCGATCGTGAAAACACGAAACACACAACAATCACAGGCGCCATTGTCACTGAAAGCTACGAAAAGCGCCCTTGTATAGAAGTTCGTATACGATCACGGAGTTTTGCTGTTTGCTAAGAGAGGGGAAAAAACGCCATTTTTGCCACACAATCTGTCCGGTATCGGTACCGGAACCCCTTCAGAGTTTCCGTGGCGTTGGCAACGGCGCACTGTAAGTGGTATATGTCGCAAGGCAATCCTTCAGAGCAGCTCTGACAAGACAGCATGACATGTTGAGAACAGATTTCCGGGTAACTGGTAAGTAATTTCAGAGGGCACACACGACCAAAAGTACAGTGACTACGAAACGACTATTATGATGGAATAGTGGGAGAGGCGGAGATATTTCAAGTGTCCTGCGTCGCAGCAGCTTTACTGGACTCAAGCCATACTCAGTGTGTTATCCCTATCCCGGCTGGCAGTTACCACTGGAAATAATACTGACAAAATAATTTGTCATTTGAGGACTTTGAACATTCATGAAGCAAAATTGCCTCGATTGAAAGCGGGTGTGTAAATAGCCTGTAACCTCTGCTGTCTATAGAGGCTGAACATGTACGTGACATTTCAAACTCGTGCCAATATTATTAACAAGCAGAATTCAACAAACTGTGATCGATATGCACAGAGGGGGCACAACTGTCAAGAGTTGGGAGTTGTTACAGTTGAATGCGAGCACCCCACCCTCCCACACCCACCCCACCCACCCACTCACACACTCACTCACTCACTCGCTCACTCACTCACCTGGATACCACACCGAGTATAACTGGTTTCAACCACCGGGGATGCCTAGCTTTTCCAAATCAATCAAGTAACGCGTGCCAGATTCTGCAACTTTTGAAGCTTGAACAATATTAAAACACTGCAGCCCCTATCTCACAAATAAAATAAAAACTACATCCCCCACTACAAAGGCAAATCATGCGATATTGTTTCGGAAAATAGCATTTTATGTTACGCATCATACAAAACACATAAACACACAATGTGGGAATAGCAATTTTACGGTAATGTTAAAGCAGGTGGCACTGCAAATACGTCAACCAACACGTTGTAAAAGGCTAACGTAAAAAGTTTTATGACATTACACAATCATAACTGACTTGCTTTACGACTTTCTTGTTGGTTTCAATATTTTAATAACACGCATTATAAGTTTATGAAGTACAGTACTGACGTTTTAACGGCTGTGTGCTTTCAGAATACAGACTTCTGGATTGTGATGCCATTTAATCTTGTCGGTGAATATCAACGTTTCGGAAAAATATGTTACCTCCATCTTCAGGGTCGACTTGAATCAAACAGCACGTTTCTTAAAAATCTTGTACACTGCGTCATAACCCATAAGATCAAAACCTGAAGTTTATGAAATACGTAACATGTGATATTCCTTATACAATTAGTTGGATTTACAAGGATGATATCACGTCACATGAGGACATTCGACAGTAACTTGGCTGAAGACAGCACATATGACTTACGACACTAGGGCAGTGCCGTCATAAATCCAGTGTACGTCGAGCACACGCCAGAAGGCTACGACAACAGCAGCATCAGAATGCAGACTCCGAAGGTGCCGGATTCGAATCTCGGTCGGATTACCGTCTATCCAGTTAGGTTATCAATGGTTCTCGCACCGTGGCGTTAGCGTCGGTTCATTCTTTGTATCAGTGAGTTTCGGACACGGCTAGTTTGAGAAGCCACGACGCAGAACTTGTCTTCGGGAAGAATGTTGGCATATCTTTAAAATTTAGCGGACAAAGCACAAAAGATAAAATAACCTGTAAATATCGTCTCTTGTTGCTACAGTACAACCACAAGATCCTCGTATTGCAACAGAAATAAACATAAATGCGTGGGTCTTCACAGAAAGCTTTTCTCTACTAGAAAATTAAGCTATGGTGATAATTATTATCACACGTCACGATCAAAGTTACACATGGTGGATACGGTAATTCCTGCATTGTCACATCAGCAAGCCAGAGTGAGCAAAGAAGGTGCTGCAATGAAAAAATAAAGAAGAGGAGACTGTAGCCCTACGTCCGGGTCAATGCGTAAGACTTCAAACACATCCAAGCGGATTACCTCCGCAAACTTAAGTCTTACCTTGGCACTTGAGTGATGGCGGTCTGGAGATGTTTTCCCAAGTGCACAGAATACATTGCGTTGAACGACGAACGCGCCGTACTGAAACACATTAATCTTAGTATCTGCCTAGGAAGACCACAGGAAATAATGAAATAGTTCTCGAGACCGTCGACCTTACGAATCGAGTTCGCACCACAATCTCCCGAATATAAAGCAGTTCTAATTAATACACAACAATGTCCGTTGCATAATACAAACTCCTTTACAACATCCGAGCACGGTAGCTTACAGGTCTCAGGTTCGAATCCCAAATTTTACACACTTCCTTCGGCAAATACTTGAGAAGTCTAGGCAAGAAATGTAATACAGGTCAACATGAAATTGTCCCTGTGCTCAAATAAGCATGATGTCATGAATACATATGACGGAGTGGAGGTATATCTCCCTGCCTTATTAACCTCAGCACTAGAAGCGAGTGGTCAACTTCACGATCCGACGGCTTTACCACAATAATATTTAGTGACGTGCAGACTGGTTGGGTCCAGTGGGTCCTACAGCCGATCTGGACGCTCCGTAGAAGAGCCCTTGACCCTAACAGAAATCCAACCACGTCTCCTGTGCCATCCAGCCCGAATGAGCTACAATGATTAGGCCTGCTATGCTAAAAAGAAGCAGAGAACACAAGCTTGAACTTGGCTTCGGGACTCTCAACAGCAGCGCAGGTCGTGTGATGAGAGTAACCTCACAATTCTCTAATGCACTGCACCGTCCCCAGGGCCCTCCAGAGGCATGAAGTGTGCCTGAATATTGGACGAGTGATTGCGGTGAGACAAATGACCGCTAGAGTCCCAATGAAAGGAACAAGTGGCCATGTTTTGTTCACAATTCCCACGAGTAGTTTGAATTCCCCGCTGTCACGCACCCCTCCGGCTGTATTACGCACTTGGACCATGTTACAGGTGGCTGAATGCAAATCCCACTTTAATAGTGCGGGATGTCAACGATATTTCGCTCTGCATCGCGCCTGGAGTGGTGTTTGAGCCACCCAGTATCCTATTCGAGCTCCACCGGTCGCGTTTTCCCCAGAGTTCTACAGTTTCCATGCTACGTACGAAATAACATCACTCTGAAACCGGTTCTTCGTTTGCGTTCACTCTAGACGCTACACATTTTGAGCTGTCACGGAATCATTTCCAGCACAGCACAAAGTGAATATTAAAGTTACCATAAAATAAATACTGTAGATTTTCCGTTCAAATCGGTTTTTTACCTCTTCTACTGCATGTGACACATTTCCCACACAGAAATGAGTATCTATGTGTTCCGTGTCATTCTCATAATAAACACCGATTATTTAACTGCAGAGCATTAACAGCACTAACTGATTGGTCTTTACAACGAACACGCGATGTGTACTCTGTGAGGAAGGAAATGAATTTTTATGCATAATTTATTGAATATCAGTCTTCAAAGAATTAATGAATTCCAATTATTATGCCGTTGGATTTACAGAAGAGTTTTCTGAGATTTCTGACGTACGTTCTGCACGATTTACAAACACACATTTCATGATCCATAAAATGTAGGTGGGTTTTCTTTGTTTCGTACGGGGAATTTAGTATAAGTTAACAGTGCTATAGCGGATGTACTGTATTTGGGAGCAGCAGTTTCCCACCTCGGTGGGGGTACTGGCCAAGCTGAATGAAAATGTTATTGTCATCAGCCTACTGTCACTGTTTACCTGTCACACGCACAAACACACGTGGCGCGGGCGCGCGCCATCACCGGGGGGGGGGGGTTAATTCCGGCGTCAAAGGGTTAAAAGACGGTGAATATGTACCGTACTTGAGACGTGGCATCAGCCCATACATGTCCCAAATCAATAAGAGTACTTTCACAACTTCGGGTGCTGAACGTCTAGAGCAAAAGCCGCCATGTATATACTGTATCAGCCTACCTAACACAGATAAATTCATTCATTCATTCTGTAGTCTGTCTTTCGACAGGTCCAACAGTCTCTTCCAAAGCGAGGTCTCCACAGAGCGCGATATAGTGCTTCCTTTTCAATTTCCGGTATCCTCTCTTTCCGCAAGATCAGCCAGTAGTTCCCTACGCATTCTTCCTCGTCTTATCGTCACTTTTGTTTTCTATCTTTCCTTCATTAACGTGTTTTAGGTGGCAGTTCCTACGCAAGATTGACCAAGACACTTAGCCCTCTTCCTTTTTATTGTTTATAGGACACCCCTCTGCTCCCTGACTCTATATAGTACATGCACCTTAAATTGAAATTTATCGATTTCTCCAAAGATGCCTCATAACACAAAATCTTAGCAGCCCTACATAAAATAAACGCACACCTACAAAGCCGCTTCCAGTCACCACCATTTTGCATTAACGACTTCCAAGAAAATACCGCCACAGACACACAGGTACATTTAAGACCTACTGAGTACCAAATGTCACGTGACTAGCTCCAGCTTTTCAATAATTACCGGCATCAAACGAAGCGTAAATAAAACACTCGCAGCATGGCGGCCATGTTGTTATTGCACATTCTACACACACACACACACACACACACACCACCTTCACAAAAGCTACACGTTACACAGCGCCTCTCGCATCCGCCATGCTGTTACTACTGCATGCAGTAAAATAAACATACTGCGCTCGGGGTGTCATACAATGACACATCCTTCACGTCAATTTTCGTAAAAATCAGTCAATTGCTTCTGCAGCTAAAATGGACACATAAAAAAAAAAAAAACACACACACACAGAGCACGCTGACTTCAAAAGGCCACTTATATTCTTTGAATAAAGGAAATTCAGCTAACAAGGAGGCATATAATGTCACAAACAACTATTTGAAGTATACGTCTCCTCCAAAGCGGCAAAATGTTTACACTTGATTTACAAAAGCAACTTTTTTATCAGAGCTTTTCTGACAAAGAATGCATCGTGTAAATTTACCTACCGTCTTTATTTCCCACCAGCAGAATCTAAAACAAAAACAAACATTTTCTTAGGAGTTCTAAAAACCTTCTCTCTGCTTGCCTATTGCCTATTGCCTATTGCCTATTGCCTATTGCCTATTGCCTATTGCGATATAAACCAAGGACGCCTTTAGGGCTTTCAAATTTTTACGATTTTTATACAGCTGCAAGTTTGGGTGTTTGAAGTTGACGGGGAGGGGGATATTTTCTTGAGTGAAAGTGGGCAATTATCAATTCATGAGGAGATGCCGTATGTTGTTGTAGGAAGCTCTTCTCCTTCCCACCCACCCCTACCTGACCAGCAGACGTGGCTCGCATGCTGAACACGTAGTGTATAGTGTGTGTAGTGTGTACTGTCCGCCACTGCAGAAGGCAGGACCACACTACACTCCCCTCACCACTACATGGAACTCAGTTAAAATCACATTTCACACACTTTTTTTTTATCTCCATCTCCTTCTTGTGACCGAAGATAAAATTGCAGTCCGTCTGAGTTTACTAGAGAAATAATTCTATTATTTCTGAAAACATTTATATTTAGTTTCACATTTGACGGTGTCTCTAACGCATAGGTTTTACAATACAGCGATACCTCGGCTAACGAAGATAATTCGTTCCGGAATCACATTCGTTAGCCGAAACACACATACAGACGGAAAAGATAAAATCCTAGAATGGCCCGACCGTTCATGTTTGCTGCTTTATGTTAGCGCGCGCATCCACTAAAACATTCGTCAGCCGAATCCATATTCGTTAGCCGAGTCCGAAAAAGAAGCGAAAAAATCTTCTTTAGCCGAGGCATCACTGTATATTACTGTATATTCCTAGCGAGTTCACAGCGTCGTACGGATTATTATTTTTTCTTTTTTACAGGTTACAGCTTACTGCTACAAAGTTAACAGTATTGTGTACAGTCTGAAACCGTTCTCCCTTCTGGTTTTAAATACTAAAAATATCGCAGCCACTTGAAATGACACGTACAACTATGGTTTATTTAACGACAATGTCCACACCTCGGACTACATAGCGTCTATAAGGAATGGTGAATTCGAAAGGAAAGAGAAAGAAGCGATCGTGGCGTAGTTTGAAACAACTCGAAACTTGTCTGGAGGGACTCGGGAAGACCATGAAGACTCTAAGAATAATCAGTGTTAAGACTTAAGATACAAAAAGGGCACTTCCTGAATACAACGTTACAGACGGAGCTAATCTGTTCGGTAAGTGGAGGGACTCGGGAAAACAATGAAGACTCTAAGAATAATCAGTGTTAAGACTTAAGATACAAAAAGGGCACTTCCTGAATACAACGTTACAGACGGAGCCAATCTGTTCGGTAAGTGGTAAGGTACACATATGTAACACGCGAGGGAATGCTGATACATAAAAAAAATTAACTTCCATTTTCATAAGTAGGGGTTCTATGTGAACGACAGGAAGAAAAAATTACGTTGCCCCGAAAACTGTCAGTCCAGATCACCAGTACCGAAATTTATAGAGACTGACTGGGTCAGTTCGAGACAAACACAAGTCCATCAAAGCGTTACTTTACGATTCCCTTGCAAATAACGCATATAATGCTCGGCTTGGAGACGATGTCAATTTTTTTGACTACTGAAAGCCTGATTACAAGGGGAGGGACAAGAAACTTACTTCTATGACGGGCCAAGAGCTGTCCCCGCTCGTCCTCATGGTAAATGTAGGCTTGAGGAAAGGCATAGGCCTACAGGTGGGAAGAGAAGAAGGTACGGTGGCGGGAAGTAGATAGACAAGGCAGAAGATGAAGATGTTGCGAATTTCGGCTGAATTCTAAACCTTGTCGAATTATGCATTTGGAGGGCTGCATTATGAAACAATTTTTAATAATGTTTGGAGGGTTGCATTTGGGCGGAAATTTTTTAAGTTAATATTGAGAGTTCTGGAAGAGTAGCATCTACTGTTTACAACCAATTTAACGGCGCGATCCACAAATGCCAACAAAATACGTATTTCTATACTTTATATTGATCCAATTCATACTGTGACAACAGCTGAATGGGCTGTCCTTTACATTAACGGTATTTAAAAATTCAGGTGTTCTAGGAAGGCGTAACTGTTTATTCCATACACGCCAATAACACAACGTGTGGGCAAAATGCAGATTTCTCAAATGTTTACAGAAGGTAAGGAGAAACAGAGCATTATTTTATGTTTAGTAGAGTCTGAACAACCAGCCTGTTTGCTCCCACTCAAATACTCGAGAATACTCTAGTGGAAGCCCACGGTCATCCTTCCATGGTCAACCGATGGTAGACTATATAAATTCCATCGCATCCCGCCCGCAGGCCATTACAAGAATCTCAGTAAAAATTAATCACCACGTATACCAAACCTTCTTAAAACAAGAAACTGAACAGTGTTAAGGCAGCAGCCAAGTGTCCCAACTACTCGGTCATGTTTGTATACAACCTGAGAGTGTAGTTGTACGAAGAAAAAAGAAAATGTAATGACGCCCTACATCATGCCATTCAAGCTCCAGCCATCTTACACCTCCCCTGCCAAAGAAATGTTGTCAAACATGACTTCATCTAATCTCTGACTCAGTAAATAACAACTGCTTGACTTTCGTTAATATTTTGTTGCTTTCAGCCAAGCTTAAATTTCACACAAAAGTGTAGGAACTGCCATCGCTTTAATACTGTGTTGCGGTCTAGGATAGAGCGTGATTAATTTTATGTTTTGTTGACCGTGTATTCCTGTATAATATTTTTCAAATGAAGCCAACTAGGTGCACACTACTTCTTAGTATATTTATTTCAACTTCTCTACATGTTTCGGGCAACTACGTGCCTATCATCGGAAGAACTTATTTTATCTATGCGACACTGTTTGGGTGGCTGTCTGGTCTGCTGGTACCAGCAGACCAGACAGCCACCCATACAAACAGACTGTCGCATAGATGCAGTAAGTTCTCCTGATGATAGGCACGTAGTTGCCCGAAACATGTAGAGAAGTTGAAATAAATATACTAAGAAGTAGTGTGCACCAAGTTGGCTTCATTAATACAAAATACAGCGTGATTAAGTATTACAATAAAAATAAGTAGATGGTGCTCGCTTGGACAAGGTCGTGCCATCTTCGGGTGTGTAGGAAAACGTACTGTAGTAAAGAAGTCATGCAGACACAATAAGATTAAGCAGGCCGTAACCACCTTACGGGACGACCAGTTCGCCAAGTTTATTGTACACAGTTATCAAAAAAGTCATATTAGGGGTGTGTAATGATCCATTACCAGCTGTACACAAACTCCTGGACTGGGCTTACATGTAATCTAGAGATTTTTAACATAAAACAACTCTTCAGACACTTCACTTATGCAGACTTCAGAAAAACCGCGCGTTCCCACATTTCATATAAACGCGTTAATGTTAATAATTTAAATGACCTCTTCATGTATAAGGACGAGTTTTAATGTTCCTATACACACCATGGAGGCGTATAGGGGAAGCGAACGTCCACCTCCACTCATTCTTAATCTCAACATTAGGGGTGAGCGGTCAACCTCACGCCCCGGCCGCTTTACCCCCCTCCCCTCAGGAAAGAAATTCCGGCATCCATTGAACAGGTGGGTGGATGGACTCCGGAGCCGGTCTGGGCCTTTTGGAGCACAGAAAAATATCCTGCTCCTAGCGGGATTCGAATCCCGGATCGTTCAGCCCACCTCTTCACGCATTAACACAAGCGAGTTGCAAAAATAAATTTGCTTACACGCCTGAAGACGACACGGTCGGGTGGAAACGCGCAGTACGTATTTATTGTCGTTGTAATACGCAATAAACGTCGTTATGTTGAACCCGAAAATAATGACAGAAGTACAACCTAACACGAAATTATCTAATATTATCACAGTGAAAAATTTCAGCTACATCTGATTCATAATTGTGTTTTAACGTCCTGCTAAGTGCCCCAACTATATAATTTTTGTATTCTGAATAACAGATAACAGGTCTGTATGCCATGTTTTTATGCGCATTTCTTGTTTATTCAACAACACTGTCAGCACCTCAGGTTAAGGCAGCGTCGCATTAATTGATGACAATAAATAACGCATTCAAAGATAAGGGGAATGAAGCGGCCATGAACAAATTCAATTATTTTATCACTTAATTCGTTTGGGAGGACGGAATAATACCAAGACAAAACTCAGGATAAGAACTGTCCCAGTCAAGACTCGAAACACACAACTGAACAATATTCAGAAGTTTAACTGTTGGCCCAGCTTGCCCGTTGACCTGTACTGAATCACGCAAGGTTTAAGAAACAACCACCTTTAAAATATTTACCGTCACACAACACAAGCGTCGAAGCTAAGAAACTAAACGAGAAGCCCAAACTGTGTATTGCCAAACTCAGTAGCTATTTCCATGGAAGGGAGTCCTTCTTGAGAACAAACATTTCCAAAGCTAGTCAATAAATTTTCCACTTTTTATGCAACTAGTAAGACAATCACGCTACGGAAAAGAATCTAAGCTTTAAACTATGCTATGGAACGCGAGGATTCAATGCCACATCTACAGACAAAGCCATCAAACCTCAATATAAAACAGCCACATGAGGTCCACACCATTCATGACGTTTTTTTCAGATCTACTGCAATAAAATCCTGTCATCTACGGCTGGTTCCCCAAGATGTCTTTACCCAGAATTTCGAGCCAAAGTTCTGCATATAATTTTTTGTTTTTTTGCATGCGTGCTACATGCCCCTTCCGCTTTCACTATAGCTATCCAAATATACAGTCTGCTGAAAATAACGATAGGATAACATTAATATGCACCTTGAAGAAAGCGGGCGCGAGCGTACGGACTGGATTCATACGGCTCAGGACAGAGTCCTGTTGTCCTTTCCTATAAAGAAAGACCCATGAAAGGCTCAGAATGTACTGACCAGCGAAGCGACTATCAACTTCTCAAAAACATTCCTTCACCATGGAATCCGTTCGTTATGTTAAGACTGTTGTAATGCACAGTTTCGTGTCGAGGGATTCCAATTTCGAATCTGTGAATGGAGAACTAGGAAGAAGATTGATGCATTTTGTTGAGCTGCTTCGATTTCTCCAACAAAATGTCACGACAATACCTTCAGAGTGCACGGACATTTCGTTTCACATTCGCTCCACGCCAAAATTACAATAAATCCAGAGTTCCCTACGGAAGGTTCCTGGTTCGATTCCAGATGGTGTCATTGGAATTTTTCATTGACATAATCCTTCCGATCGCACTATGGCCCTGGGGTCGACTCGGCTTCTAACAGAAATGAGTACCAGGAGTATTTCCTGGGGGTAAAAGCGGCCGCTGCGTAAGGCTGACAACCTTACCACCATCCTGGGCCATTGTCACGTAATCTGGGAACCTTGACTTCCTGGAACCCTCTGGGCACCTCGGGCCTTTAATGGAACTGATTTACCTTTTTTACCAGATTTCCCTAATCGTAGTTTTGTAACAGCTTACACAGCGAAGTTTCCTCCTTGTCTAAGCGTTGAAGTTTGGGAGGGTAGATGGTGTTATTGCGAACCCCAGTTACAAACATGTTACAAGCTGAAGAATAATCATTGAACACCAAAGCATGTTCTGGTAATTCGCACCGTGATAAGAAAACACCACCTGTCGTTCGGCCAGTACTCACCATCGTTGCCGATTCAATCATCGTGGGGTATTTTTAAAAACATACCATAAAACTGATACAACGTCATTAAACAATTAAATAAATAAAAACTCAAGGGAAGGACGGAATCTATAAACACGAACATCCGCGCAGGAGTAATAAAACCCAGTTGATTATTGCACAAATTCATACACCTTCTCGTCAATCAGCAGGCTATGATTACTGACGCACTAATTTACCTTCACACGAAACTTGTTATTGAAATTACAGGATTTGTAGCAGTTAGATTTGACAGGTACGAGCTCCACAGTTTCGCACCATCCACATGCTTTGTTTCGTTACACAAAATTCATATGTAATGATCCATCAATATCTAAAAACTGCGAACATCTAACTCCAGTGGGTTACTGCTGATTTCCATTAAAACGAAATGTAAAGAAACATTTCGAACGGCCACAACTAAGTTATATTTACATCTACGAATATATTACCTTAAGAGAATCTGCATATTGTTTTTAAGAATATGCAATATGAATTCAATTTTATAAGTTTGCGCGCGCGCCATATTTATCACTAAGAGTGGCGAATTTATATTAAGCACGGCGTTGGGTTATCCTCCATATAAAGTTCCATGAAAATCAGGTAAAGGGTTCTTAAACGGAATGAGCACACACACACACACAGACACAAAACTACAGTAATAACTCAAAATTGCTTCTTTGCCATTTCTGAAAGGAAAGTAGGGCCATTCGCAAAAAAAAAAACCTCAAGGGATCAGTAACATTCCAGGCTAAAAGTTACGGGAAGGTTAGGAGCAACAGCGATTGGCGTAACTAATAAATCTGTAATTCTCAATTTCACACAGCTTTTACTGACTGGATTCGTGATGGCCAGTCTTGTTGCTTCTCAAAATAGTGATCCATTACGAACCTCTGCACCATATCTTGCTGCATGACTTAACAGAGCGCTTCTGGTTGGCCAATAAATAATTCACCAACACAAGAAAAAGGCCACACCAGAGCGAATCAATGATTGATCTCAATTCAAGAAGCACCAACTTTTTTTTTTTTTACTTGAAAATCTCACGTCTCAAAGGAGCTCGAGACTGAATCGTATTATCGAACCTCGCAGTTAATTGATCCTCAGGTTATGAGACAATGCTCTTCAACTACCGGAGGCTAAAGATGGGTAGAATCAAGAATTGTGAAACAGGTGGTCACAACCCGCTTCGACGTCAATAATATTGTGCGAAATGTGCTGAAGGTTCGAGTTCAAGTTCAGTCATATTATGCGGATTGTGCTGAATATTCAAGTCCTATGAAATGTTACATGGGGACCGCGGTGGCACAGTGGTTAAGGTGCTGTGCTACAACTAGGAAGGTCGCTGGTTCGATTCCAGATGGTTTCATTGGAATTTTTCATTGACATAATCCTTCCTATCGCACTATGGCCCTGGGGTCGACTCAGCCTCTAACAGAAATGAGTACCAGGAGCATTACCCGGAGGTAAAGGCGGC
>Ga0136643_10010626_pt1 | contig 13601 bp, 11 predicted proteins | sample TergutLab28metaG_FD_96883 | JGI IMG/M metagenome (GOLD analysis project Ga0136643, IMG submission 96883) | Labiotermes labralis P1 segment gut microbial communities from Petit-Saut dam, French Guiana - Lab288 P1 (version 3) (version 3) | ecosystem: Host-associated > Arthropoda: Insects >...
AGAGATAGCTTTGTTATTTTTTTGCAAAACTTTTTGTTTAGAAAACATAACAAAAAAAACCTAATCCATAAATAATGTCAAAAAGACGCAAAAATGTAAGATTTGGTTGGGGGGGGGGGGGGGGGGGAGTACTATATCCCTTTAGCCATATACTTATTTTTCATTTCTTTTCAATTAACCAGTCAATTTGCAACATTATATCAACTGATGATTCTCCATACATCAACAGAGATATAGCAGAATAACTGTAAATTACATACCAGGAAGTTTGTGTGATACAGTAGTTGTGGTATGTTATATATATGAGACAGTACTTGTGGTACGTTCAGTATATGAAAGGCTTAAGGTATGTTCTGTATGCAAGACAGCAGTTGTGGCAGGATGTGTATTGCAGGCAGAAATTGTATGTTCTACATGTAACAGTGTTTTGATATGCTCTGTATGAGCCAGTACATGTGGTATGCGCTGCATGTGAGACACTATTTCTGGTATGTTCAATATATCACCATAGCAACACTATCCTGCAGGGACTGAAGTATGCTTTGGCCAGAATAGCATTAGGCAAAAGGTAAAGTTATCCCAGTACAGGCCTGGACAAGCCCTGAGGGTTGCAGGAGTTTGAGGCTCCCAGGATTTCCAGACAATCAGTACATGAAGGTAGAAGAGCATTATGCAGATCTGTTAATCTTGGCACTAAATACATGTAAATCCCTCTAGTGTCATGATATTAAATATGTAGATTTACACTTTTAAGCACTCATAAATCTTACACCATGGCTACTTAAACATGCCCAATGCAAATTTACTTTTATGTGTTCCATTACCACAATCACATTTATACTTTTTTTGTTAATACCACATGTTCCAAAATTGTGTTTTTCATTATGTGAAGCACTGATACAGGCTCTACAGATATTTAATTATAAAATCTAACATAAAAAATACTAAATTCTATTAAACATACACACATCTAGAATGTGATTTATTACAAGATATCCCTTAAAACAAAACTGCATTAGCTGCTGTAGCCATCATAAATCACTGTACAGACAGATACATTAATCACAATACACTGCACTCTGAGAACCACAACAATGTTTAACCTGCAAAGTTGCAGCACACATGAAATATTCCTGTTTTAGACGCAGCTCCTTTCCTTCAAAGAAGTTGTCATTGGGGTACAGCACTCTGGAGATGTTCTCTGCTATGTTTCGATCTATCACAGCCTGTATATAGTCGCCATCATTAACTGTAACAACAAAAAAGATGTTATCTTGTTTAGCATTATCCACTCATTTGAGAAGTGAGATTCTTGTAGCAGTGAATATGAAGACTGTAGTCTTTTGGGGTGTGATTGTGTGTAATTTGGTAGACAGATAGCAAGGTGTCATAGAAAATTGCTGCCTGTATCTTCAGGGTAGAACAAGACGGGCTGATACTTATATACCAAAATATATAGTGTCACATCCCTGAACTGCCTTAAATAGAAATTTTATGGGTAAAAAGGTAAAGGTGCATCTGCATTTAATTAAACATCATACCATGATGACATATGGGAAGTGGAGGTACAGTTCCACACAGTCTTAACATCCAGACTAGATGAAAGTGACAGGTCAGCTTTATGCCCTGGCAGTAGTACAATGATCAGTGTAATGACTAGGTACCAGGCTGGATGAATTGAGAGTCTGCGGTTCAGTTCCTGGCATGGGCAAGAAATGTGTTCTTCTAAAGTGTCCAGACCAGTTCCATGGCCCCACCAGCCCCCTCTTCAGAGGCTAGCAGGGTGCAGAGCTGACCACATAACACCACCCAGTGCCAAGGAAAGAATGTGTGGAGTCAAGTTTCATTTGTACTCCCAGAGGAACAGTCCTGTTATATGTTGAAAATTAAGCATATTTCCAAAGATGATAACAAAATTTCACCATGGCTTTATGTTTGTGGTTATTGATAAATGCAAGATACATTTTATAAATCAATCAACCACTAAGTGCTATGTCAAATTCACATAAAAAATCTCAGTATAGAAACAAATATATTATGACACAGTTTACTCACAGAATTTAAGGTTGAATTCTACAGGAGACTTAGCTGACCAGAGTCGCAAAGTGTTCACCACATTGTTCCCATACCCTGGGACTGGACTGTCATACGGCATTGCAAATACAACCTGCAGATGTAACAAGCATACTGAAAGTCAGCACCATTTTTGTTTGATGATGTGTGCATGTCAACACAAAATGCTAAACAACAGAGTGGTTCCTGCCAACACTAAGTGCTAAACAACATAGTGGTTCCTGTCAACACAAAATGCTAAACAACAGAGTGGTTCCTCCCAACAATAAGTGCTAAACAACATAGTGGTTCCTGTCAACACAAAATGCTAAACAACATAGTGGTTACTTTTTTTTTATCTCAGTAATTAACCAACTTGATGCACAACATTTTTGTAAACTAATAGAAATTGGCAATTTACAATTGAACATGTAAACTTGTAATTACAATTCTGAAAAGTGGAGAGGGACACATTAACAAAGGGACATTTCTGGGGACCTTAAGTGTTTATTCCCACTCACACTTTATATATCCATTTTACCACTGTATTGCCACACCATTTAACACCAACACTAAACAACAAAAAGCACACTACTTTCTTTCTGTGAAAGGGATGTGAAAGCAATGCAAGGAATGAGCAATTCTGTTGATGACAGATAACATCTGGTTGATAAGGTGTAATGTTACATACCTGTGTGTTGACCCACTTCTTCCCATGGGCCGTTTCTTCCACATGACCATAGAAGTTTACAGGTAACATGTATTCTGGGCGAGCTTTCTCCCATGGATTACCAAACCGCAGCCAGTCATCAGGTTCCTCTGTCTGACACACAAGTTCAAGCCATTAGCCCCATACTGTAAATGCATTGCCTAAAAGTCATGTAGAGATCAGTAAGAGGGATGCATGATATCAAACTTGTGACATGGTGTAAATGACATCTTCCCTCTTCTGGGATTTTATGCAGCCTAGATTGGTGTTTTGTTATGGACGTTTCGGGACAACCTATCAGTCCCACCTTCAATCGTCACACAGTCCAAGAAGAATGAGAAGAACATTTAGGTAAGCAGTTATATACAACTGCATACCTGCAAGTAAGTGTTCCTGGCATTCTTTGTGGACTGCTTGAAGATAGGACCAATAGGTTGTCCTGAAACGTCGGCAAAAACTATAAATTTATGCTGCACAAAATCCCAGAACAGCAAAGATCTCAGGTAAGAATGATGTTCAATGAGTACAGTTTTCAAACTGTAACTTTTGCATTAATCAACTACCTTTATGTATTGGTAAAAGGCAGCACTTGCAGTACAGATAACATGTGACAGATGGTGTAAGAGTCAGTCAGTCAGCTGCTGTTTAGGGGATAAGTTGATGTGCAGGGGCAATGAGAATGGAAAACCGATCCCAAATAAAAGTTTCAAGTGTGATTCAGCTTCTATGGACAAAATGTATTCCCCTCTATCAAACTTTGTAGCTAATACATGAGCACAATGAGAACACAACATGTCAGAAAATGGTGAAGAGTCTGAAAATGGTCAAACGGATATCTATCACCATGATTGCACTAGTTGTGCAGCGAATCAAGGACAGGAACAAACACTGAATCTGGACCACTAAAGCAACACTAGGGAGGCTGCCGATTCCACACGCTATACTGTCAATTGTACCTTACTTGTAACTTACTTAAGACTGTACTGTTTGTATAAATCTATAATAATAATCAATGATACATTATACAGTCTAATGTATTTGAAATTGATCTCATACTACTATACTATCCCACACACACACACACATATCAGCTTCACAAACCAATATACACCCAAGCCAAAGACAAAACAAACAACAATAATGTGAAAGTGGAAACAGCTATTAATGAATGGTTGTCAAAGCAAGAGCCTGATTTCTACCATGGCATAAGTTTTAACATTTGCTAATACTGGAGAGACACATGGATTATGTTGAAAAATAACGACACATTAGCAGAATAAATGAGGACAAAAGAACAATAAACATTAAATATTAGTAAATTGAAAGGAAGGAGAAATATAAGTGCCAGGAGAATGTCCCCAGTCTGAGATCTGAGGTTCACATATCTGTTCATTCCAAGTGTAAAGTTAGTTCATAAGAATAAACCTTTTTAGACTTGCTTTAAAAAGGTTGCTTCTTATTAACTCAAGATTCCTTATAAATTTATTTTAGAATTAAATTTTAAAAATCTTATAACTCAACATATTAACTCTAGGTAAATATATGTTTTAGAGTTTACTAATGTAAAATTGTTATATTATATTTTATATTAACAGTCAAACTTTATCACTCATTGTAAATTAGACATGTGCTCTTATAAGTATGCATAAATGTGTACTATTGACAGATTCTACAACCAAAAGGTTTCTTTGACCTTGTTAGGATCCATGGAATGCAATGGAATGAATAAACTGCAGTCTTTTAAAAGTGGTTCCATGTATCAATTTACACAATTACACATTCCAGAGGGTTGCAATCTTAATTTAACTGCCAGATGGTCACAAATCAATAGCCCCTGTGCAGAAATTCACATTACATTCCACAGCTAGTATACAGCCAGCAGAATTTTCCAGATGGCCAAGTAACATTTGCAGAAGAAACTGATTAGTTTTGGTGGCTTGTAACATCCATCAATGCATTGCTGACTGTCTTTCTTCACTTTTCAGGGGGTTCCCTCCCATTTTGGATGAGAAGCAAAGAGATAGCAGACAAACTAACCAAAAAGGGTACTACATTACACACTAAAGAAGCACCTTTACAAACTGACTCACTGGAAAAAACTCTTGAATCGCAAAATAGCTACGCGGTACAAACAAGAAGCTGATGAGCTAGCTGCAACAAAGAAATGGAGAGATATCCACAAAAAGGCAGACCTAGGAAGGAAGCAGTAGCAAATTTTAGGCTGAAGACAGGGCACAACTGCCTAGAAGATCATTTAAGAAAGACTGGTATATATGAATCTAGTGAGTGCACAATATGCCAAAGTCCAAACTCCACCATGGACGAGGAACACCTGCTATATTGCCCTAATCTCGATACCGACCACCAAGTGCTCGAGAACACCATTAAACTCCAATGGGATGCCAGAGTGACGATGAGATAACTTCTCTGCCATAACGATGACGATGATGACGACATTGCTGACTGCAATGTAACTTCACATACCACCTAGCATAGGGTGAAAGGAAAAAACTAAAGTCAGTAGCCACTGGCAGACATCCAAACAGCAACATGACTACACATCACATCAAATCCATGGCAATATAAAAATGTGTAAACTACAGCCTCACACACACACACACACACACACACAAACCTGCTCCCCATTCCTTATCTTCTGAGCAAAGATTCCATACTCGTAGCGGATCCCATAGCCATATGCTGCAAGACCCAGTGTTGCCATGGAATCCAGAAAGCAGGCAGCCAATCGTCCAAGGCCTCCATTACCCAGACCTGCATCTTCTTCCAGTTCCTCCAGTTCTTCTATGTCAAGACCAAGCTGAAGAAAAATGATGTAATATAAATTTTAATTAACCATAAAATTCAGTTAAACATATTTAATCCATTTTTAGATGTACAATAAAATTCAGTATTTAAGCCTGTTTACTGGAAGTAAAAAATCCAGTTCAGTGTTTACAAATACTTCCCAGAAGCAAAATTTAACTGAGTGCTTTAAACTGTTATTCAGAACTTAAATTCAGACAACTGCACTGACACAAAAGTTGAAGTCAGTTCTTTAGCTCATTTTTAACTTGAAATTTTTTTTATGGACTTCAAATATCATTTAAAAATGTAGCGTGTTTTCCAGCATTCATACTGCACTTAATACTTAGCATGATATATAAAAGCAATGCCCACCTGAAATTTACATACATATTTTGAACCTGTTCCACAGAAGTCAAACTAAACTGAACAACATGAGTTTTCAAACCATTACCTGAATGAACTAAAACAGCCTTAATGAAATGTTTCAAGGAATCAAATTCAGGTAACTGCACTCAGAAAGCTTTAGGGACGTCTAATCAGAAGGTTCTGTCAAAGTTTGCTACATCTAAATAAACTGTTTGCACAAAAAGAAGTCCTATGGATGATGAGGATGACAAGGCCCAAGGCTTTGCTGTCCTCCCATTTACCAACACCACAGCCTTCTGCACAGGATGACTACAAGACTGCAGGGCATATAGGGACAGTGGCATAGCCAGCTTTTTTGAGCCCAACGGAAAAAACACAATGGCTGCCCCTAACAGAAATTATGAACTTTAACAAAATCACAATTATTTATTGGATTTCCTCTTAGTTTTCTCAATATTTTAAAACTCCAACGTTTTCATCTAAAATATTCACTTTGCTGCCCACTTTGCTACCCGTTGGAGCTGCATCACTCCCCCCCCCCCACCGCCACACCCCCGTATAAGGATCTACAATGAAGGAGGAAGATGCAAAGAAGATCTGTACATGGGGCTTTTTACTGTGTCTTCAGTGTAGCACCACCACTAACAGCAACAACAATAATAATTTCAAAAACAGACCTGATACATGGCTTCGTCACAAGCACCCTGGATCCCCAGGTTGATCATTGTGTTCTGCAGAGACCGACCCATGTAGTACTCCAGTGACAAGTAGTACACCCGCTAAAACAGACATCAACAGCAATATTAATGTGGTGGTGGTAGTAGTAGTAGTAGTAATAGCAGCAGCAGTAGTAGTAGTAGTAGTAGTAGTAGTAGCAGCAGCATTAAAAATGAAACTTATAATCTTTGGATAGGATGTCACGCAGCGCTTGTTAGATAAAGGGCAAGAGTTTTGAAGACCATTCTGCTTTCACCTTTGACCCTGGTACTGGAGACAACAGGTTCCACTGACACACTGGTACCTTTCCACCAACCTATGTGGTGTCCTATCCCACACCACACAACGGTAATCATAATGCTGAACGAAGTAAGAACATCGCTCCAAACAGAGCGCTGGGCAAACTACACCATCGCTTTCCAGTCAGGACCACAATCCACCACACACACTTTTGCTGTGTACATCGCTCCATGGAACACTCAAGGCAACAATATTAAACTTACAATATTTTATACTCATTAGTGTTTTGCCATTTATCCGAATTTTAAGTAAAACTATATGATTTTAATAGTGCATTTATCCCGACACACTGTAAATATATTTGTATTCTTGCACTTGCCACACTGAAGATGGCCATATGAGTGGACGAAACATGTCGGTGGTCGCTATATAATAAAACTGCACTCATAAGACCAAAGTGAATTTGTTGGTAGTTCTGAATTTTTTTTTTTTAATAAGAACAACGTATTTCACAAACTTTTGTTGCTACATCTACCGGTATTGCATTTATGAAACACGGATCACGTATAGTACAGAGCGTATCTTTAAATCGTCGTAACGAGCATGCAGAAATACGAATTCCGTAACGGAAGGCGGGTCGGTCGCGTCTTGCATCATCCCTTTATACTCTTAAACATGACTCTCTAGCCCAGTTATGTGAGTTCTCTCACACAGGTCAGGACAATGTGTCAGAAAGAAGTGCTGTGTGAAGCACACAGTGTTCATTTGCGATAAAGGTCAAGATTACACCGTAACATGCCAAAACAAGCAAAAAAGGAAGGTAGAAGTATAGCTCCATCTATTTTCTACCTCGGCGCTGGAAGGGAGTCGGAGATCAACACAACGTCATTTGTAATACTCTTTCAAACTACATGCGTGTCACGAAAAAAAAAAAATGTTTCTACAGTTTTGTGAAAAAAATATGCCGCGTCAACAATAATAATAAAATTTTTGTAGAGATGTTTTGAATTAATGTATTTTTTAAGATGTGAATTCCAGGCACGTCCACTGGAAGGGGCGACAGCAGTTGAATGAAGTCCGACCGTCAATTCTTGCTGTACATCTCGAATGTCAAAATTATTCAGGAGTTTCGCAGACAGAATATGTGGCCCATATGACCTCTCCACTACATGTTCAAGTTTATTAAAAAAAAAAGTTTGTCACAGATCGTTAGCATCTGCATGATTTCAGATAGACTGAAATACGTGGTGATTTTAAGGTAGGTCTAGTGGCTGTATCTCCAAAACGGAATGCCATATTGCTACGTACCATTTCAAAGCCCATACACTAGCACTTAGTGTCACATTTCAACACAGGCCCAACATTTTGCACACACTTCTGCATTCTGAAACACGCGGAAAAAAGTAAAGTTGTCTCTGTCCAGGTCATGAGGGCATACGGAGGGAGAAGAGATAAGCTTCAACTCGGCACTAGATGGAATCCCCGGCCGCTTTGCCCCCGGGAAAGAACGCCGGTACCCATTGAAGAGGAGGCTGGGTGGGCCCCAGAGCCGTTTTGGACGATTATAAGACGACAAAACCCTCTTGCTCCTGCCGGGATTCGCCCAGTCCATAGCCTGGTCGCTACACCAATTGAGCTAACTGGGTTCGTACTCGCGGTGTCGGCACTTCACGTTAAGAAGTCAGTAGGAATATTAGCAAAAGTGCCCCGAGTTTTTTGTCCCATTTTATAAAGTGTTGGTTGGTCTGGATTGGTAGACATCCACAGACTGTTTTGGAACGGGTTGGCACTGTCGTCCTGCCGTGCCAGCATGACCATGCGGCGATGACAGTCCTCAAGGGAGAGAGAGAGAGAGCTCGTGAAAGACCTGGGATTTGTGTTGAACCCCGTAAGTAAATGGTACTGTATGGATTTTAGAAATGTGTAATAATTGTGGCCATACAGCACCGTTTAGGAGATACAGCCATTAAACTTTATGCACTTACTTAAAGAATTGCTCTACTGTCACTGCGCAGACTCAAGACGAGGGGCGGATTTAGTGAGAAGCTAACGACGCTTAGGCTTCAGGGGACCCTTTCAAGGCCCTTGAAAGGGCCCTAGTACTGTGTTCACATGGTAACGCGTTTTTTGCAAAATTTGCAAAAGTAAGATATACACTGCGTTCGGAAAGTCGCTGTGCACTTAGGCTACGGTAGAGTCCAGTTGAAATGTGATGGCACACGGTGATGCACGGGAGGGGAAGGTCGGAAAGTCGCTGTGCACTTATAAAAGGTGTCGGAAGTGATGTCCACGAGCGTCTATAGAGGCCTGAACCCGTTTAATGTTATTCGCAAACACTTTCTGCAGATCTGCTTGTGCCTAAGTGCACAGCAACTTTCCGAACGCACGGTATTAATCACAATCGGTTATGTATTATTGAGTTGTGTCAGGGAGTCAATTAATAAAAAACAGACTATTATGTAATTTTTCTGGACTTTGTGATGTTTGTGGTATTTGTCAGCTTTTTTTTAATATGTACTTTGTTGTGCTTTATTTTCTCATTCTAAATAAACATTCACTTTCGTATCTAATTTTGTATTATTTTTTCTTAAAGAGGGCCCCACAAACTGTATAAGCTTCAGGCCCCACAAGCCTGGATCCGTCCCTATTCCAGACCTAAATTCATTCAATATTCTATTCTCTTGCCATCTCCTTAACCTGTCGCCCGCATGAATTCAGAATTAATCTGAAAGGCGTTATGTAACATTCGATCAGCATATTTTGTCCGATGACGACACACACACAGGGATTAGAAAAGAAAGAATCCCACGTGACCTTGCCCACTTTTGAATCGATCCAACTGCATTCAGACGGCCGTGCGATGTCTGACGCGTCGCACGGCATGCAAGTCTTAAGGTTTCGCGGTGACAAAATTCAGTAAAATGTTCTGGGGCAGACAGTCGCGTCAAGGCGCGAAGTTCCTCCAGCGTCGTAAAGCCATCAGCAACACCCTGGATGTGGAGAAGGAGTCAGTCCCTGCAATGTTGGAGAAGCTTCATGCCTTGACGCCGCTTTGTGCCGAGGCCACTTCATTGGATCGCACAGCAAGACAAGCGATAAACGTTCCTTGAAATTAGTTAGTCACAGTATCTCAAAACACTTGGTTAATTGAAAGTTGTAGATTAGACATAGTCCATATGTTGCTTTATACGGTCATCCGTTTTTCAGAAAACCGAATTTCGCCAAACGTCGTGAGTAAACCTCACCGAATTACATCGAAAACCATTCAGTAGTTTCTCAGACGAACACGACAGCCCAATAATGAGCTAACTGTATACATCTGATGTTTATTGGATCGTGCATCGTTGTGATAACTGAAGAATAAAAAGCCAACTAGATGCCACTTGTTATTTTATTGCACTTCTTATAGGCTCAACATGTTTCGAGCATTAATATGCCCATCATCAGGAGCTCGCGACTATGATGTTGATTACCACATTGGTCTATCGTTCTTGGTTTGCTGTATGTTGGAGGTAAGGTGCATTTAGGCTGCAGTGGTGTCCGGGATGCAGGCTCAGTTGTGCTTGAGCCTGCAACCCGGACACTGCTCCAACCTAACCGCACCTAACCTCCAACATACAGCAAATCAAGAACGAAACTACCAATGTGGTAAACAGAATCATAGTCGCGAGCTCCTGAAGATGGGCATATTTATGCTCGAAACACGTTGGGCCTATAAGAAGTGCAATATAATAACAAGTGGCATCTAGTTGGCTTTTCATTCTTCAGTTAATTTTATACACTACGTGCAGGAAATTCATGAAAATCTTTGTTAATTTTCGCTGTTTTCGTCATACACGCGATCACAACAGTTTTGAGCAAAGGGAAGGATTTACAGTAGAAGCTTTTAGCTCCTTAGACGTCATTACAGGATTTCAGTAATCCTAGTCCTTAGACAGGCACCGACTGCAGTCCTAGGCAGTGTTACCTAAGCCTGCAGCCAACAATAAGACACTGGCTCCTCTCACAAAGCAAAGTATTTGATTTGATTCACTGCCGAGCAAGTGTCAAGGACAAGCGACAAATGGGGAACAGTGAGTGTCGAACTGCGTCTCGTGGACCCCTTGGCGAATTTAATTATAAACACCAACCTGAAAACGTTGCCTTTTAAGTAGTCTATTGTGCGTTTAACAACGATTTGTCGGTTGCCTGGCCAAACAGCATAAATTTCTATGGTTTGTGGATAACTTTAAGTAAAACAATAACCAGCCAGTTCACGAAATAGATGCATTCAATATCAGTCGGCAGTTAAGAGAAATCTATGTTAAACGAAACAAAATTCCCCATTAAACAAAGAAAGAGTCGCGAAAAAAAATTCGAAGTTGGATTTGCGTCAGTGTAGCAGATATGTGTGATGTTAAAATTACAAGTGCGATGTGATTTCAAGCAGTGATTAAAAAAACACTGTCTTACGAGATATGACGTCGTGTAGTTTGGTAGAAATTACCGGCGTTTCGAAGAAACCTATTGCCTCCATCTCCAGTGAACAGGAATAGAAACGTAACAGGTTCCTATACGTATTTTACCGTCTAAAACAACATATGTATATCAACGCATTGACGAAATATCAATTACATCAAGGCTACATGTTTCGGCCGTAAAACAGCCATCATCAGGCCAATGCAGAACATGTACAAGGTACAATATAAGCGTGCACTCTATGGTATTCCATATCGTTTACAATAAATGTTAAAATAATTGAGCATCCAATTGTACAGTGAAAAAACCAATTTAAAATGTAATTAATTATGTCACTTTTAGCACTAAAAGCTTCTAATTGAACGGAGGTTATGTGGTGGCCTTATAATCACTTCGTACTGTCGGTTCAAACCAGAGTATCCAGTGAGGCTTTGAATACTTAATCTGATTAATAACGTGGCGGATGATTATACCAATCGGAGTCGAGTAACAGGTTCGTCTGAAACGTCAGCAAATTCTACTAGAACACATGTAGTTATTTTCCGGAAGACGGTATTCTTCTGACTGAATGTCTCGCGACAAACAAGTAGCAAACTTATGATCGGTTCTAACGGTACTGTCTTCGGCAATATGGCGCCGTGTCCACGGGCGCACAGGTACCGTACCACGTTTCGGAGGTGGGCAGTCTAGTCAGAGCTTGGCGCCCCCATCTTTAGAGTAAAGGTAACAGGCTAACCTCGGCGCTAGATAGGGTGGGTGGTCACGCCACGCCCCGGCCACTCTACCCCCGGGAAAGACCCGATATCCATTTTACAGGAGGCAGGGTGGGGCCCAAGGCCATTCTGGACGGGTGCGGAAAACCTCGCCCCCACCGGGATTCGATCCCCGTAACGTCCAGCCCGTAGCGAGTCGCTATACCGACTGCGCTATCCCGAACCTCCATCTTTAGGGTAGTTCTAGTTATTTCGGAATGTCGGTGTTTACCAACAGAACCGCACCATTTCCGAGAAGAATTTAATATTGCAAATTACATAAAGTGGACCTGACAGAAACGACAAGCGAACACAAACATAAGTAAAAAATTTAGTGAATGACTTTGAGGAATGTTGATTGAGAGGATCAAAGATCCAACTGGTATCTCCAATCTCCAGAGCAAAAATGACGAACGCCGTGTGCTGTCCACTGTTGCATTCTCTTCCGGGGTCACAGCAGTACGCCAGCACTGCCAAAAAAAAGTCCACCACAGACGTGTTTCATCAGAGACAGCTCGTTTTCTTTCGTTCATACAAAAAGACATTTCCAGGATCTGGTGTGTTTGTTCGGTGACGTAGGTCAGGGTTCCGAATGATAAGTAACATACAGGGGTAAAGGTTGAAAGGGGGGAAACTTTCAAATAAAATATGTTAGGAATACTCCGAAAGCAAGACGTTCTGGAAAGAAATAAAACTAGAAGTTGTAGAACTTTGAAGTACACGTGACAAGTTCAAAGTAGCTGGCACCTCTGTTCCACTCAATTACACACACACACACACACACACACACAAGGATCACTGCCTTTATTATCACTGATTTACAACTCCTGCAAGAAAAGCAGGTTACAAGCTGTTTCCTGGACGTATTGTCAGTATATAGGGGCAAAAAGTCATATTCTTATGTTTTGGACTTTGCCCAGTGAGTGGGAATAGCTCCATCTAAGGGTCCACCACGGTAGGTGTTTTCCTTGCCTGATGAAGGAAGCACAGCCGGCTTCCGAAACGTGGTGCTTCATCAAAATTATCTGAATACATGTATCGTGCACCTTTTATTATTTTTTATTACAGCCAACAAATGTACAATTAATATCACAACAGTCTCTTTGTGTCATCTACACTGCTACATGTTTCGACACTGTCATGTCACCATCAGACAGTTTACAACCAATGCCTAGCTAGGTTACATACGTTCTTCTAATTGCAGCTATTGACCATACAATTTATAAAATTAAGTTGTTTCACCTGAAGTTTGTATAAGTTCTTAGATTGTAGCTGTTGAAATCACAATTTTAATAATTTTAGAAACTGTATTTTAAACAGACACTATTTTTTTTAAAAAAGTATGTAACTTAGCAAAGCATTTGTTGTAAACTGTCTGATGGTGACACGAAAATGTCGAAACATGCAGGAGTGTGGATTACACAAAGAGACTGTTGTGATATTAATTGGGTATTTGTTGGTTACAATAAAAATAAGCTTCATCAGAAATTGGACGATGGGCA
>Ga0136643_10010631_pt1 | contig 13596 bp, 5 predicted proteins | sample TergutLab28metaG_FD_96883 | JGI IMG/M metagenome (GOLD analysis project Ga0136643, IMG submission 96883) | Labiotermes labralis P1 segment gut microbial communities from Petit-Saut dam, French Guiana - Lab288 P1 (version 3) (version 3) | ecosystem: Host-associated > Arthropoda: Insects >...
GTTATGTCGTAAATTGTAATTATTTTTAATATTTAAATATTTTTTTTACACACATCCTCTCTCTTTTTCCCCTTTAAATGGGGGGGCGCGCCACACACACCCCCCCCCCCCCCCCCCCGATGCCACCACTCATGATTAAAATAAAAGATGTTTATATTTCTTTCTTGCAACTTATGACTTTGATATTGTCATATGTTATCATAAGAAATAAGAAACCAGGTGCATAATACACAAAACATGAGGTTTTTCAGGCCAGTGATTCATATTGTGGCCTTTGAGTTATGACACCATGTAGTCTGGTTCGTGTCAAGCAAAATGTAATGGGAACATAGTATCTTCTTTCTTCACTTGTGCAGGTGCACCTACTTATTCCTTCCCGCAGTCCTGAAGAGTAATTTTCCTTTTCAGGGCCAATGCTACCTGATCTTTCCATATCCATATATGATTGGTAATTACCATCTTTTGTTACTCATTCCCTAACCCCAGTTCTACACCACCCACCACTGTCCCAACTTAGCTCACTTACATTGCTTAAGATGGAGGAGGTATCTTCCTCCAGACCGCTGGTATTCCCTACCAGTATACACGGTGTCACAACCCAGAAGACCACAATATGAATTGGGTCACAATACATACACTACATTTGTAGAAATCAATGTGCTTAATTCATTTAACATCATTCGCTTTAAGTCTTTTGTTTGTGCTTAAAAGCTTCCAATGCAACAGTTTCTTGAACAAGTCCTGACAGCTTATATCACTAGAAAAGGTAAGATCTAAAATCCTGTCATTATTCCACCCCCACATAGCAAATCATTCATACTACCATGTGCAAGTGACTGCCAGAAACAGGTTGTATCAAATGGCTAGGAGATGTCTGCTGAAATCACAACTACAGATGGGAATCATCATGTCTTTCCCTTACAATTTCAGGTTTTACACTAGTAATTATGCAAAAGTGTTGCCATAGGAATTATCAGAATATTCATGCATATTCCCAAAGTGGGTTTTTGTATAAGATCTTTCCTAAATTTTTGGAATGTGTCTGATTCTGATTATTACTTGGAAGAATAGATGTTAATGCAAATCAGAAGACAACTATCCATGAGTATAATATATGAGTGAAATAGGAGCAGTACTGAACATGATTATAAAGAGACAAATGATTTTGGTAAAATTTCTTTGAACAGTGTTTCAACTGTTCTTCAAACAGCAAACCACACAGCCATCCACTAACTATTTCTTTCACAATATGAAACACTGATTCTGTAAATTCTTTCATGACTTTTAAGTCTTTTGATGCTCCCTAACAAAGATATCAAAATTGGGAAAACGACTATCTGAAAATCTCACATAAAAAGTAGTGATAGGTAAAGTTCTTCCTGTCCTCACCAGGAGGACACACAGGAGGAGGAGAAGAAGTATAGCTCTATTCATTCTTAACCTCGACACTAGACAGTGTACAAAAAAAAATGACTAATCCCAAAATTTTTCAAGCTTTATAACAAATTGATTGTCAACAGACTTAATCATATCTATCTCATGAATAGGGACAGAAGAATTTTACTTTTGCCAAAAATGCAAAGAATATATTTTCTTTTAATACCATTATACCTGAGGCACAGAAATTTGCAATATTTCTGTTTTATTCAATGCAATATCAAACTTAACTGATTTGTACTGACAACACACAGTAACTGGTTCAGCTTGGTGATAATGTACTTAGACACTTGTTAAACTGTTTTCTAAAGCCCAATCTGAAATATGAACACCAGAAAAAAAACCACAGAAGTACCTGGAAATAGGGTACAGAATCATGATTAAATTCTTCATAATTTGTAGTAAATAAATGAAACTGAAACTGGAGCAACTCTTTGGAACCATTTCAGAAACAGTGAAATATGGAAGTCATACACACTCTGACAAAAGTAGATGCTGCCAGAAAATTCACTTTTGTCATTAAAGAGATAAGTTGCATCCTTTCCATTAATGTATGCCAACAGGTTTTAGCCAGTCAACTTCACTTGCAGCTGTAGGAACACACAACCCAGTTGCAAACTATCAATGGAACACTGTAGCTGAGATCCAAAATAAATAAACACCACAGAGATGTTCTATTAATCAGTACTTCACTGTGGTAGTATTTAAGGTAATGTACGAGATATTTCCACTGTTGTGTTTTCAATTGGCTCATACAGTTCTTCAGATTCCATCTGTTGTGCAGGTGCTGGCTTTGGATGATATCCGACTGTAGGTTTGCTTCCACTGCCAAGAGATGCTTCCATTTTTTTGATAATATGCTGGATACGACCTCCACTGCCACTAGATACTTCCCGATGAAAGGATGACAATGTCATTGCTTCTGGGGCTTTTTCAGTAACTCCAATATCATCATAAATCTCTTCCAATTCTTCTTCTTGTTTTTCGCCTTCTTTATTCACTGTCTGACATTTTTCAGGCTCTTTAGGTGGCAACTCCTCTCCACCAGCACCCAGCATATTACAGTACACACTAACAGGACTGGCAGCACCAACATCATCATACATTTCTTCTTGGTCCAACAAACTGTCATCAGGAATGGGAGGGACTGGCCGTCGAGGTGGAACTGGAGGTTGGTCTTCTGTACCCTGCACTGCAGTTGCAGATACCAATACCATTGCTAATCCTCCTAGGCACACGTCTGAAATATCATGATAAATTTCTTCTTCATCAGATTGAACAGGTTCATAATTTTGTTGCCTATCATTGTTAGACTTTATTGTTGAGTCAACATCATCATATGTCTCACTGTCACTATCAGGAATTGAGGGTAACCGCCGTTTTTCATGCGCAGTCTTGTCAGGCATACGAAGTGGTATGGTAGGAGTTGGTTGGGTGCTTGCTAGCCCAATAGCTGTTACCCACTGGTTCATATCTTTAGCAGTTCGTGCAATAAACTGAAACAAAATGTTACAATATAGGGTAAATTATCACACACATATCAAAAAGTATAAAATTTTCGCTACACAAAACTTAAAAATTCTATAATCTGATAACATTGGGCCAACTAATTTTATTGCTCTAAGGTTACTTATAAATTTCCATACATTATGTATGACAGCATCAATTTCATTTCAGAGCATTCTCACATTACATTAGACAGAGTAAATAACTTAACCTTTTGGCGCCGGAATTATTTTTTTATTTTAGCACATCCTGTATATAAAATGTGAATAATAAAGGAACCAAATATGTTAGAATTATGAAACAAACTGCATTTTGAAGAGAAAAAAAAAAGGAGAGTATACACCATGTTTAAAATATTCGGTACCTATATTTGTTGAATAAATATATAAAATGCAACTTTGAAGGTTAGCGGTGCGGTACGTCAACTATAGTTGACGTTAGACATCTAAAGGTTAAAGCTGAACTGGCAGGAAAGAAAGGTGAAGGTGAATAATATTGTAACTGGACACTGACATGAACACTTGTTAAACAGAATCATAAAATTACGAAAACCTACAAGCAATGAATTAAAATCCCGGACAGAACCACAAACAGGTCACTGTCCCTTAAAAGGACATCTCAAAGAATATCGATTTAATTGATAATGCCATCAAACATCAGTGAACTGTTTAGCAGTCCTGCTTCATACTCATTAATCTTAGTATACATATGTGTGTGTGTTTGTGTGTGCATGTGTGTGTGTGTGAGACACAGGATCTTTTTCTTGACATAGCAGTGTTATTAAATACACATATTTCTCCCTTGTTGGTGTTGCAAAACGTTCCTGGCTCCAAAGAGGAAGTTACCAGATGCCTCTTTCAGGAACAAACCAAGAAAATACGAGGAAGAGTGAACTGAAAACCTTAAAAATTAACACACAATTATATTACAATATTTAAGGTTTTCATTTGACTCACCCTCGTAGCAATCAATGAACAAATAAATACGAAGATATACCCTGTGAAAGGCTCGAGTTCATTACAGATTAGTGATTGGTCAGGTTAGCAAAAATCTTGTGTCAAAAAATGAGAAAAACCATTCAAGAAAACCTGTTCACTTGACTGTTCATACATCCAGTATGAAGTCACTATTCACATCAACTGCTGCTCTGTTTTTTTCCAAAATTTAGATATACATAATTAAACCGTTGCTTAATTTTCAGATTTTATTGTTTTGAAAGTTAAGTCTGCTGATTGATCATGATTTCATAGTCTAATATTATATTAAAATATGTTAAAATTAAAAAATTAAACCGTAGACTGACATATGTTTTACACAATTTCTGAAAGTACTTTTTCCTCTTATTGTATGTGCTCTCTCCACTTGTCCCTCCTCTTAAGAATGTACACTGAAGCATAACCTAGAAAAAAAATTTCAAGCTTGTTTTACAGTTACGTTCAACAAAACAATCTAATGCATATTGCCTCCTCTTTTTGACTATTACTGATTGTGAAGTTCACTGATTACTAAAACTATATATTTTATGGAGTGCTGAATACCTCGTTTCTTCAGTATGTCACTGTGAGTGCAACAATTATATGCCCTTCGTTATTCATGAAGTGTACTGAAAATTAACTGACTACGCATCCAGCGCACTAAAGTCATCCTAAACTGAAAACCAGGCATGCGACCTAATGGCAAGTTACACCTTTCATAAGACTTTCAACATAGCGCTCAATTTCAGAATGCCTGTTACAGACTGTAAATGAATACATCAACTTGCAAGTGTGCATTTGAAAATTTTGATTTGAATACTAAAAAAAAGAAACCTACTGATTCATCTTGTCTGGGTCTAATCACCTTTATAAAACCAAGACTTAAGAAAATTCTTCCTTTCTTTACACTAAAATTACATACTTCCAGTAAATGGATTATAATTATCCTTGGTTGAAAAAGATGGAAAAGAAGCATTTTTAACAGTCATTAAATTCTGATATTAAGAAATATATGACACAATAAACAGATGGTTGTAAGAAGAAGGAGTACAAGAAAGGAACTTGATATTTTATAAAGTAAGAGCATTCTCACACTTTTACAAGCAAGTATAATTTTCACTTAAAAGATAAAGTTGCAAATATTCAAGCAGCGAAAAGTTATCCAGTTATCACAGTGGGACAAATCTAAAAGTGAAGATATGCAAAGGAAACTATATACATTACTTACTTGGCAAATAAATGAACAGGCATCAGTAACAAAAAACGACTAACACACTTTTTTCACCAAATGGTTAAAAGTAACATGTTCTCAAAAATGAATACTCAATACAAACAGAAAAGAAATGATAATATATGAAGACCATTCATATGATTACTAAGAAGTGAGAACAGACCTAATCCTGATCTGTGGGGTCAAAGTAACGAAAATAAATATGACACTGTGCACTTGTTTACGAAGGTGACTTCCATTCCTTCATATGAGTTCAGCACACAGACAATTTTAACTTTAACCTACATATTAACTACATCTTACCTGGTAAGTTTTCTTCCCTGGACATACAATTTCAAATGCTGAATCCTTCTTTTTAGGATCCTTGTGACTAATGACTGTTAAAGGACGAGCTTCAAAGCCCTTTATGTCGAAGGAACTGTTAGGCTTAGCATCACGTTCAGAGTTGTATAACAGCACAACGTGCCCGTAGATTCCCGCCCAACAGCGTCGCCACTGTTCCAAGAAGATAAACTTCTCTTTGCGCCACAGTGGTCCGCACTTAACGGTCACTGTCTTGAGTTCACTAAATGGAAGTGATAAGTTCGTGTACTCCTCAGGCACGCTAGAACTTGAAGTAGAGGACATTTGGCTATCAAGTGGAATTTTGGCAGGTAATAGTGGTGGCCCCACCTCTTGAAATTCTTCATATTCTTCCTCCACTTTATCAGAATTCACCTCAGCATCCACATATTCTTCACGAGCACCTGTGCACAGAATATGAATTATGATATGACGTCTCTGGGTCAAGAAATTCCAACCAGACATATGAATTGTTTCAGTTATGAAACTCTGTAACACTTTGCATATGATAAGAAATAGCAGAAATATGTATGGTTCAGCCTAAAGATCAGTGTGTATTCAGTTAAAGGAGAATAAGGTAAATGCCTACCTTAAAAAATGCAAGACACTGCCAACTAACAATGATGAGAAACTCATCTTGATACCCTATCATGGTATTTCACAAACTTTCTGACCACATTTTTTTATCTTAGTAATTAACCAACTTGATGCACAAAATTTTGTGCATCGAGTTGGTTAATTACTAAGATAAATATACTGAGATGCACGGTCAGCAAAACATCAAAATTTCTAACCACAGATGCCCTTACAGTGTCTCACTAACTCTGCAGACTCTCCCACCAAAATTATCTCAACTTACAGAATCCTCAGGCACCATTTGCAGTGACATTTAGAGCTGAAAGATTTGACAATAAGGAAAATACTTAGAATGTACAAAACATTAAGATGTTTTGAGGACCTCAAAGCAGCCTAATCAGGATTCAGGTCTTCTGGGATGTGAGGCTGTGTTGCTGGACACATGGGTCCCACAATTTCAGTGGAACATGTTGCCTTCATCTTCAAATGTTCAAGGTCCACCTGGTATCATGTTCCTTTGAAACACTGTAAACCCTTGGCCCAGTGATGCAGTCACATCACAGAAGACTGGAAACCTCAACCTTTATTAAGTAAATACAACAATGTGTAACAAAATCAATAATGCTCCTAGCAAGCAGCAAAAATCAAACAACGATAATGAACACCTAAAGGGAAAATTTTTTACTTTCTAGTGAGAAGACTCCACACAACTCAGAGAACCTTAAGGCAAAATCCTGGGTTAAGAAATACTGCTATTCATTTTTAAAAAAAAACTGTCCTCTTTCATGCTTTGTGTACTAAATTACTTTACATGAGTGAAACTTGGTTTGAGAGTATCATAACACAATGAACTTAAATGACGTAACAGAGAGTTAAATTATATGCATAAAGATACAATAATATTCACATAACTATACATCAGCCAGTACAACAGGTCCAGCTTATATGAAACTTTCGAAGATATGAGATCTATTTTCAACACTTGGGTAGGGTATTCGGTTGTTTTAATATCAATAGATTTAACCTGTCAATCATTATATTATTTAATATGACAGACATTGTATGTATAACATAACATTGAGACCCAGTCATGTAACTGTTGCTGTAGTGGAGAAGCAATAAGTATTACGTATTTAGAGTGCATGTTTGTAGTCTTAGGTAACCAGCATACAAATCGCATGCGCCATATTGTTAATTGTGGCCTCTCTGTCTCTACTATATTTTTACACATTATTTCATAAACAGCACGGTTTTTGGGAGTGGGGGGACTATTCAATACAAAATTTGTGTTTTGATTTACTCTATATGTTTCAAAAATTTCTCATTCTAGGAAGTAGTGAGTAAGATATGATCAAAAAATCTATAATTGTCTTCATGTAAAGTAAGTCTCATTCTTTTCAGATTATAATGAAACTTGAATTTTCTGGACAGATGTTTGTAAATACTCAAATATTAAATATCATGAAAATTCATAGAGTGGGAGCTGAGTTGTTCCATGTGGATGGATGGACAGACAGGTGGACAGACAGATGGACAGACAGATATGATGAAGCCAATAGTTTCTTTTCACAATTTTGTGAACGTGCCTAAAAAGTAATGCCTTATCATCTTATTTCAATTTATCACACTCTCAACTCATGTAGCGAAACTGTAATTTTGAATGGCAAACACATAATTAACCTCACAAACTTCTGTCACAAGAGGCTCCTATACCTTATAAGCACAGTAGGCAGAGTTATGTTGCTAATTAGAGAATTATTGCATGAAGATAAAATAAAGCAACACATTAACAAAAATACTGCATATTATCCAAGGATCTCACAAACTTAAACCAGAATTTATTTTCTTAAATGACACCAGGTCTTCTTAGACCACCGTGGAGATGAAGACAGAAAACTCCTCTGAAGCACTTGTATCTGTATATCAGTCCACATGGTATCACAATTCCAGAATACTAAAATCTTCACATGCAACGTCCTTACACGTATGCTTTATAGTAAATATAAACCACTTAATTTTAACATTTTATTTGTTGTTAACCATGGAGTTCAGAGAGCAAATTACAACTGCACAACCAAAGTAGGTCTCTGGAATATTTTTACAAAGTGAAGGTAACAATAACATGACAGTTCCCAGAATTACAGACTCTAGACCCATAAAGGAGACAGTTGCTTCATGCATTATGGAGGGAAGGATTAATAAAAAAAGAAAGTGAAGAGCTCCAAGTACACAAGAACACAAAAAAAATACAACATAAACTTGGCTTTACTGCTCTATCATTTATTCAGATCGTTCATAATCACTATAAACCTCTGTACAAGTGTGGAAGAGAGTTTGGTAGACCCAACTACAATGATCACATGAGAGATCTGCCACAGTTCTTTGCTGCTAGTATATTCATAAGATAATTCGATGTAAAATGTGAATTCTAAATCTGTGAGTTAGGGTCCTTCTTGAAAGGCTCTTCACTTAGTGGACAAATTCTCTGTATTTAACACAAACCCAAGGTTCATTATCACACTCACAACAGACTGTCAACTATCCCTATTCTGAGCCACATGAACCCAGGCCACACTGTCCCAACCTATTTCTGTAAGATCAATCCTAGAACTATCCTCTCAATTATGACTAAGTCTTCCAGAGTGGTCGCTTTCCTTCAGGTTTCCCCACCAAAATCATGTACACATTTCTCTTGTCCCCAATGCATGCCACATGCCACATCTCATCTCCCTTGATGGGATCACCCTAATTATATCTGGTTGGGAGAACACGTCACAAAGCTCCACATTACGCAATATTTTTATCCTTCTGTTGCTTTCTCCCTCTTATGCCCAAATATATTCCTCAACACCTTATTATTGAACACACTCCATTATTTTGCCATTCTATATATTTATTAAATACACCATCATACATCAACACCATCAATAATTTACAATGGTTCCTAGTTTCAGCTTTTTGGCCAGGCCATCATCAGGCCATGCATCATTTCAAATTAAAGGAAAACCATACAATCACCTTAATGTACAATGGGAAGAGATCTCATTCTCTTTACATAGATATTGATAAAACAATTAAAACCTTATTAAGTGGATGAAACCAACAAAGTATAATAAAATACAGAAATATTATTAAAAATAACGAGGGTAGGCAGCTTAACAGATTGTATGTATGTATGTATGTATGTATGTATGTATGTATGTATGTAGCTTCTTCTGCAGTCCCAAAACTGGTTATAACCTTTATGAAGTATGGATTGCCTAGACATATCTTACCAGTTGGCTGTACGCAACTGTCTATACACTTCACCAACTGACCCCAGTGTATTCAATAAATTTCATGCCTGCATCCCTAAATCCTAAGTGCTTTACCTTTGGGTCCATTCATGTCGAGGTACGGAGGTGGTGTGTTCGGAGAGGACGTGACGTCACCTCTCGACTGAAGAATATGGGGCTGCAGGCGTTGCAGCAAGCCTGCCCTCTGCATTTCAGCTTTCAGTGACAGCGACTCACCTACAAGGGTTTCTCCAAGAAAACGCCCCATGTCTGTCAAACAGGAATTACGAATTAATTCTTTGGAAAAGTCTCAGGTCACACAGCAAGGCACTTCCCCTCTGGGCATGTAAGAGTTGATACAACCACAATCTAAGTGTGAATATAGGTTTGTAACCATTAAGACTCTTAACATTACATGCTGAAACAAATTAATTACAGTTAACCCCCCTTATCTGACTCTAATTCAAAACTAAAAACGGGTCTGATAGTAAAGAATCAGAAATCGGGACTGCATTTTCCACTATTTTATTTGTGAAAAATAATATTGCATTCCCAGTCCACCCCCAAAACTCAAAACAAGTCCCCTTAAACTCTTAAACACCTAAACACCAGTGGCGTACGGAGGGGGAGTTTGTAGTTCAAACACCCCCCCCCCCGAAATTCCGAAGGCTCTCCAAATCATACCAAACGCAACCCGATTGTGAAAACTATTAAAAATTGCTGAATTTAGGACGCCAACACCCCAAGATGTTCGGAAATTCTAAAACTACCTAGGTTCGCAATTGTTTTACATTAGCAATGACAAATAAATTGGTTGTCATCATAAAGAGTCTTAAAGTACCAAGAATTAAGAAAATTTTACTATATGAAATGAAATTTCTTGTACCAAATTACAGCTGCCTCCAGAACTCCTCACTAGGGGGCGGTAGCACCCAAATCCCCATTCTCTCTATCCAACATTCATTTAAGCATAATATTAAACCTACCAAAGACCAATTATATAATTAGTAAGCACTGCAAGGTTCAAAAATACTTACTTTACTTACTGGTTGAATAGAAGAGGAGGAGCGGGCAAGTTGGGAGGAGGAGGAAGAACGGAGACTGCGTCATTGTTCGTCGGTGGTAGGTGAAGGTAGGTGACGGTGATCAGGTGAATGGGGCAACTGAAGGGGGTTCTCACTAGTCCTGGATATGAAATTTTGTCGGATGCGGAGTCACAGTAGTGGGAATATGAGACGGATAACGGACTTTTGTTATTAATACCTGCGAGTCGCTACAGCGTAAAATCGCAAAAACGAGATGGTGTATAGCGAGGGTTGACTGTGTTAGGAACGGAGAGTTTCTACTGTACAATATGAAAGTAAGACCTGCACATTACCAAAGACAGGCGTCATATTACTGACGGGTGACCAGCACCTCACACAGCACATGTGTGCATCTCCGTACGAAATTTCGCTAATTACGACCACCGAATCAAGAAGCAAACGTAATTATCCGTGACCACTGTACTATTTTAGGCTTTTGTGACCGTGCATCATGAATGTAAGGTAAAGAGAGAAACCAACAAGATGCAACTAATCTTAAGTTTATTTCAGTTGTCTATCTCAACATGTTTCGGGCAGCATTACGCCCATCTTCAGGAGAACAAGACTGCGCATTACCGCATATGGTGTTCTGCGCTGGTTGTGCTGGCCGTGGTCGTGTGGAGCTGGGACGCAAGCTGTGTGCGCACAGTGCACACGGCTTGTTCTCCTGAAGATGAGCAAAGTGATGCCCGAAACATGTTGAGATAGACAACTGAAATAAACTTAAGAATATTTTAAGAAATTTTATTTACGAAAAGGTTTAGTGAAGAAGGGATACTGTGACTCATTATCGACAAAGATAATGGTAAACGTAAAACTGTCTCTTACAGAAATACAAGGCAGTGGAGACACGGCTTCACTCATTCTTAAAATCGCCACTAGATGGAGGGAAGTGGTCCGGGTTCACGCCCCGGCCGCTGTACTCTGACAGACGGAATCCACCACACTTATTGAACAAGAGACTGTTGACGTCCCACAGTCTATCTGAACGCCTTGGAGATACGAAACTTTCTTGTCACTGCCGCAATTCCTCCATTTTTCAGCCCGTAGCAGATAAAACAGTGGCGTTATAATCATTGATAGGATATCACAATCACACAAAATCTCGAATTTGTATGTTGATCAGCGCCATGTCCACGCTAAATGCTGCATATTAACCGTTCAAAGAAGCAAAAAGTGAAAGTAGGCCTACTTTTCTATTCAGTGCTCCCTGACTTACGAATGAGCATTACCTGTTGGAAGTTTCCCAGGCTTCGCCCATTTGTCTTTCTGGTGAGAGTAACATGTAGATGAAGACGATTAGGTAGCATTAGGTAGCATTGGTGGAATGAAACTGTGAGAATAAAAGCGAAATACTCTTGAGTAAAACCCGTCTCAGCGCCATTCTTTCCACAAGAAGACCCACACGGACTTGTCTGGGACAGAACTAGGGCATCTGCGGTGAGAGGCCGGAGAGTAACCGTCTCAGTCACGAAACAGCAGAAAATAATTAACTCAAATTGTAGTTAAATATTCAGCCCGTACCGCACAGTAAACACACTACGTCTCCGTCATAAAAATTTTTCAGTTAATGGTGTAGAGGAAATGAATATCTGTTTGTTCTTAAGTGTATATGAAACACACAAATGTACTGTGGGGAAAGAATTTAGAATTTTCTTAGTGTTAAACCTGGTGATACAAAAGGTAGCAGCTGGTGTTTGGAGGGTTACTGCAGCTAAATGAACACACTTGGAAAAGGTGGCAAGGAATTACACGTGGTGTAACACGGCTACTCGAAATTATTCCGCTTGTTCAGATGTTTTTAAAACAGAGTCGTAACTCTCAAACATTTCCTTCCTAAACCAAGGCTAAAATGGCAGTTACAGGAAATATTGTAATGGTCTTAAGGTTACAAAACTGTAAAATTGTAAGAATCACAACACGCATTCGACTTCCACTTACAGACTGCAAAGGCACTAATATTCATCACTCTGAAGCCACTTTACCTTGGTTCAACGTGCTAGCCAAGATTTGGAGGATAGGAAAGTTAAAATATTTGGCACGTTAATCGTGTAACCAGCTCTCTCAAAGTGCGTGGAGGTAAAACTAAGAGAGAGCAATACTGTGCCTACGAACCACCAAAAAGAGCTCTGAGTATTCTTAAATCCAGATATCCCATTGCATACATGTCGAGTGGCACAATTCTTGTGTTGTTACGGTTACATTTATGTAATGTAAGTTCATATTAAATCCGACAATGAAACGCAATACTGTTCACTGGTTAGTACGAAAATGTTTTCCTCGAGTGGTAACGTTTTTAATTTGTAATCGAAAGTAACCAGGTCAAACCTTGAGCGGACCTGGAAAGCTACCGTCCACATTATTTCAATTCATTATTCACTACCACACTATCATTCCGCACTACATACACGGAGCTACTAAAGACGTCGTTAAATAAAACACATATAAATCCACTGTATACCGTATCAGGCTCGTTCATACATGGCCACGGAATTAAATCACACTCGAGTCAGAATTCCTTTATTGCTCGCAACTGTAAAATGTAACAGATAGCGGTGTCGTCACTGGCGTCGTCAACAGCAGCAGCAGAAATACTAATAATCATTTCTTATCCAGACCAACAAATGCACAACAATATATTAATAATATTTTATATATCGTAAGCACTCCTATATATTTCACTGTATCTGCATCACTTCACTGTATCTGCATCATTTCAATGTATCTGCATCATTTCAATGTGTCTGCATTATTTCAATGTATCTGCATCATTTCAATGTATCTGCATTATTTCAATGTAACTGCATCATTTCAATGTATCTGCATCATTTCAATGTATTTGCATTATTTCAATGCATCTGCATCATTTCACTGTATCTGCATCATTTCAATGTATTTACATTATCTCACTGTATCTGCATCGTTTCACTGCATCTGCATCATTTCAATGTATTTGCATCATCTCACTGTATCTGCATCATTTCAATGTATCTGCATCATTTCAATGTATCTGCATTATTTCAATGTATCTGCATCATTTCAATGTATCTGCATCATTTCAATGTATCTGCATCATTTCAATGTATCTGCATCATTTCAATGTATTTGCATTATTTCAATGTATCTGCATCATTTCATTGTATCTGCATCATTTCAATGTGTCTGCATCA